>Ga0233380_1000144_pt1 | contig 39917 bp, 38 predicted proteins | sample ElkDunMinimDraft_9_FD_191541 | JGI IMG/M metagenome (GOLD analysis project Ga0233380, IMG submission 191541) | Fecal eukaryotic communites from dung pellets of Tule Elk in California, USA - Elk Dung F36 | ecosystem: Host-associated > Mammals > Digestive system > Large intestine > Fecal | place... | reverse complement strand
TTTCCCCCTTCCGGACAGCCCGCAGGGCTGAGCCGGAAGACGCGTAGCCACACGCTTGATCTTGCCCGCCGGAGCGCGCCGCCAGCCGTCGCCCGGATAACCGCTGGCGCGGCTTCCGGGCGGGGGGAGACAATTGGGCCGTCCCGTCCCGGCTCTCCGCTTCGCGTCGGCCGGGATGACAAGGAGTTGCGGCTTACGCCGAATGCTGGCGGACGGCCCTCACCCTGATCGCTTCCCTCTCAAAGGCCTTAAGCCCTCTCCCAGAGGGAGAGGGGAATGAAACTACGCCGACGGAAGCAGGTCCGCGGCGAACACGCGATACCGGCCCGCGCGCACCGTCGCCGTGGCCCGCGCTATGTCCGGGGCGAAGTATTTGTCGGAGACGTAGGGCTCGGCGGCTTCGCGGACGATGCTCCAGACCTGCTCCAGATCGGGCGAAGAGGTCAGAGGGCGGTGGAAGTCCAAGCCCTGCGCGGCGGCCAGCAGTTCGATGCCGACGACGGTGGCGGTGTTCTCGGCCATGTCGAGCAGGCGGCGGGCGCCGTGGGTGGCCATGGAGACGTGGTCTTCCTGGTTGGCGCTGGTCGGCACGGTGTCGATGACGCAGGGGTGGGCGACCATGCGGTTCTCGGCCACGAGGGCGGCGGCGGTCACCTGGGCGATCATGAAGCCGGAGTTCAGGCCGCTTTCCTTGACCAGGAAGGCGGGCAGTTCGCTCATCTTCGGATCGACCAGGATGGCGGTGCGGCGCTCGGAGATGTTGCCGATTTCGCACAGGGCCATGGCGATCTGATCTGCAGCATAAGCAACAGGTTCAGCGTGGAAGTTGCCGCCCGAGATGACATCCCCGTCGTCGATGAAGACCAGCGGATTGTCGGTCACGGCATTGGCCTCGCGCACCAGCATGGCGGCGGCGTTGCGCAGCACGTCGAGGGTGGCGCCCATGACCTGGGGCTGGCAGCGCAGGGAGTAGGGGTCCTGCACCTTGGCGCAGTCGTGGCGGTGGCTGTCGCGGATGGCCGAGCCGGCGATCAGGGCGCGCAGGCGGGCGGCGACGTCGATCTGGCCCGGCTGACCGCGCAGGGCGTGGATGCGCGGATCGAACGGGGCGTCCGAGCCCTTGAGCGCATCAACCGACAGGGCGCCGGCGGCGACGCCCGCGGCGAAGCAGGCCTCGGCGGCGAACAGGCCCGCCAGCGCCAGGGCGGTCGAGCACTGGGTGCCGTTGAGCAGGGCCAGGCCCTCCTTGGGGCCGAGCACGACGGGCTTGAGGCCGACGCGGGCCATGGCGGCCTCGGCGGACAGGACTTCGCCGTTGTGGCGGGCCTCGCCGACGCCGATCAGGACGCAGGACATATGGGCCAGCGGCGCCAGATCGCCCGAGGCGCCGACCGAGCCCTTGGACGGGATGGACGGCAGGATGTCGGCGTTCACCAGCGCGATCAGGGCCTCCAGCGTGCCGCGACGGACGCCCGAAGCACCCTTTGACAGGCTGGCGATCTTCAGCACCAGCAGCAGGCGGGTGACCGCGTCGGACAGCGGGGCGCCGACGCCGCAGGCGTGGCTGAGGACGAGGTTCTTCTGAAGGGTTTCAAGGTCTTCCGGCGCGATGCTGGTGTTCGCCAGCAGGCCGAAGCCGGTGTTGATCCCATAGACGGTGCGGCCCTCGGCAAGGATGGCGGCGACGACGGCCGCGCCCTTTTCGACGTTCGCCCAGGCTGTGTCGGTCAGGCTGACCGTGACCGGGCCTTCGAGCACGGCGCGGAGTTGCGGCAGGGTGAGCGGGGATTGGCCGATGGTGATGTGGGTCATCTCGATCCTTCTCCCTTCCCCTCAAGGGGGAAGGGCCGGGGATGGGGTGGTGGCAGTCAGTTGAAGGTCTGGCGCGCGAGGCGACGGAGCCTTTTGTAAGAAGCGGGAAAGAGTGTGCGACCACCCCCACCCAACCCTCCCCCCTCGAGGGGGAGGGCTCTAGAGGGAGGGCAGGTTCAGGCCATGTTCGCGGGCGGCCTGTTTGGCGATCTCGTAGCCCGCGTCGGCGTGGCGCATGACGCCGGTGGCGGGGTCGTTCCAGAGGACGCGTTCGAGGCGGGCGGCGGCTTCCGGCGTGCCGTCGGCGACGATGACGACGCCCGAGTGCTGGCTGTAGCCCATGCCGACGCCGCCGCCGTGGTGGAGCGACACCCAGCTGGCGCCCGAGGCGGTGTTGAGCAGGGCGTTGAGCAGGGGCCAGTCGGAGACGGCGTCGGAGCCGTCCATCATGGCCTCGGTCTCGCGGTTGGGGCTGGCGACCGAGCCGGAGTCGAGATGGTCGCGGCCGATGACGATGGGGCCCGAGAGCTCGCCCGAGGCGACCATGTCATTGAACATCAGGCCGGCGCGGTGGCGGTCGCCCAGACCGATCCAGCAGATGCGGGCGGGCAGGCCCTGGAAGGCGATGCGCTCGCCGGCCATGTCGAGCCAGCGGTGCAGGCCCGCGTTGTCCGGGAAGAGCTTTTTCATCGCCGCGTCGGTCTTGCGGATGTCTTCCGGATCGCCGGTCAGGGAGGCCCAGCGGAAGGGGCCGACGCCGCGGCAGAAGAGGGGGCGGATGTAGGCCGGAACGAAGCCGGGGAAGTCGAAGGCGTTGGCGACGCCCGCGTCGAAGGCCACCTGACGGATGTTGTTGCCGTAGTCGGTGACCGGGATGCCCATGGCCTCGAAATCGAGCATGGCCTGGACGTGGACGGCGCAGGACTGGCGGGCGGCGGCCTCGACGGCGGCGGGGTCGGACTGGCGTTTGTCCTCCCACTCGGCGACGGTCCAGCCGATGGGCAGGTAGCCGTTGACGAGGTCGTGGGCGCTGGTCTGGTCGGTGACCAGATCGGGGCGCACACCGCGCTTGACCAGTTCAGGCAGGACTTCAGCCGCGTTGCCCAACAGGCCGACGGATATGGCTTTTCCGGTCGATTTGGCGTCTTCCATCAGGGCCAGCGCTTCATCCAGCGTTTCGGCCATGACGTCGAGGTAGCGCGTCCGGAGACGCATCTCGATGCGGCTGCGCTGGCATTCGATAGCGAGGCAGGAGGCGCCCGCCATGGTCGCCGCCAGCGTCTGGGCGCCGCCCATGCCGCCGAGGCCGGCGGTCAGGATCCACTTGCCCGACCAGTCGCCGCCGTAGTGCTGGCGACCGGCCTCCATGAAGGTCTCATAGGTGCCCTGAACGATGCCCTGAGTGCCGATGTAGATCCACGAGCCGGCGGTCATCTGGCCGTACATGGCCAGACCCTTCCTATCGAGCTCGTTGAAGTGGTCCCAGGTCGCCCATTTCGGGACCAGGTTGGAGTTGGCGATCAGGACGCGCGGGGCGTCGGCATGGGTGCGGAAGACGCCGACCGGCTTGCCCGACTGGACCAGCAGGGTCTGGTCGGCCTCGAGCGCGCGGAGTTGTTCGACGATGGTGTCGAAAGCCTGCCAGTTGCGGGCCGCCTTGCCGATGCCGCCATAGACGACGAGGTCTTCAGGGCGCTCGGCGACCTCGGGATCGAGGTTGTTCATCATCATGCGCAGGGCGGCCTCGGCGGCCCAGGTCTTGGCGGTCATCTCGAGACCGCGCGGCGAGCGGACGATGCGGGTGTTGGAGGTCATGGTCAGGCTCGCTGGCTGATCGCGAAGTCGCGGGCGGCGGTGAGGACGTCGCGCAGGGTGCGCGTGAGGGGGGCGGCGCGGGCGGCGTCGAACGGGGTGGGCCAGCTCGATGCGTCGATGACGGCGGGCTCGTCGACATAGCCGCGGCAAGCGAGTTCCATCTGGATCGCATGGGTTCCCTTGGCGGGCTGGCCATAATGCCGGGTGGTCCAGCCGCCCTTGAAGCGACCGTTGACGACATGGCTGTCGCCCGAGGCGATGCAGGCGGCCTCGACGGCGGCGGTCAGGGCCGGATCGCAGGTGACGCCGCCGTTGTCGCCGATATTGAACTGCGGCAGCTGGCCGTCGAACAGGCGCGGGACGTGCGAGCGGATGGAGTGGGCGTCGTAGAGGACGACGGGGCCGTTGGCCGAGAGGCGCTCGATCTGGGCCATCAGGGCGGCGTGGTAGGGATCGAAGAACTCGGTGCGGCGCGCCTCGATTTCGACCGCATCGGGCTCCTGGCCGGGCTTGTAGAGCGGCTCGCCGTCGAAGGTCTCGGTGGGGCACAGGCCCGTGGTGGTCATGCCGGGGTAGAGGGACTGGCCCGAGGGATCGCGGTTCACGTCGATGACGCTGCGCGAAATGGCGGTGCGGACGGTCGTGGCGCCGAGCTCGCCGGCGAAGGCGTAGAGGCGGTCGATCCACCAGTCGGCGTCCTTGCGGGCGCGCCAGGGGTCGACCATCCGGGCCTCGATGGCCCCCGGGATATCCGTGCCGGTGTGGGGGAAGGCGACGATCAGGGGCGCATCGCCGGGCGTCACCGTCAGCCAGTCGCTCATGCTCGCCTCCGTCTTGTCAGGGTCTCGATTATGTATAGACATATTCGGGTCGATGGAGAGTTGTCCAGTGCCGGAAGTCGCCGCCCACAGCCTGTTTTTCTCTCGCGCCCTGCTGCCGGAGGGCTGGGCCGGGAATGTGAGGATCACTGTCGCCGACGGGGCGGTCTCGGCGGTGGAGACCGATGCGGTTCAGGCTCCGGGCGAGGCCGATCTGGGCGTGGTCCTGCCGGGCCTGTCGAACGTGCACAGCCATGCCTTCCAGCGGGCCATGGCCGGGCTGACGGAAGAGCGCGGGCCGAACGAGGGCGACGACTTCTGGTCGTGGCGAGCGCTGATGTATCGCTTCCTCGACCGGGGCGGGCCGGAGGAGATCGAGGCGATCACGGCGCTGGCGTTTGCCGAGATGCTGGAAGGCGGCTTCACCCGGGTGGGGGAGTTCCACTATCTGCACAATGACCCGGACGGGCAGGCCTATGCGGACCGGGGCGAGCTGGCGGGACGGATCGCAGCGGCGGCGGACCAGACGGGGATCGCCCTGACCCTGCTACCGGTCTTCTATGCCCATGCGGGCTTCGGCGGGACGCCGCCCGCGCACGGACAGCGCCGCTTTATCAATAACATCGACGGCTTCTCCAAGCTGATGGATGAAAGCCGGAGGATCGCCTCCAGCCTGCCGGATGCCGTGGTCGGCGTGGCGCCGCACAGCCTGCGGGCGGTGACACCGGAGGAGATCGCGGCCGTGGTCCCGATGGCGGGCGGCGGGCCGGTGCACATCCATGCGGCGGAGCAGACGAAGGAAGTGCAGGACTGCCTAGGCTGGTCCGGCGCGCGGCCGGTGCAGTGGCTGCTGGACAATGTCGGGCTGGACCGGCGCTGGTGCCTGATCCACGCGACCCATCTGACGGCGGACGAGACGACGCGGATGGCGCGGAGCGGCGCCGTGGCGGGCCTGTGCCCGGTGACCGAAGCCAATCTGGGCGACGGCGTCTTCCCGGCGGTGGACTTCTTCGCCCAGGGCGGGACCTTCGGGGTCGGGACCGACTCGAACGTGCTGATCGACGCGGGGGGCGAGTTGCGGGCGCTGGAGTACAGCCAGCGGCTGACGCGGCGCGGGCGGGCGGTGCTGGCGGACAAGGAAGCCTCGACCGGCGGGACCCTGTACAGGCGCGCGCTGGCGGGCGGGGCGCAGGCGACCCAAGGGACGACCGGGATCGCGGTCGGGCAGGCGGCGGACTTCGTCTCGCTGGAGACGGATGACCTGGCCTATGCGGGCCGGAGCGACGACGCCCTGCTGGACAGTCTGGTGTTCGCCGGGCCGAAGCGGGCGATCCGCACGGTCTGGCGGCGGGGGCGGGCGGTGGTCGAGAACGGTCGCCATGTGGGTCGCGACGCCATCGAGGCGCGCTATCGCCGGGCGCTGGACGCCGTGCTGGGCGGATGAGTTCGCTGCATCGCCGGATCGGCGCGGACATCGAACGGCGCATCCTGTCGGGCGAGTGGCAGCCCGGCGCTCGGGTGCCGACGGAGGCCGAACTGCAGGCGGAATACGGCTGCGCGCGGATGACGGTGTCCAAGGCGCTGACGGACCTGTCGGCGCGCGGGCTGATCGTGCGGCGGCGCCGGGCGGGATCCGTGGTGGCGCGGCCGCCCGTGCATTCCGCCGTGCTGGACATTCCCGACATCGCCGCCGAGATCGCGGCGCGCGGCATGGCCTATGGCTATGAGCGGCTGGAGCGGTCCGAACGGGCGACGACGGCCGATGAGGCCTGGCTGGGCGAGCGGGTGGTGGCGGTGGCCTGCCTGCACCGGGCCGATGGCGCGCCGTTCGCGCTGGAACGGCGCCTGATCGGGCTGGAGGCGACGCCGGAGGCGGCGGGTGAGGATTTCGAGACGGTGTCGCCGGGCGGCTGGCTTCTGAAGCGGGCGCCGTGGACCGAGGCCGAACACCGGATCGCGGCGGTGGCGGCGGACCGGGAGACGGCCCTGAGGCTGGATCTGGCGGTGGGCGAGGCCTGTCTGAAGCTGGAGCGCCGGACCTGGGCCGACGGCCGGGGCGTGACCTGGGCGTGGCAGACCTTTCCCGGGCAGGCCTATGATCTGGTCGCCCGCTTCTCTCCCGCGCGGCTGGAGGTCCGATGAGCACCCTTCTACTGACCGACTGCCATGTGGCGACCATGGTTCCCGGTGCGCCTTACGGAGCCATGGAGGACGCCGCCATCCTGATCCGCGACGGGAAGATCGCCTGGGTCGGGCCGGAGGCGGAGGCGCCGGCGGCGGACGCGGTCGAGCGGCTGGACGGGCGCTGGGTCACGCCGGGTCTGATCGACTGCCATACGCATCTGGTGTTCGGCGGCGACCGGTCGGGCGAGTTCGAGCAGCGGCTGGGCGGGGCGACCTATGAGGAGATAGCGCGGGCCGAAGGCGGCATCGTCTCCTCGGTGAAGGCCACGCGGGCGGCGTCGGAGGACGAACTCTACGCGTCGGCCCTGTCGCGGCTGGAGGGGCTGAAGGCCACGGGCGTGACGACGGTGGAGATCAAGTCCGGCTACGGGCTGGATCGGGAGAGCGAGCTGGCCATGCTGCGCGTGGCGCGGCGGATCGGGCGCGAGGCGGGGGTGCGGGTGCGGACCAGCTATCTGGGCCTTCACGCCGTGCCGCCAGAGCTGAAGGCGGATCGCGGCGCCTATGTCGATCTGGCCATCGACGGAATCTTGCCGGAGGCCCATGCGCAGGGGCTGGTCGACATGGTCGACGCCTATTGCGAGCCGATCGCCTTCACCACCGAAGAAGTGTCGCGCCTGTTCGAGAAGGCGAAGGCGCTGGGCCTGCCGGTCAAGCTGCACGCCGACCAGTTGTCGGACGGCGGCGGGGCGGCGCTGGCGGCGAAGTATGACGCCCTGTCGGCGGACCATGTGGAGCACACGACCGAGACGGGCGTGAAGGCGATGGCGGAAGCGGGGGTGGTCGCCGTGCTGCTGCCGGGCGCCTTCCTGATGCTGCGCGAGACGACCCTGCCGCCGGTGGCCCTGTTCCGTCGGCACGGGGTGGAAATGGCGGTGGCGACGGACTGCAATCCCGGCACCTCTCCGGTGGCCTCGATGACGGCGGCGCTGAACCTGGCCTGCGTCCAGTTCCGCCTGACGCCGGAGGAGGCGCTGGCCGGGGCGACGCGGGTGGCGGCCAAGGCGCTGGGCCTGACCGGCGTCGGCACGATCGAGGTCGGCAAGGCAGCGGATCTGGCCGTCTGGGACATCAGCCGCCCGGCCGAGCTCTGCTACTGGCTGGGCAAGCCGCTGCTGCACAGCCGCTATGTGAACGGCATGGTCGGATAACGCGAATCTCCGCAGGCTGCGCGGATGCGCAAGCCCCGCGACCGCACTGAAGACCTGCTGATCGTCGCCACGGTGGTGGTGACCCTGCTGTTCGCCGTGGCCACCATCCTGCAGGTCCGCGAACTGCTGCTCTAAGGCAGGTACTGGGTCCGCTCGGCCAGATTCGGGCGCGGGCGCTCCAGCGGGGCCTCCGCCAACGTGCCGATGTGGATGAAGCCCGCGACCTGTTCGCCCGGCTGGACGCCGTACAGGGCCATGGCGGCGGCGTTATAGCTGTACCAGTCGGTGATCCAGCTGGCCGAATAGCCGAGCGCGTTGGCGGCGTGTTCGAGGTTCATGCAGACGGCGCCGGCGGACAGGTGCTGCTCCCAGACCGGGACCTTCTGGCTGTCGACCGGCGAGCAGATGACCAGGATGGTCAGGGGCGGGGCGGTGAGCTTGCTCAGCACCTTGCGGGCCTTGTCGGGGCCGGGCTGGCCGTCGGCGAGCGGCAGCAGCTTCTCGGCCAAATCGGCGCGGCTCTGCGGGCCCATGACCACGAAGCGCCAGGGGAAGAGCTTGCCGTGGTCCGGGGTGCGGGCGCCGAGCAGGAGGATGCGCTCGATTTCCTCGCGCGATGGGCCGGGGCCGGTCAGGCTCTGGGCCGGGGCCGAGCGACGGCGGGCCAGCCGGTCCTGGAAGTCGGCGGAGGCGACGGGGAGGGGCAGGGCTGCGCCCAGATCGGTGTCTGTCATGAGGTGTAGCTAGTCGTCCGAGCGGCAGTGCGCCATACCCGGACCATGACCGACTCCCGTGACGCCTTCGACAAGGACCGCCCGACCCCGCTGTGGGACGATGGAAGCGACCGCCCGCCGCCGTGGAAGGATGCGGGCCACAGCGTCTTCTTCGAGAGCCCATGGATGAAGCTGACCCGGCACGACGCGACCGCGCCGACGGGGCACAAGGCCGACTATATGGTCATGCGGCCGCAGAACATGTCGGTGGGCGTGTTGCCCCTGCATGCGGACGGGACGGTGACCCTGGTGGGCCAGCAGCGCTTCGCCCTGATGAACTGGTCGTGGGAGATGCCCGAGGGCGGCGCCCCCTATGGCGAGGACCCGCTGGAGGGGGCGAAGCGGGAACTGGCCGAGGAGGCCGGTCTGGCGGCGGCGCAATGGCAGCTGGCCTATCGCGCCGAGATGTCGAACTCGATCACCGACGAGCGGGCCATGGCCTGGCTGGCCTGGGACTTCACCGAGGTGCCGGTGGCGCCGGACGAGACCGAGATCATCCGCGTGATCCGCGTGCCGTTCGGCGATCTGCTGCGCGAGATCGGGCGCGGGTCGATCCGGGACATGTTTACCCTCGCGACAGTGCTTAGGGCCTATCATATGGCGCGAGAGGGTGAACTGCCGCCCGAACTGGCGGAGGCCATGCTGGCCAGCGTATGATCGCCGCCTGATGGAGCCCATGATGCCCAAGCTCGAAGTGGTCGCCGCCGAACCGGACGCCTGGACCCTGCTGCGCAATGCGGCGGAAGAGGCGGCGCGCGAGGAGCCGCATCTGGCCTCGCAAATGAATGCGGTGGTGCTGTCGCACGGCGACTTCGCCTCGGCGCTCAGCTTCCAGATCGCGCGCAAGATGGGCGACGCCGAACTGGGCGCCATGTCGATCCGCGAGGTCTGCCGCGACGCCTTCGCCAGCGACCCGGCCATTGTCGCCGCCGCCGAGGCCGACCTTCAGGCCGTGGCCGAGCGCGATCCGGCGATCCGCTCGTTGCTGCAACCGTTCCTGTATTTCAAAGGCTTCCAGGCGCTGCAGGCGCACCGGGTGAGCCATTGGCTGTGGACGCAGGGCCGCGACACCCTGGCCTTCCACCTGCAAAGCCGGATGTCGGAGCTGTTCCAGATCGACATCCATCCGGCGGCGAAGCTGGGCGCGGGCCTGTTCTTCGACCACGGCACCGGCATCGTCATCGGCGAAACGGCGGTGGTCGGAGACGAGGTCTCCATGCTGCACGGCGTGACCCTGGGCGGCACCGGCGCGGACCGTGGCGACCGCCACCCCAAGATCGGCAAGGGCGTCCTGCTGGGCGCCGGGGCCAAGGTGCTGGGCAACATCACTGTCGGCGACTACGCCAAGGTGGCCTCAGGCTCGGTGGTGCTGAAGCCGGTGCCGGCGGGCTGTACCGTGGCGGGCGTTCCGGCGCGGCTGGTCAACTGCCCGACCGAGGCGACCCCGGCCCGGACCATGGACCATACGCTGGCCGACATCGTGTATGATTTTGTGATCTGAGGCGGCGGTGGGGGCGTCATTGAACCGTGATGGGACAGAAGTCTTCGTCCAGATGGTGACGAAGGACCGGGGCGGTCGCACGGTTGTCTTGGCTGTCCCGAATAATCAGAAATCCGTAGATGTCGGTGATCGGTTCATCTGGAGTTATGAGGCGCCGCAGGCTCGGGACGGCATACTTGCCGGGAGCCACGCTGCTGACCCGGTGAACGTCAGGGCAGTGTCGCTGACAGTTAGGGCGATCACGACAAGAGATTCGGAAACAGCTCGCGTTGAACTCCTCCCTCATGGGCATACGGCCGGGTTATATCTTGAGGGTGATGGGCTGGAGTTCGTTACGAACAGCTCCCTTCTGGTCACTGAGGCCTGAAGGCTTCCCCTGACGCCCCCCTTTCTCTAGGGTCCGCGCCAAATTCCAGGACACCGAGGACCTCCCATGAACGCCCACGACATGAAGCGCGTCGAGACGCACCTGAAGCGCACCTTCAACACCGGCGGCATCATCGTGAAGCCGCGCGGCAAGCCGGCCGACTCGGCCGAGGTCTATGTCGGCGACGAGTTCATCGGCGTGGTGTTCGAGGACGAGGATGAGGCGGGCAGCTTCATGTTCGAAATGGCCATCCTGGCGGAAGACCTGCCGGAATAGGCCGCCGAACAGCGACATGAAAAAGGCCCCGGGGAGAGATCCCCGGGGCCTTCGTCATTTCAGCGCGATCAGTTGGACTTGCCGAAGATGCCGTCCAGCAGCTTGGCGAAGAAGCCCTTCTCGGCGGGCTTGGGCGCCGGGGCGGCGGCGGGCGCAGCAGCCGGAGCGGCGGCGGCCGGAGCCGGGGTCGGCGCGGGCGTCGGAGCCGGGGCGACCGGAGCAGCGGCGGGCTTGGACGCCGGAGCGGCCTTCGGCGCAGCGGCGGCCTTCGGAGCGGCAGCCTTCGGAGTGGCGGCCTTGGCGGCCGGCTTCGCAGCCGGCTTGGCGGTCTTGGGGGCGGCGGCGGGCTTCGGCGCGGCCTTCGGGGCGGCAGCCTTCGCAGCCTTGGGCGCGGCAGCGGCCTTGGCGGCCGGTTTGGCGGCGGGCTTCGCGGCAGCCTTGGCCGGAGCCTTGGTCGCCGCGGCCTTCGGCGCAGCGGCCTTGGCGGGGGCCGAAACCTTCACGGCGGGCTTGGCCGGAGCCTTGGCGGCCGGCTTGGGAGCAGCAGCCTTGGCGGCGGGTTTTGCGGCGGCGGGCTTCGCGGCACTCGACTTCGCGGCCGGTTTGGGCTTGGAAGCAGCGGACGCTGCCGGTTTGGCGGTACTCGACTTAGACGGTGCTTTGGCCATGAATTCCCCGACCCCTCGGATGTTGCGATTGCTGGCGATGGAGCGCACGCCAGCGCGTGTCTCGATTCGTGATCATAGCGGCGTTTGAGAAATGTCCGAGTCCGCTGTTCAGATTATCGCGCGGGGCCCCCGTGCTGTTGCAGAAACCGCCGCCTCGGCGCTGGACGAGAACGTCCTGCTGGAAGGCGCGACCTATTCGATCCTCGAGGAAGACGAGGACAAGGGCATCTGGCGCATCGACGCCTTCCCGACCACCGATGAGGAGGCCGAGGGCATCGAGGCGACCCTGTCGGCCCACGAGGGCCTGACGGTCATAATGGAGAAGCTGGCCGACGCCGACTGGCTGGCCATGTCGCTGTCGGGCCTGCCGCCGGTCGAGGCGGGGCGTTTCTTCGTCTATGGGGCGCACGATCAGGGCCGGGTGCCGGTCAACAAGGTCAATCTGAAGATCGACGCGGGCGCGGCCTTCGGCACCGGCCACCACGGCACGACCGTGGGCTGCCTTCTGGCCTTTGACGAACTGCTCAAGCGCGAAAGCTTCGAGCGGGTGCTGGACGTCGGCTGCGGCACGGGCGTGCTGGCCATCGCCGCGGCCAAGACCGGATCGCGCGTCGCCGTCGGCACCGATATCGACGCGCCGTCGGTGCGGATCGCCAACGAGAACGCCGAGATCAACCAGGCCAGCGCCCGCTTCGTGCACGCCTCGGGCCTGAACGACCGCAAGGTGCGCAGTCAGGGGCCGTACGATCTGGTCTTCGCCAACATTCTGGCCCCGCCGCTGGTGAGCCTGTCGCAGGACATCAAGGAAGCGCTGAAGCTGAACGGCGTGGCCATCCTGTCGGGCCTGCTGCGCACCCAGGAGCGCCGGGTGACGGCGGCCTATCTGTCGCGCGGCTTCGTGCTTGAGCGCCGCATCCACCGAGACGCCTGGAGCGCTCTGGTTCTGCGTCGGGTGGGTTAACGACGGAACGCGGGCCGGGTCGGGGCCGTTTCGCCGGAAATATCCGGAGGAAGGCCCGTGACCTACGATCCCAATCTTGAGCCCATGAGACCCGGCGACACCGTCGTGCGGGAAACCGTCGTCACGCGCGGACCCGCCGCCGAGACGGTGGAGACCGTCGTGGTGCGCGAGTCCAACACCGGCTGGTGGGTGGCCGGCGTGCTGGGCGGACTGGTGCTGATCGCCGTGCTGTGGATCCTGTTCTCGCGCGGGCCGACGCCGGTGACCGACGAGGCCCTGCTGGAGGCCCAGGCCGATGCGGCGGCGGCGCAGGCGCGCGCGGATCAGGCCGCCATCGCCGGTCAGGTGGCGGGCGCTCAGGCCAGCGTCGACATCGCCCGCGCCGACGCCGCCCGCTCGTCCGCCGAGGCCGCTCGCGCGGATGCCGAAGCCCGCGCCGCCGAGGCGAGGGCGGCTCAGCCGGTGGTGATCGAAAGCCCCGCGCCGGTGACGGCGCCGGGCGCTCCGGCGGTGATCAGCCCGACGGCGCCTCAGAACTAGAACCGGCGCGCAAGGCGGTGCTATGCCTCCGCCCATGCGCCAGACCTATGACGAAACCACCGATCCGTCCTTCGGGGCGAAGCACCTCCCGCGCGTGCGGGCCAAGATGGCCGAGCAGGGCCTCGACGGCATGCTGGTCCCGCACGAGGACGAGCATCAGAACGAATATCTGCCCGCCGCCAATGACCGGCTGGCGTGGGTGAGCGGCTTCACCGGCTCGGCGGGCGCGGGCGTGGTGCTGACGGACCGGGCGGCGGTGTTCGCCGACGGCCGCTACACTGTTCAGGTGCGCGCGCAAGTCGACGCGGCGCAGTTCGAGATCCTTGATCTGGTCGAAGGCGGCGTGCCTGCGTATCTGGAGCGCGCGCCCAAGGGGGCGGTGATCGGCTATGATCCGCGGCTGCACAGCCCTGATGCGCTGGCGACCCTGAAGAGGGCCGCGGCCAAGGTCGGGGCCGAGCTGCGGCCGGTCGAGGTCAATCCGGTCGATCAGGCCTGGGGCGACGAGCGTCCCGAACAGCCGATGGCGCCGGTCGTGCCGCACGACGACAAATACGCCGGCGAGAGCAGCGCCGCGAAGCGCGCCCGCATCGGTCAGGCCGTGGCCAGGGCCGGGGCGGATGCGACGGTGCTGACCGCGCCGTCGTCCATCGCCTGGTTGTTCAACATTCGCGGCGGGGACGTGATCCGCACGCCGCTGCCGCTGTCTCAGGCCATCGTGAAGACGGACGGGACGGCGCAGCTGTTCATGGACCCGCGCAAGGTGACCAACGAACTGCCCGGCTGGCTGGGCGATGCGGTGACGCTGGAGGCCCCCGAGGCGCTGGACGCCGCGCTGGACGCCTTGGCGGGGCACAAGGTGCTGGTCGATCCGGGGCAATCGTCTGCCTGGTATTTCGACCGGCTGGAGGCGGCGGGCGCGACCGTGGTGCGCGGGATGGATCCCTGCACCCTGCCGCGCGCGCAGAAGAATGCGGTCGAGATCGAGGGCTCGCGTCAGGCCCACATCCGCGACGGCGCGGCCCTGAGCCGGTTCCTGCACTGGGTCGATACGACCGCGCAGGAGACCCTGCCGGACGAGCGCGAGGTGGCCGAGACGCTGGAGCGCTTCCGCGAGGAGACGGGGGCGCTGAAGGACCTGAGCTTCGACACTATCGCGGGCGCCGGGCCGAACGGGGCGCTGCCGCACTACAAGCCGGTGACGCGCACCATCCGCCGGATCGAGAAGGGCTCGCTGCTGCTGGTGGACGGCGGCGGCCAGTATTTGGACGGCACCACGGATGTGACCCGGACCATGGCGGTGGGCGAACCGACGGCGGATCAACGCCGCATGTTCACCCTGGTGCTGAAGGGCCATATCGCCATGGCCGTGGTGCGCTTCCCGGCGGGGACGACGGGGCACCAACTGGATGCGATGGCGCGCTATCCGCTGTGGATGCAGGGCTTCGACTATGACCACGGCACGGGCCACGGCGTCGGCTCGTATCTGGGCGTCCACGAGGGGCCGCAGCGGATCGCCAAGGCGGTGAACACCCAGCCGCTGCTGACCGGCATGATCCTGTCCAACGAGCCCGGCTACTATCGCGAGGGCCACTGGGGCATCCGCATCGAGACCCTGCAGGTGGTCACGGCGCCCGAGCCGATCCCCGGCGGCGAGCGGCCGATGCATGGCTTCGAGCAACTGACCCTGTCGCCGCTGGACAAGAAGCTGATCGACGTCGATCTGCTGACCGCCGACGAGCGCGCCTATGTCGACGCCTATCACGCAGAGGTCTGGGCCAAGGTCGGCCCGCTGATGGACGGCGCGGCGAAAGCCTGGCTGGAGACGGCCTGCGCGCCCTTGTAGCCGACGCATTCGGCGCCCAGTTGAGAAGCCCGGCGGGAGCGCCCGCCGGCTTCCTTACAGACTGGAGACATGCCGATGAAGACGCGCACGCTGGGCCGCTCGGGCCCTGAGGTTTCGGCCATCGGCCTGGGCTGTATGGGAATGGCGTCCTTCTATGGGACGCCTTCGGATGAGGCGCAGGCGACGGCGGTGATCCACCGCGCGCTCGACCTGGGCCTGACCTTCTTCGACACCGCCGAGATGTACGGCCCCCACACCAATGAGGTGCAGGTCGGGACGGCGCTGAAGGACCGGCGCGACAAGGCCTTCGTCGCCACCAAGTTTGGCATCGGCTGGAACGCGGACCGGACGGCGCTGGCGGTGGACGGCAGCCCGGCCAATGTGCGCCGCGCCATCGAGGGCAGCATGCAGCGGCTGGGGATGGACCACGTCGATCTGTACTATCTGCACCGGGTCGATCCGAACACGCCGATCGAGGAGACGGTGGGGGCGATGGGCGAACTGGTGAAGGAAGGCAAGGTGCGCTTCCTCGGCCTGTCGGAAGCTTCGCCGGAGACCCTGCGCCGCGGCCACGCTGAACATCCGATCACCGCCCTGCAGACCGAATACTCGCTGTGGAGCCGCGAGCCGGAGGACGAACTGTTCGCCACCTGCGAGGCGCTGGGCATCGGTTTCGTGCCCTACAGTCCGCTGGGCCGGGGCTTCCTGTCCGGGGACATCAAGTCCATCGACGATCTGGAACCGGGCGATTTCCGTCGCTCCAACCCGCGCTTCATGGGCGAGAATTTCCAGAAGAATCTCGACCTCGTGGAAGCCGTGAAGGGCATCGCGGCGGACAAGGGCGTGACCGCCGCCCAACTGGCCTTGGCCTGGGTGCTGGCGCAGGGCGAGCATCTGGTCCCGATCCCCGGCACCCGCCGCATTCCGACGCTGGAGGACAATATCGCGGCGGCGGAGATTGCGCTGACGCCCGAGGACCTGTCGCGGATCGAGGCGGTCTTCCCCAAGGGCGCCGCGCAGGGGCATCGCTACGCCGAGGCGGCGCGCTCGTCGCTGAACCGCTAGGACAGATCGGGGCCGGGTCGGAGTGATCCGGCCCGGTCTTCTCGTTCTACTGGATGCGGGTCCAGGTCTGGGTGCGGCACAGGGGGGCGACGACGCAGCCGCGCAGGCGAAGGGTGTTGTCGCCCTGCATGGTTATGGTGCCGCGATAGGTGCGGCCGTCGGCGGGGTTGTAGACGCTGCCGCCGGTCCATTCGGTCGGGCCGCCGGTGAAGCCGCGCAGCATGGGCAGGTTGCGCAGGGTGCGGGTGCGCAGATTGCGGTCCGAGTTGTGCTCGTCCTGCGCCGCCGGATTGCTGCGGATATGGTCGGAGGTCACCAGCGTGCCGCACAGGGCTTGGCCGCAGCGGGTGATGCGGACCTGACCGCCGTTGGTGGGGGTCTGCCACAGGCCGGTCGGATCGCCCGCGAAGGCGGGGGCGGCGAAGGCGGCGGTGGCCGTGAAGACGGCGGCGAGGAGGGCGGTACGCATGGAGAACTCCAGAAGGATCAGCTGCCGATCAAGGCCAGCCATTCGTCTTCAGTCAAAATCACAACGCCGTGCTTCTGCGCATCGGCCATCTTGGACCCCGCGCCGGGACCGGCGACGAGGTAGTCGGTCTTCTTCGAAACCGAGCCGGAGACCTTGGCTCCGAGGCTTTCGGCGCGGGCCTTGGCCTCGTCGCGGGTGAAGCGTTCCAGGGCGCCGGTGAAGACCACGGTCTTGCCCGCGACGGCGGTGTCGGTCTGGGGCCGTTCGGCGTCCTCGACCGTGTCGAGCTGTTCGATGAGCGCATCGACCACGGCGCGGTTGTGCGGCTCGTGGAAAAACTGGGCCAGGGCGCGGGCGGCGACCGGGCCGACGCCGGAGATGCCGGCGATCTCGCCCAGGGTCATCGAAGGCCCTTCGTCGCGCGCGATCTGCGCCAGACGGACGATGGCGGGCCAGTCGGGGGCCAACAGGGCGAGGGCGCGGCGGGCGGGTGAGGCGACGCCGGGGAAGGCGAGGGACAGCTTCTGGTCCAGCGGCGCCTCGGGCCAGGGATCGGCGGCGGGCGGCGTGGCGGCGGCGAGGACGGACAGGGTGCGTTCGGAGACGCCGTGCCCTTCAGCCAGTTGAGTCCAGTCGGCGGAGGGGATGCCCCGTGACGCCTTAAGGCAGGCGGCGTGGAAGGCGGTCCATGAGCCGAAGTGGCGGGCGAGCAGAATGGAGGTCTGTTCGCCGATGTCGCGAATGCCGAGCGCGAAGATCAGCCGGTCCAGCGCGATGACGCGGCGGGCGTCGATGCCCTCGACCAGATTGCGGACGCTGGTCTCGCCATAGCCGTCCTCGTTGCGCAGGGCGGCCAGCCTCTCCTCGTCGCGGGCGAGGCGGAAGATGTCGGCGGGCTGATGCAGCCAGCCGCGTTCGTGGAAGGCGATAAGCTGCTTCTCGCCGAGGCCCTCAATGTCGAAGGCGCGGCGGCCGACGAAATGCTTCAGCCGTTCGACCAGTTGGGCGTCGCAGATCAGGCCGCCGGTGCAGCGGCGACGGACCTCGCCCTCAGGCCGTTCGGCTTCTGAGCCGCAGACCGGGCAATGGGTCGGGAAGACGTAGGGGGCGGCGTCAGCGGGACGCTTGTCCAGCACCACGCTGACGATCTGGGGGATGACGTCGCCCGCGCGCTGGAGGACGACGGTGTCGCCGATGCGCACGTCCTTGCGGGCGATCTCATCCTCATTGTGCAGGGTGGCGTTGCGGACCACGACGCCGCCGACGGTGACCGGGTGCAGGCGGGCGACCGGGGTCAGGGAGCCGGTGCGGCCGACCTGGATGTCGATGCCTTCAAGGACGGTCTGGGCCTGCTGTGCCGGGAATTTGTGGGCGATGGCCCAGCGGGGCGTGCGGGCGATGAAGCCGAGGCGCGCCTGCCAGTCCAGACGGTCGACCTTGTAGACGACGCCGTCGATGTCATAGCCGAGGTTGGCGCGGTCGGTCTGGAGGCCGTCGTAGAGGGCGATCAGGCCCGCCGCATCCTCGACCCGGGCCGAGCGCGGATTGACCTTGAAGCCCCAGGACTTGAGCGCGTCGAGCGCGTGGGCCTGGGTGTCGGCGAAGTCGGCGGACTTCTCACCCCAGGCGTAGGCGAAGAAGCGCAGGGGCCGTTTGGCCGTGATCGTCGGGTCCTTCTGGCGCAGGGAGCCGGCGGCGAAATTGCGCGGATTGGCGTAGGTGCGCTGGCCGGCCTCTTCGGCGGCGGTGTTGAAGGCGTCGAACTCGTCGTTGGGGGCGTAGACCTCGCCGCGCACCTCGATAACGTCGGGCCAGCCGAAGCCGCTGAGGGTCTGGGGGATGTCGGCGATGGTCAGCAGGTTGGCGGTGACGTCCTCACCGGTCTTGCCGTCGCCGCGCGTGGCGCCGCGGACCAGCTTGCCGTGTTCATAGCGCAGGCTGGCGCTGAGGCCGTCGATCTTGGGTTCGGCGACGAAGGCGATGTGCTCGTCCGCGGGCAGGCTGAGGAACCGGCGGATGCGGGCTTCGAAATCGGTCACGTCCTCGGGCGCGAAGGCGTTGTCCAGCGACAGCATGGGCACGCCGTGGCGGACCTCGGCGAACTGGCTGGAGACCGGGCCGCCGACGATCTGCGACGGGGAGGAGGCCGTGGTCAGGTCGGGGAAGCGGTCCTCGATGTCCAGCGCGCGACGCTTGAGGGCGTCGTAGTCGGCGTCGCTGATCTCCGGCGCGTCCTCGGCGTGGTAGAGGGCGTCATGGCGGGTCAGTTCGGCGGTCAGGCGCGCCAGCTCGACCTCGGCGGCGGCGAGGTCCAGCTGATCTACGGGAATGTCGGTCGTCGGGATTCGCTCGGCCATGGCTACCGTCTGCCCAAGTCGAGCGCCGCCCGCAACGGGCGGTTCCCCCGCTGCTGTCAGTTCGTCGGCAGGGTGGAGCGGTCGTAGTCCGCGCCCATGTCGAAGATGAAGACCGGACCCAGGTCGATGGTCTGACTGGCGCCCGCCAACTGGACCGTGGCGCCGAGCGCGCCCGGAGCCCAGTCACGGTCGGCGACGGCGTTGGCGAAATAGAGCTTCCATTCGCCGGTCGGGGCGACAGGCGTGCTGACCACTTCCGGATAGGGATCGGCATTGCCCTGCAGGCGGATGATGGCCTGACCGGTCTCGCGGCCCTCCGGCGCGCGTTCGACGCGCATCCAGACGGCCAGCAGCAGGACGTCGCCCGCCTTGACCGGCTTGGTCGAGACCGAGCCGGCGCCCACGTCCCAGGTGTTGCCCCCGGCGGCGGTGATGTTGACCCGCAGGGCGTGGCCGCCCTGGACGGTGGAGGTGACGATCTCGTGCGTCTGGTTGGCGCCGTAGACGTTCCAGCTGCTGACGTGGACGGTGTTGACCGCCTTGTCGAGCATGGAGCCGCCCTGACGCGGGGCGGCGGCCGCAGCCTCCTGCGCGGCGGCGGGGACGGCGGCCAGGGCCAGAGCGGAGCCGACGGCCAGCGCCGTCAGGGTGCGTGTGATCATCTTGTCCTCCCGGCGGCTCTTGGACGGGCCGCTCTCAAGCGGACTGTTATCCGGGGTCGGGAACGGTTCAAGCCTACATGAAGACCCTGTAATCTGACGTGACCGCAAAGGCCTGCTAGCGTCGCGGCGAAAGAGGAGATTCCATGCTTCCGATCCGCCGTCTGGCTTTGACCTCCGTCGCCGCGAGCCTGCTGCTCGCCGCCTGCGCCACCACCAGCGCCCCGGTGGCGCCGCCCGCCCCGGCGGTCCCGGCCTTCCAGGCGCAACTGCTGGAAGACGTGCGCATCCTGGCCTCGGACGAGATGGGCGGTCGCGACACCGGCTCGGCGGGCGGCGAGATGGCGCGCAACTACATCGTCGGCCGCCTGGAAGCGTTGGGCGTCGCCGCTCCGGCCGTGGGTCGCCTGCAGCCGTGGGAGGCCACGGGCCGCACCCGGACGGGGCCCAAGGTCTACAACGGCATCAATATCATCGGCGTGATCCCGGGGACCCGGGTGACGGACAAATACATCGTGGTCACCGCCCACTACGACCACGTCGGCACTCATGACGGTCTGGTCTTCAACGGCGCGGACGACAACGCCTCTGGCGTGGCGACCATGCTGGCGCTGGCGGCGGACCTGAAGCGTCAGGCGCCGGAGCACAGCGTGATCTTCGTGGCGCTGGACGGCGAAGAGCACGGCCTGCTGGGCGCCAAGCATTTCGTCGAGGCGCCGCCAGTGCCGTTGGCCTCGATCGCCATGAACCTGAATTTCGACATGACCGCCCGCGCCGAGACCGACGGCAAGCTGTGGGTCACCGGCACCTATCAGAACCCGACCTTCCGCCCGATCCTGGAAGGCATTCCGGCCGATGGCGCGGTGGCATTGGCCTTCGGAAAGGACACGCCTCAGGACACCGGCGAGGACAACTGGGTCGAGGCCTCGGACCACGCGCCCTTCTACCACGCCCAGGTTCCGTTCCTGTATCTGGGGGTGAATTTCCACCCCGACTATCACCGTCCGTCAGACGATTTCGAGCGGATCACGCCTTCGGTGTTCACCAGCGCGACCGCGCTGTCGATCGCCTCGTTCCGGGCGCTGGACCGCGCGCTGAACCGGTAGCAGTCTGAACTGATGCGCAAGCTTTCCCTTCTGGCCCTCGCGGGTCTGACCGCCCTGACCCTGGCCTCGTGCGACAACGGCGGGGGCTCGCGCACCGCCGCGCCGCCGCCGCCGGCCTTCACCCACACCGCCTCGGGCGACCTGTCCGGCTATTATATGCCGATGGATCCGGCGCGGGTGGGCAAGTGGTCGTTCGACCATGTCTTCGTCGGTCAGGCGGCCGAGTTTGAAAGCTGGAAGGCCGGGCAGCGCTCCGGGACTTTCGCGCCCGTCATGCTGCAGTTCGACGATACGAGCAGCCCGATGGTCCAGACCGAGCTCGGCGAGGCGCACAGCGTCACCGTGCGGGTGCTGCCAACCTCCTACAGCGTCAATGACGCGGAAATTCGCTTCGAGGGCCGCTCGCCGGAGCTGGGCGTGGTGATGTTCAGCGGGCGTCTGGATCAGGGCGCGCTGGCCACGGCGCGTCGCAACCTCGGCGACGAGGGCGTGGTGCTGACCGGTTCGCTGAAGGTCGGGGACAACGCCGCGCAGGCGGTGCGCCTGCGCTGGTGGATGGGCGACTGACGGGGATTCAGTCCCGCCCGTCGATCTGAAGCTTCAATCCCATCGCCTCTGACAGCGCCTTGCCGCGGCGGCGGGTCTGCTCGCCCAACAGGACGTCGGCGTAGCCGTCGGCGGCGGAGAGCTGGAGCAGGCCGTCCTTCACTGTTGCGCGGGCGTTGACCAGCAGCTGGGGCGAACGGCCGGACAGGTCGCAGGCCAGACGGATGGCCAGGCCGACCGCGCGGGCGCCCTGACGCTGTTCCTCGGTCAGCAGGCGCGAGACGGTGGCGGGCTCGGGCGTGGCGGTGGGGCCGCCGTAGCGGGCGTTGACGGCGCAGGCCAGCCAGGCGCGCTCGGCGTGGGTCTGGCCCGGAACCGGCGCGCGCAGCACCTGATCGAAGGCCAGTTCGACGCGGTGATCCGGATGCAATCGGGCGCCGAGGTCGGCCAGGCGACAGGCGGCGTCGGCCAGAACGGCGTCCCGCTCGCGCTCGAACGAGGTCGGCAGCGCGGCCAGCACGGGCTCGATCCAGGCGCGCAGGGCGGCGGGCAGGGTGGGCGAGATGCCCTGACGCGCGCCCAGAGCCGAGGAGCCAGCCAGCAGGGGATCGTCGACGACGGTGTCGGCGTCCAGCGCCTCGTACAGCAGGCCCTCGCGCACGCCCCAGGCCGACAGGACGATGGACTTCAGCCCGAGCCGGTCGATCAGGCCTTCGAGGACGAGAGCGGCGTGGGGCAGGGTCTCGGCGCGTTTCTTCGAGAGGCCGGGCCATTTCTCCAGCGAGGCCTTGGACTGGCGGGCGATCAGGCGGGCGGTGTCGCGGGCCTCGGCGGCGCTGAGGCGATACTGGTGGACGACGTGCAGGGGGTAGCCGCTGACGTCCATGTGCACCTGCGCCAGGGTCCGCCAGGCGCCGCCCACCGCGTAGAGGGTGTCGGCGGTGAAGTCGGCGGCGGGCTTCAGGCGCTTGGCGATGGCGGCGCGGTGGCGGTCGGGATCGAAACCCTTGGGATCGACCACGGCGAAGGGACCGAGCGGCAGGGTGATCCCGCGCTCCACCTGACCGTCGGCCAGCCGGATCAGCTCAAGGCTGGAGCCGCCGAGGTCGCCGACCACGCCCCGGGCGTCCGGAATGCCCGCCAGCACGCCCAGCGCGGCGTAGCGGGCCTCTTCCTCGCCGGAGAGGATGCGGATCTTCAGCCCGGTCTCGGCGGCGACCGTGTCGCAGAAGGCCTGGCCGTCGGCGGCTTCGCGCACGGCGGCGGTGGCGGCGACGAAGGTGTGGGCGGGCTTCACCCCGTCGATGACGGCGGCGAAACGCTTCAGCGCGATCAGGGCCTGGGCCGAGCCCTCGACCGACAGCTTGCCGGTGGCGGCCAGATCGCGGCCCAGACCGGCGAGGACCTTTTCGTTGAACACGGTCCAGATGGCGCGGCCTTCCAGCCGGTACAGCACCAGGCGCACCGAGTTTGAGCCGATATCAATGGCCGCGACGTCCCGGGGGACGCCGATGGCGGACAGCATGGCTTCGGGCATCAACGCTTCTTCCGCTCGGGGCGGACGTAGCTGAGGTGGCCGGGCAGGGTCTTCACCTTGCGTCCGCGGCCCGACAGGCTGGGGTTGGTCATGAAGTATTTGTGCGCCGAGAAAGGCCGTTCGGGGTCGGCGGGGGTGACGCGTGTATAGCCGCCGTCCGGGGACAGAACCCAGCTCTGGGCGTCGTCCTTGAGATTGGCGACCATGATCTGGTCCAGCACCTGATCGTGGACGGTGGCGTTGCGCACCGGGGTCATCAGCTCGACGCGGCGATCCAGATTGCGCGGCATCCAGTCGGCGGAAGAGATATAGACCTTGGCCTTGTCATTGGGCAGGTCGCGACCATTGGCGAAGGCCACGATCCGGCTGTGCTCGAGGAAGCGGCCGACGATGGATTTGACCCGGATGTTCTCGCTAAGGCCCTCGACGCCGGGGCGCAGGCAGCAGATGCCCCGGATGACCAGCTCGATGCGTACGCCCCACTGGCTGGCGCGGTACAGGGCGTCGATGATCTCGGGATCGACCAGGGCGTTCATCTTGGCCCAGATGGCCGCGGGCTTGCCCTGGGCCGCCGCCGACATCTCCTTGGAGATGAGGTCGATCAGGGTTTTTTTCATGTTGAGCGGCGAGACGACCAGCGCCTCCAGCTCGTCCGGCTGTGCGTAGCCGGTGATGTAGTTGAACACCCGCGAGGCGTCGCGGGCCAGGACGGGATCACTGCTGAACAGGCTGAGGTCGGTGTAAACCTTGGCCGTGACCGGGTGGTAGTTGCCGGTGCCGAAGTGGCAGTAGGTCTTCAGCCCGTCGCCCTCGCGGCGCACGACGACGCTGACCTTGGCGTGGGTCTTGTACTCGACGAAGCCGAAGACGACGTGGACGCCCGCCCGCTCCATGGCGCGGGCCCATTTCAGGTTGGCTTCCTCGTCGAAGCGGGCCTTCAGCTCGACCAGGGCGGTGACGTTCTTGCCGTTCTCGGCCGCCTCGATGAGGGCGGCGACGATGGGGCTGTCCTTGGAGGTGCGGTACAGGGTCTGCTTGATCGCCAGCACATTGGGGTCGCGCGCGGCCTGACGCAGGAACTGGACCACCACGTCGAAGCTCTCGAACGGGTGGTGGATCAGCATGTCCTTCTCGCGGACGGCCGCGAAGATGTCGCCGCCGTTGTCGCGGACCCGCTCGGGGTAGCGGGGCTCATAGCCCTTGAACTTCAGGTCAGGGTGGCCGCCGGGGATCAGCTCGGACACCTGGGCAAGGCCCAGCATGCCGTCGACCAGAACCGTGTCCTGAGGCGCGGCGGCCAGTTCGTCGGTGATGAAGGTGCGCAGGTCGTCCGGCATGGACGCTTCGATCTTGATGCGCACCACCGAGCCGAGGCGGCGCTGCTTCAGCGCTTCCTCGAACTCCATGACCAGATCCTCGGCCTCTTCCTCGATCTCGATGTCGCTGTCGCGGATCAGGCGGAAGACGCCGCGCTCCAGCACGTCACAGCCCGGGAACAGGTGGTCGATGAAGAGCATCAGGAGGCTCTCCAGCGTCACGAACCGCTTGCGGCCCGGGGTGGAGCGGCCGTCGGTGGCCAGCGGCCAGAAGCGCTTCACCTGCGTCGGCACCGGCACCAGGGCGTAGAGCATCCGGCGGTCCGACTGGCGGCGCAGCTTGAGCGCCAGCGAGAAGCCGAGGTTGGGCAGGAAGGGGAAGGGGTGCGCCGGGTCGATCGCCATCGGCGTCAGCACGGCGAAGAGCTGGTTGAGGAACTCGGGCTCGAGCCGGTCGCGCTCGGTCTTGGTGATGCGGGCGGCGTCGACGACCTCGATGCCCGCCACGGCCAGTTCGCGACGCAGCTTGCGCCAGCGGCGCTGCTGCTCGGCCATCAGGCCGCCGGCGGCGACATTGACCTCCTCGAGCGCCTCGGCAGGCGTCAGGCCGTCCGGCGAGACGACGCGGACCCGTTCGCGCACCTGACCCTTCAGGCCCGCCACGCGGGTCATGAAGAACTCATCCAGGTTGTTGGCCGAGATCGACAGGAAGCGCAGGCGCTCCAACAGCGGGTGGGCGGGATTGGCAGCCTCTTCCAACACACGCCCGTTGAAAGCCAGCCACGAGGTCTCGCGGTTGAAGAACCGCGTCGGCGAGGCCATCAGCTCTTCTGACAGATGCAGTTGCGGAGCGCGGGAGGAGGGGACTTCCTCGCCTGTGGTGGTGTCGCTGATCGCCGTGTCGCTCATGTCACCGGTTCTGACGCGGTGCGAGGCTCGCTGCAACCGTTGGGGCGTGACAGTTTGTGGGGAGGAAGGCGAGTGACTAGTGACTAGTGGCTAGTGGCTGGAGGTCTTGCGCTGTCTCAGCGACACAGCGAGCGCCGCCAGCATCCGGCTGATCTCGTCTGAAGCGCCCAGAAGGGCTCCGGCCTGCGCGTTCGGGAGGTAGCCGAGGCGACTGGCGAGAAGCAGCTGGGTTTCGGCTTCCGCGAGCGAGCCCTGCGCTATGCCGACAAACCGGATGAACTCGCCCGTGGTCCTTCGCGCTGCGCCTTCCGCGATGTTCGATGCGACCGATACGGATGATCGCCTGATCTGGCTAATCAGGCCGAAGCGCTCGTCGCGGGGCCAGTGAGCGGTCGCTCGGTAAATCTGCTCCGTCCAATCAAGCGCGCGGACCCAGACTTTTAGTTTGCGATAGTGGGAGACCGGCTCCGTCACTGCTAGCGACCCTGGTTGATGAGGAGCGCAACCTTAAGTCACTTTTCCACTAGCCACTAGCCACTAGCCACTCACGCAAACGCCGGCGGCTCGAAAGCCGCCGGCGTCGCAAGGCTCAGGTTGTCACCAGGCCCAGGCGTCGTAGATGACGTCGATGATGTAGCCGTCGAACTCGTCGATCAGATAGATCTGGTTGTCGACCAGGACCCACCGCGTGCCGACGGGCGGATAGCCCAGGCCGTAGGTGCGCCAGTCGTCCAGCCGGTAGCGCCAGAAGATCGACGGGAGATAGTCGCCGACGTACCAGCGCTGGTTCCAGTACGAGCGCGGCACGCTGTAGTAGCCGTAACCGGGCGCGAAATAGAAGCCGATGCGGACGCCGCGATAGTCGCGCCAGCGGCGGTCATTGCGCCACCAGTCACGGCCATTGCGCCGGTTCCAGTCGCGCCGCCACTGGTCGCCGTCGAAGCGACGACGGAACTCGTCACGATCCCGGTCGCGGTCGCGACCCCGGTTCCACCCCCCGCCGTTGGGGCGGTCGCGGTCCCGATCACGGTCCCAGCCGCCGTTCGGACGGTCGGGGCGATCCGGGCGATCCGGGCGGTTGGGGCCGTCAGGACGTCCTGGGCGATCCGGACGTCCGGGTTGGCCAGGCCGATCCGGGCGGTCTCCGTTCCAACCGCCATTCGGACGATCCGGGCGCGGCTGCTGGGGCCGGTCCGGACGATCAGGCCGGTCGGGACGATCAGGACGAGGTTGCTGCGGACGGTCAGGACGTCCCGGCTGACCGGGCCGATCCGGGCGGTCGCCGTTCCAGCCGCCGTTCGGACGATCCGGGCGCGGCTGCTGGGGGCGGTCCGGACGATCAGGACGCTCCGGACGCGGCTGTTGCGGGCGTTCAGCCTGTTGAGGGCGTTCGGGCCGTTCGCCGCGATCAGGCCGTTGCGGACGGCTGGGCCGTTCGCCGTTCTCGTCCCGGCGGCTCTGGTCCTGGGCCGCGGCGACAACCGGCGCGACCAGCGGCGCCGTCAGGGCCGTGATGGCCACGGCGACCATAAGTGAGCGTTTCATTCTCGTTTGTTTCTCCGCACGCCCCTGTCAGGCGGCTTGTTCCCACGGTCGCGTTTTGTTGCTGAACGGTGACTGAACGAACAGCGTCGTCACGTTAAGCTTCGGTCATGAAAGACGCCCCGCGGCCGGAGCCACGGGGCGTCGTTCAGGCGATGCGCTTCGGGGATCTAGAAGACGTCGTGCAGAACGCTGGCGATCAGGCCGCTGGCGACGGCGATCAGCACGATGTCGCTGCCGGCGTGGACGTAGCGATAGCCACGCGGGGCCGGGCGCAGGCCGTAGACGTACGGATCGCGCACATAGTAGCCGCGGTAGGACGACGGCAGGTAGCCGCCACGCTGCCAGCGATAGCCGTAGTAGCGGGGCTCGACCCGGTAGTAGCCGTAGCTGGGCGCATACCAGTAGCCGTTGCGGGCGCCGCGATAGTCGCGGAAGTCGTCACGGCCGCGCCACCAGTCGCGATTGTTGCGATCCCAGCGACAGTCCTGGCGATAGTCCCGACGGTCGTCGCGGCGCTCGGCGCGATAGTCGCGGCGGTCGTCCCGGCGATCCTGACGATAGTCCCGACGGTTGTCGTATTCGCCCTGACGCCAGTCGCGGCGGTCATCGCGGCGCTCGCGGCGGAAGTCCTGCCGATCGTCGCGACGGTCCTGACGATAGTCGCGGCGGTCGTCCCGACGCTCTTCCCGGCGTTCCTGACGGTCGCCGCGGCTTTGCGCCTGGGCGGCCAGCGGGGCGGCCGTGGTCGCCAGCGCGACGCCGATGACGGCGGCCTTGGTGAAACGGTTCATCCTCATTCTCCATGCCGGACCTGAGCGGGGGCTGGTCCGTTGAACATGGGTGGACGTTCGGCCCCGGCCGATGAACTGTCGCTGAATAGGGTTGTCAGCTTGCCCGTTGCGCGCGCGAGGCCGGGCGCCCACCTCGACCGTAACCGACACAGGAGCTGACATGACCGCCCGTCCGATCGAACTCTGGTACTGGCCCACGCCCAATGGATGGAAGGTGTCCATCGCGCTGGAGGAGATGGGACTGCCCTATGAGCTGAAGCCGGTGAACATCGGCGTGGGCGAGCAGTTCGCACCGGCCTTCCAGAAGATCAGCCCCAATGGGCGCATGCCCGCCATCGTCGATCCGGACGGGCCGGACGGCATGCCGCTGTCGATCTTCGAATCCGGGGCGATCCTGCAGTATCTCGGGGCCAAATCGGGCCAGTTCTATCCGCACGACCTGCGCGGCAAGGCCGAGGTGGATCAGTGGCTGTTCTGGCAGGTGGGCGGGCTGGGGCCGATGGCCGGGCAGACGCACCACTTCCGCCAGTACGCTCCGACCCTGATCCGCGACCAGCGCCAGATCGCCTATGGGGTGCGGCGCTATACGGACGAGACGCACCGGCTGTACGGCGTGCTGGACCGCCGTCTGGCGGACCGGGAATACCTCGCCGGCGCCTATTCCATCGCCGACATGGCGGCCTGGCCGTGGATCCTGCCGGAGCATCAGGGGCAGAACATCGACGAGTTCCCGAACCTGAAGGCCTGGCTGGCCCGCGTGGGCGAACGCCCGGCGGTTCAGCGGGGCAGGGCGCTGGGTGATGAGCTGCGCAAAAACCTGGCGGCGTCCGGCAAGGACGCCGAGGCGGCCCGCAAGGTGCTGTTCGGCCAGCGCGCGCGGTAACCCTGTGTAAGGGTTCCGGTGACGAGTCGTTAGGGCCTCTGAATCAGGGATTATCGAGAGATTTCAGAGGTCTTTACGCGGCGCAGAAAGTGGCTCCGATTTCGCTGAAAAGGCCTTGGGATGCCCTCGCTGTTAACTCTGTGTTCAAACCGCGGGTATTTCACTCGGGTCACAGGACGGGGCCAGAACGGCCCTTGAACCGGAGACACGGTGATGATCGCGCAAGAAACGGCGCCCGAAATGATGGTGGAGGACGGCGCTCTGCCGTTGCCGACCGCGGACATGAACGGGGACGACCTGTTCCGTCTGGGCATGATGTATTCCACGGGCCAGAACGGCTGCCCCATGGACCGCGTCTCGGCCCACATGATCTTCAACCTCGCCGCCATGAAGGGCAGCATCGAAGCACGCGTCTATCGCCGCGAGATGAGCCAGGAGATGGAGCGCGAGGAGATCAGCGAAGCCCAGAAGGCCGCCCGTCGCTACATCGACGCCGGCGTGGTGAAGCTGGCCGCCTGACGCCTCGCGGGAAGGGCCGGTCGGTCATGCGGCGTTGCGCCCTGACGACCGGCATTTGCCCTCGGCGCCGCATCGCCTATCCTCGCCGCATCGCGAGGCCGAATGCTTGAACTCCGCTCCCTGCCCAACGACTGCGCCCGGCGGCGACAGGAGTCCCATTGCTCGACCTGTGGCGCCCGCGCGTTCAGCGTTTGCGGCGGTCTGGACCGGGCCGATCTGGCCAGTCTGGACGAGATCGCCGAACGGGTCGCGCTGAAGGGCGGCGAGTCCCTTGTCGGAGAGGGCGAACCCGCCCAGCATCTGTTCAACATCACCTCGGGCTCCGTCCGGAGCTACAAGCTGCTGCCGGACGGCCGCCGCCAGATCACGGGCTTCCTGTTCGCCGGGGACTTCGTCGGCCTGGCCACGGGCGAGGACTACGCCTTCTCGGTCGAGGCCATCGAAGACACGACCCTGTGCCGCTTCCGCAAGCGCGACTACCGCGCCCTGGCGCGGGAGAAGCCGGCGCTGGAAGCCGCCCTTCTGAACCGCGCGACCCACGAACTGGCCGCCGCCCAGAACCAGATCCTGCTGCTGGGCCGCAAGACGGCGCGCGAGCGGATCGCCAGCTTCCTCTTGGACCTGCCGACGCTGGATCCGCTGCGTCCCTCGCAGAAGAATCATGTGCGGCTGCCGATGACGCGGATGGAGATCGCCGACTATCTGGGTCTGACCATCGAGACGGTCAGCCGCGAGCTGACCAAGCTGAAGACCTCAGGCCTGATCCGGATGCTGTCGCTGAACGAACTCAAGATCGAGGCGCCGGAACAGTTGCGCGCGGTCGCCGACGGCGAGGTCTGAGCGGGCGCCGCTGGCCGGGATCGACAGGCGCACGCCGCCGTCGGCCTCCATCCCGTCCACCTTCATCACCTGGTCGCACAGGGCCCGGTGCCGGGACTGGTGGCTGATCAGGATCAGGCCCTGACCATGCGCGGTCAGCCGGGCGTCGAGGGCGCGCAGCACCTTCGCCTCGGTGTCGGGGTCCAGCCCCTCGGTTGGCTCGTCCAGCACCAGCCAGGGCGCGGCGCGCAGATAGGCGCGGGCCAGACCCAGCCGCCGCCGCTCGCCGCCCGACAGGCGCTCGCCGTTCGGTCCGACCGGCGCATCCAGCCCCAGTGGTTCAGCGCGGACGCGGTCGGCCAGCGCGGCGTCCTCCAGCGCGGCCCACAGGGCGTCATCATCGGCGGGACCGGCCAGCAACAGGTTCTGGCGGATCGAGCCGTCCAGCAGGCGCACGTCCTGGGCCGCATAGGCGAACAGGGGACGGCGGTCGGCTGGAGCGATGTCGCCGGCGTCGATGTCCCCGATCCGCATCTCGCCGGGGCGGGCGTCGCGCAGGCCGATCAGCCGCTCGACCAGCGTCGTCTTGCCCGCGCCCGAGGCGCCGATCAGGCACAGGCGCGACGACGGCGACAGGGGCGCGCCGAGGATGGGCCAGTCCAGGACGGCCGAGGTGGGCGTCCGGCTGGCGGTGGAGGCTTCGTCGGAGGACAGGGCTTCGAGCCGGTTCAGGGCCTCGGCGGCGGCGCCGTTCTGATGCAGGGCCGCGAACAGGCCCGCGGCGGACTCCATGCCCATGACGGCGGCCAGCAGGGCCAGGGCGACCATCGGAGCGGGGGCTCCGGCGGTCACGACGCCGACGCCGACGACCACGCCCGCCGTGGCGACGGCCTGCCAAGCGGCCAGCCAGCCTCCGGCGCGGGCGAGGGCGACCTGGGCCTCATCGCAGGCGTCGGCGGCAGTCATGGCCTCGTCCCGCGCCCAGTCGGTCAGGGCGTAGGCCTTGAGCTCCGGCGCGGCGGCCTCGAGCGTCGACAGCCGGTCCTTGAAGGCGCCGACGGCCACCTGCACCGCCGCGCCCGCCGGATCGGCGAGGCGACGGGCGAGGACCACCGCCCCGAGCCCGGTCACGGCCATGGCGACGGCCAGCACAAGGGCGGCGAGCGGGGAGGCCAGCCCGGTCAGCAGGAGGGCCGAGGCCACGCCCGCGCCGAGGCTCCACGGCATGGAGCGCCGGACGAAGACGGTCTGGACGGCGTCGACGTCCTGCACCAGCCGGGCCGAGACCTCGCCGGAGGACAGGGCCAGGGCGCTGGAGGGCGAACCTCTGGCGATCAGGCCGAACAACTGCGGACGGAGCTTGGCCAGCGCCTTCAGGGCGGCCTCATGCCCGGCCACCCTCTCGATGTAGCGGGCGCCGGTGCGCAGGATGGCCAGCAGGCGGATGATCGCGCTGGGCATCATATAGTTGAAGCTCTGGACGGCGGCGGCCCCCGCGACCCCGGCGAGGGCCGCGCCGGTGATGAACCAGCCGGACAGGCCCAGCAGGCAGACGGCGGCGACCGAGACCACGACACCACCGACGGCGGCGAGTCGCAGGCGCGCGGCCTGAGACCGGCGCTGGGCGGTGATCATGTCGGTGAGGGCGGTTCCGCGGGTCACAGGCGCACCACCCGGTCGGCGAGGGCCGCCACGGTGGCGGAGTGGGTGGCGATCAGGGTCGTCCGGCCGCGCGCGGCCTCGCGGATGACGCTGAGCATGGCCTCTTCCGAGGCGGCGTCGAGGTGGGCGGTCGGTTCGTCCAGCAGTAGGATGGGGGCGCGCTTCAGCATGGCGCGGGCGAGGCCCAGCCGGCGCCGCTCGCCGCCGGAGAGGCCGCCGCCACGCTCGTCGATGGGGCGATCCAGCGCGCTGGTCAGACCGGCCTGATCGGCCGCCATGCGCAGGCGGCCCGCGCAGGCGCTGGGGTCAGCCAGCGCGATGTTCTGGGCGAGCGTGCCGGGCAGAACGACCGGACTCTGGCTGGTCCAGGCGATGTCGGCGGCGATGTTGTCGCCGGGGCCGAGGCGCAGGCCGCCGACCTCGATCTCGCCCGCGCTGAGCGGCGCGAGGCCGAGCAGGAGGTGCAGCAGGCTCGACTTTCCGGCCCCGCTGGCCCCCACCAGCGCCACCATCTGGCCCGGGCGGACGTCTAGGTTGAAGCTCTGAAGCACCGGCGGGCGTCCATCATAGGCGATGGCGACATCGCGGAAGCGGATGGTTGGCGGACCGTCGGCGAGGCGGACGCGGACCGTGGGGGCGGGCGGGCTGACGGCCAGGGAGGGCGCGGCGGCCTCGGCGGCCTGTTCGTCGTGATAGGCGGCGGCCAGCCTGCGCAGGGGCACATAGACCTCGGGCGCGAGCGCCAGCACGAAAAAGGCGCGCGGCAGGTCCAGCGTCTCCGGAACCGGGAAGGGCAGTAGCCGCAGCAGGTTGAAGCCGCAGTAGATGGCGATCAGGGCCACCGCCAGCGCCGAGAAGAACTCCAGCACAGCAGAGGACAGGAAGGCTGTGCGCATGACCCGGGCGGTGCGGGTCTCCAGTTCATCGGAGGCGCGGGCGATCTCGGCGGTGGTGCGCGCCTCGGCGCCGAAGGCGAGCAGGGCGGGCAAGGCGCGGATGCGGTCGATGAACAGGCCCGACAGCCGCTCCAGCGCTTCGAAATGCTTGCGGCTCTCGCGCGCCGCCGCCGTGCCGGCCAGCGCCATGCCAAGGATGAAGGGCAGGAGGGTGAACAGCAGGATGCCCGCCGCGACCGGGCTGGCCACCGCCGCCGCCGCGATGATCAGCAGGGGCGAGGCCCCGGCGGCGAGGCGCAGGGGCATGAAGCGGGCGAAGTAGCCGTCCAGCGCGCTGACGCCCTCGACGGCGGCGGTGAGGCCGCGATCCGAGCGGCGGCCCCGGCCCAGCAGGTCGGTCAGGACTGGGGCGCGCACGTCAGCCTTGACCGCCCGCGCCGCCCGGGCGCCGATCACGACGCTGCCGTGGGAGATCAGGCCGCGCACGACCAGGCTGGCGGCGGCCAGACCCAGCCACGGCAGGGCCGCGGCGGGCGCGGGGTCGAAGCTGGAGACGGCCATGGCCAGACCGGCGGCGAAGCCAATGGCCGGGACCACGTCGGCGATGGTCAGAACCCCCGCCGCCATGGCGAGGCGACGCCGGGGCCGCCCCGCCGCCTTCAGCCAGGCGGCGGGCGTTTCGGAGGTGATCGGGGCGGCGGTCATGGGGCGACTCCAACGCCCTGTCGCGGCCTGAAGCCACGGGACAAAGCGCCGCTTGGGCGAAATGTCCAAGGACAATGGGTCCACTTAAGTTGGAGCCCGTCCGGGCGCTTTGATCGAGATCAAGGTGCGCGCCCGCGGTGAAACCTAAGGCGCGCTGAAACCGTCGGTCATTCCAGGTCGACGTCTCGGAGCATCGCCATGATCGACCTAGCGGTCGTCGACCTGTCCAGACTGCAGTTCGCACTGACAGCCCTTTATCACTTCCTCTTCGTGCCCCTGACGCTGGGCCTGTCGTTCATGCTGGTCATCATGGAGTCGATCTATGTGATGACCCGTCGGCCGATCTGGCGGACCATCACCAAGTTCTGGGGCGCCCTGTTCGGCATCAACTTCGTCCTGGGCGTCGCCACCGGCATCACCATGGAGTTCCAGTTCGGCATGAACTGGGCCTACTACAGCCACTACGTCGGCGACATCTTCGGCGCCCCTCTGGCGATCGAGGGCCTGATGGCCTTCTTCCTCGAGGCGACCTTCGTCGGGCTGATGTTCTTCGGCTGGGACAAGCTGAAGCCGTCGGCACACCTGTTCGTCACCTTCATGGTGGCGCTGGGCACCAATCTGTCGGCCCTGTGGATCCTGATCGCCAACGGCTGGATGCAGAACCCGGTCGGCGCCGAGTTCAATCCGGACACCATGCGCATGGAAGTCACCGACTTCATGGCCGTGCTGTTCAACCCGGTGGCCCAGGCCAAATTCGTGCACACGGTCAGCGCCGGCTATGTCTGCGCCGCCGTCTTCGTGCTGGGCGTCTCGGCCTTCTACCTGCTGCGCAACAAGCATGTCGGCTTCGCCAAGCGGTCGATGACCGTGGCCGCCGCCTTCGGCCTGGCCGCGTCTCTCTCTGTCGTCGTGCTGGGCGACCAGTCCGGCTACGCCCTGACCGACAACCAGAAAATGAAGCTGGCCGCGCTGGAGGCCATGTGGCGCACCGAGCCCGCGCCCGCCGGCCTGACCCTGGTCGGCATCCCCAGCATGAAGGACCGCGAGACCCACTACGGCGTCCACGTGCCGTGGGTCATGGGCCTGATCGCCACCCGCACCATCGACAAGCCGGTGGAGGGCATCTTCGAACTGGTCGCCACCGCGGAGACCCGCATCGAGTCCGGCGTCAAAGCCTATGACGCGCTGGAGCGGGTGAAGGCCAATCCGGCCGATCCGGTGGCGCGCGGCGAGTTCGAACTGCACCGCCGCGACCTGGGCTACGGCCTGCTGCTGAAACGCCACGTGGCGGACCCGCGTCAGGCTTCGCCCGAGCTGATCCACCAGACCGCCTGGGAGACGGTGCCGAATGTGCCGGTCCTGTTCTGGAGCTTCCGCATCATGGCCGGGATCGGCATGTTCATGGTCGCCCTGTTCGGCACGGCCTTCGTCCTGTGCACCATGCGGAAGCACCATACGAAGTGGTTCCTGCGTCTGGCGGTGCTGGCCCTGCCGCTGCCGTGGATCGCCATCGAGTTCGGCTGGATCCTGGCCGAGTTCGGTCGCCAGCCGTGGGCGGTGGAAGGCGTGCTGCCGACCTTCCTCGGCGCCTCCAGCCTGACCGTGCCGCAACTGTGGGCGACCATCGTCGGCTTCACCCTGCTGTACGGCGCCCTGGCCGTCGTCGAGGTGAAACTGATCCTCCACGCCATCAAGAAGGGACCGTTCCACGAACAGGAGATGTTCGGCGAGGCCGATTCCGAACAACCCGGTGAGCGCGCCCCCGCGCCGACCGTGGCCTGACCCCGACATTCAGGACAGCCCATCATGGAACTTCCTCTCGACTTCGCCACCCTGCGCCTGATCTGGTGGGGCCTGCTCGGCGTGCTGCTGATCGCCTTCGCCCTGACCGACGGTTTCGACCTCGGCGTCGGCGCCCTTCTGCCCTTCGTCGCAAAGACCGATGAAGAGCGCCGCATGGTGATCAACACCGTCGGCGCCACCTGGGAAGGCAACCAGGTGTGGTTCATCCTCGGCGGCGGCGCGATCTTCGCCGCCTGGCCCTTCGTCTACGCCGTCAGCTTCTCCGGCTTCTACCTGGCCATGTTCCTGGTGTTGTCGGCCCTCATCCTGCGGCCGGTGTCGTTCAAGTATCGCTCCAAGCGCCCCTCCAAGACGTGGCGGACGTTCTGGGACTGGGGCCTGTTCGTCAGCGGCTTCGTTCCGGCGCTGGTCTTCGGCGTGGCCGTCGGCAACGTCCTGCTGGGCGCGCCCTTCCGCCTTGATGCCGATCTGCGCTCCTTCTACGAGGGCCATCTGCTGGGCCTGTTCACCCCGTTCAGCCTGATCGCCGGCCTGCTGTCGGTGGCCATGCTGGTGCTGCACGGCGCCGCCTGGCTGTCGGTGAAGGCCGAGAAGGGCCCGGTGCTGGACCGCGCCCGCCTGTACGGCACCATCGCCGGGGTGCTGGCGCTGGTCCTGTTCGCGGTCGGCGGGCTGTTCGTGGCCTTCGGCGACATCGGCTTCCGCATCACCGGGGCGCTGGACCCCAACGGCTTCTCCAACCCGCTGCGTACGACGGTCGAGGCCGCGCCGGGCGCCTGGCTGGACAACTACAGCCGCTATCCGTGGATGATCATCGCCCCGGTGCTGGGCTTCGTCGGCGCCCTGGCGGGGCTGATCGGAATGTGGCGTCGGTCCGCGCCCCTGGCCTTCGGCGGCTCCTCGCTGTCGGGGGTGGGCATCATCTCGACGGTCGGCCTGTCGATGTTCCCCTTCATCCTGCCCAGCTCGATCAATCCGCAGTCCAGCCTGACCGTCTGGAACGCCTCGTCCAGCCACCTGACCCTGTTCATCATGCTGATCGTTACGGCGATCTTCCTGCCGCTGGTCCTGATCTACACTGCCTGGGTCTACCGGGTGCTGTGGGGCCGCAGCTCGACGGCGGCGCTCAAGACCAACCCCAACCTCTACTAAGCCACGGGAGCCTCAAACGATGTGGTATTTCTCCTGGATCCTCGGTCTGGGCCTGGCCGTCGGCTTCGGCGTCCTGAACGGCCTGTGGCACGAGTTCCACCTGTTCGATGAAGGTGACGTCGGTCTGTCCGTCGATGCCGAGAAAGAGGGCGATGTTCCCCTCTAGTCCGACAGGTCTGACCCCGCGCGAGCTGATCGAGCGATATGACGTTCACGCGCCGCGCTACACCTCCTATCCGACGGCGGCGCAGTTCACGCCGTCCGTCGGCGGGGCCCAGTGGGCGGAGTGGCTGAAGGCCGCTCCGTCCGGGCAGGCGGTCTCGCTCTACATCCACATCCCGTTCTGCAAGCGGCTGTGCTGGTACTGCGGCTGCAACACCCGGGCGGTGAACCGCGAGAGCGTGATCTCCAGCTACGTCGACCTTCTGCTGCGCGAGGCCGATCTGGTCGTCGCCTCGGCGGGTCAGGTGCGGGTCGGCTCGATCCATCTGGGCGGAGGGACGCCCAATATGTTGCCGCCCAGCGAGGTGGAGCGGCTTTTCGCGGGTCTGGCGCAACGGTTCGACCTCGGCGACTGTTTCGAAGTGGCCGCCGAACTGGACCCGGAAGTCCTGACGCAGGAGTGGATCGAGGCGGCGGGCCGGATCGGGCTCAGCCGCGCCAGCCTGGGCGTGCAGGACCTGTCGCCGGTGGTGCAGGCGGCGGTGAACCGTCCCGAACGGTTCGAGACGATCCAGCGCGCCGTCGAGGCCCTGCGCGAGCAGGGGGTGACCTCGATCAACCTCGACCTGATGTACGGCCTGCCGCTGCAGACCATCGAACATGTGGTGACCACCCTGGGGCAGGTGACGGCGCTGCGGCCCGACCGACTGGCCCTGTTCGGCTACGCCCACGTGCCGTGGATGAAGCCGCACCAGAAGCTGATCAGGGAAGCCGATCTGCCCAATGCCGAGACCCGTTTCGCACAGAGCCGGGCGGCGGCGCGCTATCTGACCGGCAAGGGCTGGAAGGCCATCGGGCTGGATCATTTCGCCCTGCCGACGGACGGGCTGGCGGCGGCGTTGCGGGCCGGGCGCCTGCGTCGCAACTTCCAGGGCTATACGTCGGACGCCGCGCCGGTGCTGATCGGGCTGGGGGCCTCGGCCATCAGCAGGGCGCCGCAGGGCTTCGCGCAGAACCTGACCGTCGAGCGCGAATGGCGCGCGGCGGTCGAGGCGGGACAGCTGCCGGTCGCGCGCGGCGTCGCCCTGACGCCCTCGGCGGCGCTGGTCGGCGACATCATCGAGCGGCTGATGTGTGACTTCACCGTCGATGTGCCCGCCCTGGTCGCCCGACATGGACGCGACATGAATGAGGTGGCGGGCGCCGGCGCCATCCTGGCCGGGTTCGTGGCTGACGGGCTGGTCGAGGTGGAGGAGGGGCGGGTGACCGTCACGGCGCAGGGCAGGCCCTTCGTGCGGGCCGTCTGCGCGGCCTTCGATCCGCTGGCGGCGGGCATCGCCCAACGCCATTCGAAGGTCGTCTGATTGGACCGATTGTCCCACCCCGCCTGGGTTTGCGCTGGATCAATGTTGGCGCCCCCGACCCGGCGCATCCCTCGCTCACGACGTTCGGATGAGGCCGCATGAGGCGGCCCGGGCGTCGGGGATGAGAAAGATGAACTTCAGGACCCTGATCCTCGCCGCCGCCGCGGCGGCCGCCTTCGCCGCCCCGGCCATGGCCCAGACCGCCACCGCCTGGGAAATGCCGAAAAAGGGCGACTGGCTCGTCACCGGACGGGTGACCGACGTGTTCTCGGGCGCCGACGACGCCATCGTGACCAGCGCCGGCGCCGCCAGCGGCCTGAACGTCGATGTGGGCGACAGCATCATGCCGACCCTGGGCTTCACCTACTTCCTGACCGATCACTTCGCGGTCGAGGCCATCCTCGGCACGACCCAGCACGAGATCCGCGCCAAGGGCGGCTCGACCGACGTCGCCGTGCACGAGACCTGGGTCCTGCCGCCGGTGGTGACCCTGCAGTACCGTCCGCTCACCGAAGGTCGCGTCAGCCCCTATGTCGGCGCGGGTGTGAACTACATGCTGTTCTACAGCGGCGAGGACAAGAACGGCTTCACGGTCGATCTGGATGACGGCTTCGGCTACGCCCTGCAGGCGGGTGCCGACATCGGCCTGCAAGGGCCGTGGAGCCTGAACGTCGACGTCAAGAAGATCTGGTTCGAGACCGACGCCAGCGTGAATGACGGCGCGCTGCGCAGCGATGTGGCGCTGGACCCCTGGGTCGTCTCGCTGGGCGTCAGCCGCAAGTTCTGAAATCGTCCCTGACGACCGCGGTTTTGATGTCGATCAAGGCCGCGGCGGCGGGAGGGGCGGAAGGTGCCGGGCAAGGAGAACCACCCATGCCCGATTCCGCCATTCCCTTCCTGGTCGCCATCGTTGCGGCCTTCGGAACCTTCATCGTCGTCGTCGGGGGCGTCAGCCTCTGGTCGAACCAGAAGTAAGCGTCCCGACGATCCGCATTCCTGCAGAGACCGGTGGTCCCGCCAGACGGGGGCGCCGGTTTTGCGATTCCGGGCCGGGTCAGAAGTTCTGGTACTGGCCGCCGAGGGCGTAGGTGAAGCCGATGGGCAGGGCGTTGCGGAACTGGGTGACCCAGTTGGCGACCTCGGCCAGTTCGGTGCGCGGGACGTAGATGATGTCGCCGCGACGCAGGGCCACGACTTCGCCACGCCGAGGGCGCAGGTCCACCGCGCGCAGCATGCGCACGCCGCTGCGCCCGCGACGGATCAGGGCGACCTCTCCCTGCTTGGCGCCGGGCAGGAAGTCGCCCGCCTGGATGACGGCCTGATAGGCGTCCAGATCGCCGGTCATCTCGATCATGCCGGGGGTGCGCACCTCGCCGCCGACCCAGACGCGGATCGGTCCGGCCGTCTTCAGCGTGACCTCGACCATAGGCCGACGCAGCTGGCTGGCGTAGGCCGTGGAGGCGTCGGCCTCCAGTTCGGCGATGGTGCGGTCGGCGGCCATCAGCTGGCCGACCAGAGGCAGGGAGACCCGGCCGTCCGGCCCGATCCGCTGGGTGCGGGTCAGTTCGGTGGCGGTCGGGGTGGCGATCTCGATCTCGTCGCCCGGATAGAGGACGTATTCCGGCTCGTCGTCCGACCAGTCGGAGAAGCCGATCTCGGGGAAGGAGGTGCGGCTGACCCGCTCGACCCGCCCGCCCGCGCCGGAAGAGGCGGGCAGGGGCATCCGCCCGTCATTGCCGCCGGAGACCCCGCCGCACGCCGCCAGGGCGCCGCTCGCGCCGAGCAGGCCCATAAGCATCAGGCGGCGGTCGATGGACATGACGGAATCGCTCTCGAAAACGGCGTTGGAGCCACCGTGAGGGCTTATGGGTAACCCATGGTTAACGCGGGTGGGCGAAGGCTGGCGTCTACAGTCCCGTTTGATGGAATCACCCCGTTCGCATGCGTACGACGGCCTACACGACAGTCCGGCCGCGCTACGGCTTCGCTGACATCGTCGGCCTGCTGTTCCGCGAGCTGTTGCTGATGATCGTGATCTTCCTGGCCATCTTCGCCATCGGTACGGCGGCGGTGTTGACCCTGAAGAAGACCTACACCGCCACCTCGACCGTCTATGCGGGGGCAGGGCAGGAGTATGTGTACCAGCCGCGCGTGGGCGTGACGGACCGGACGGCCCAGCCGCTGGAAGCGTCGGCGGTGGCGCAGGCCGAAGCGCATATTCTGGGCAGCCTCGAGGTCAAGCGGGCCACGGTGCGGGCGCTGGGCGCCGACGTCATCCTGGGACCGGGCGCCAAGGGCACGGCCTCCGAGAGGGAAATGGCCGCCCTGAAGGCGCTGGACGCCGGTCTGGGCGTCGGCACCACTCCGGCCAGCGCGATTATCTCGGTCTCCTACGAAGCCGGCGATCCCGAGCGCGCCGCGCGCATCCTGAACGCCGTGGTCGACCAGTATCTGATCCAGCGCCGCGCCGTCTTCCGCGACCGCGCCAGTCCGGCCTTCACCGCCCAGCGCGAGGCGTTCGAGACCGAACTGACCGACGCTGACGGCGCCTATGAAGCCTTCCTGCAGTCCAACGACATCGGCGATTTCGCCACGGCCAAGGCGACGTTGGCGGCGACCTATCAAACCACCTTCGCCGAGACCCTGTCGGTACGGGCGCAGCTGAACCAGGCCACCCAACGCCTGCGTACGCTGGAGGCCCAGCTGGCCCAGCAGCCCGCCGAGGTGGTGCTGCAGCAGGACCTGAACATCTCGGCCCAGGACCAGATCCTGAGCCTGCGCACCGAGCGCGAGAACCTGCTGGCCCGCTATACCGAGGACGCCCAGCCGGTGCGCGACATCGACCAGCGCATCGCCCAGCTGCAGGCCTATGTGGCGACCGGCACGACGGTGGGGGCCAAGGAGGTTCGCACCGGGCCCAGCACCATCTTCACCGAGATC
>Ga0233380_1000143_pt1 | contig 40042 bp, 40 predicted proteins | sample ElkDunMinimDraft_9_FD_191541 | JGI IMG/M metagenome (GOLD analysis project Ga0233380, IMG submission 191541) | Fecal eukaryotic communites from dung pellets of Tule Elk in California, USA - Elk Dung F36 | ecosystem: Host-associated > Mammals > Digestive system > Large intestine > Fecal | place... | reverse complement strand
GAAACCACAGCAAGTGGGAGAAGTTCGGCGCCGATAGCTGCGTGGGCGGAACTAGTGACACCCGTGCCTCCAGCTAAAGCCAGTAATATCGTCCAGTGCTGATGTGTCATTTCATCCGTCCTGACGAAGTATGGTAAACGTATCGTACGCAGTAATGGTTGCCTATGTGTTGGGTCTAAGCATGAACGGTTAAAAAATTATTTAAAATTTCTGGCCCAGATGTTTCTGGTTTCACAGTTCGATTACGATCTTGATCTTGTCAGGATTCGTTCCAAAGGCGGCCGCGACTTGCTCTCGCGTTTTGGCGAGAAGGTCTTGCAGCGCGGGGCTGTCGCGCCCCGGGATCAATTCCGATCCGGTGACGCCCAGTGCCCGCGCCAGCGCTTCGATTCTGTTATCAATAGGGCGGGCCTTGCCTTGTTCCCATGCCCAGACAGTTGGCTTACTGACGCCAAGTTCTGCGGCAAGCTGGGATAATGTCAGGCCTCGCTCCATCCGGAGGCGATGCAGGCGCATGCCGAATGATTCGTCTGACGGTGAAAGGCGCCGCGCCGGAGCATCAGCCTCTTGCCTCGCTCCGCCACGCAATTGTGCGGCACTCAGCGCGGCGGATGAAATTTGCGATTCGAACTGACACCCAAACAGCTTGCCGCTTGCCCAAATGACCCTGGCAGATGTTGCCCCTGCGTGGGGAAGGTCGATCTCGATCTTCTCGCCCACTGATAATTCTACCTGGCTTTCCAGCAGCAGTCCTGTTGGAGACAGGTTGTGCACCAAGACATTGGTTGCATTACCGGACCCGAGTGCGCCGCGGGCCTCGAACTGTAGTTTCCGGCGGGGAGCGCGCGGTTTTCCAGCGGCTTTAGGTGTGTCTTCAAAGTGCGCCGCAATAACCATCATTATGTCTCCCGGAAGGGAGTCCTCCTCAGCAGCCGTGTGTCTAGCGTGCGTTGGTTAAGAGTTTGTTAGCAGAATTAGCCGGAGACCGGTGCGATCACGCGGTATGCCGCCCGTTTTCTGGGTTCGAATCACGTCGAGGGCAGTGATGGTCAACGGAGCAGAGGGGCAGCCTCCCGGGGCGTTGCCCAGCTTCACTTCTTATCATTGGCGTCCCTTTAATATCAGCGGGTTGGTGCCGCGCCCATTCTGGTTGTTCTCGCGACTATGCCGATAATAAATCGACTTCTCAATATGAAAAAACATGGTAAACGCAAAGATAAGATGGTTAATATAGTTATACGAGTTAGTTAACTTGACTAACGGTAAGCAAATATTGCTGTTGACGTCGCATTTATTTGAAAACTTCTACTAATAAGCTATTTTCATATTGCGCTGGTTTGGCGTTCGCTTGTGGATTTCTTATGGGCGTCGCGCAGGTTGCCATCGTCACTTTGATACGGGCTTGGGGCTGAGCACCGATGGGAGTTAGTTTGACAGCGCGGGAGGGGAGTGCCCTCTATAGAATGCTGGCTGAGAGTACAGCCGACATCATTCTCAAAACCGATTGCGATGGATTCATTGTACACGCGTCCCCTGCCATTGAGCAGTTGGGTGTTGGCTTTCCGTCGATGCTCATCGGTCCGCACATTCGTGATCTGGTTCATCCGTCTTCCGCCTTGGCTGTGAAGGCGGCACATGATGCCGCGATCAAAAGGCAGCAAGACGGAGAGTGGGTAGAGTTTCCTGCTTTGACCAAGGACGGACGAGAGCGCTGGTTCGAAATGCAAATCCGATGCCTGACGGATGAGGAAGATGCGGTTTATGGCGCGCTCTGCGTGATGCGCAGTGTTGAAGAAAGGCGGCGCTACCAGGACCAACTGTTTGCAGCGTCCATGACCGATCCCCTGACCGGCCTTACGAACCGGAAGGCCTTCATAGCGATGTTGGGTCATCTTGTTGACGAGCGGGTTGGCGGGTGCCTGGCGCTGTTCGCCATAGACCACTTCAGGACCATCAATATGCAGCATGGTCAGGCCGTGGGGGACGAGGTGCTGGTGGTTTTCGCAGAGTTGTTGCGCACGCTCGTGCGACCGGACGATATTATCTCGCGGGTTGGTGGCGAAAGCCTTGCAGTGCTGTTGCCCGGCACATCGCCGGACGAGGCGGAAGGCGTCTGTCTGCGTATTGTCGCCGCGCTAGCCGAGATCCGCGAAGCCGGTGGCGCAAAAAGCCTGACGATCACGGCGAGCGCGGGCGTTTCCCGTATAGAAAAATCGCTGGATGACACGATCAAACGGTCGGAACTGGCGCTGTTCTTTGCCAAGACCAAGGGGCGTAACCGCTTAGAAGTTGATAGCACGAGCCGGTTTTCGATTACGCCTTCTGCACGAGGAGCAACTTCAGTGGGCATGGTGGCATAACCGCACGAATTCCGGTTCGCCCAGTACGCTGCGTTGGCTCTTTGCGGGTGCGTTTATTTCTGTAACATGCCTTGCGTATAAATATGGCTGCTATGGGCAGCGGTTGGGATGAGATGATTACAGACCGGATTTTCGCGCTGGAAGGCGTACACAATTTTCGCGACTATGGTGGCTATGCCGTGTCTGGTGGGGGCCGATTGCGCAGCTCTCATTTATGGCGTTCGGGGCAGCACTTCGGAGCGACTGATGCTGATGTAGGGCGGATTGCAGGCCTTGGGCTTGCAACGGTGTTTGATCTTCGCTCGTCCGTGGAACGCACAAGGCATCCTTGCCGCAGGCCTGATGCCTTTGGTGCGATGATCCATTATGCTGAAGATGAGGACATCCTCAAGGCGCCGACACATAATGCACCGCATGTCGCCGTCGCGGCTGCAACAGCCAGGCAGCGTGATGCAGCCTCTACCCGTGACGGCATGCGCCGAAATTACGGTCGAATTGCTTTTCGGCCGGGATTAATGGCGATGATCGGCAAAATGTTGGCCGAACTGGCGGAGGGGAGGGGCCCCAGCCTTGTTAATTGCATGGCAGGCAAGGACAGAACGGGGATTGCCGTCGCCATGGTGCACCTAGCGGTCGGTGTGCATCGCGATGATATTATCGCGGACTATTTGCTTACCAACACGGCGGGCGACGTAGAGGCGCGCATTGCTGCGGGAGCACAGACGATCCGCGAGATCACCGGACAAGCCGATGACGAAGCCGTGCGCGTGCTGATGGGCGTCGAGGCTGAATACCTTGAATCGGCATTCAACATGATCGTCGATAAGTACAGCTCTCTCGACGCCTATCTTGCCCAAGGCCTTGGCGCAGACAACCAACTGCGCGATCGTCTGCGCCATGCCCTTGTAATTTAGGCTTCCGGTAATGCCGGTTCGAGCAAGCGGTGAAGGTGAACGATGACATATTTCATCTCGGCATCGTCGACCGTCTTGTGTGCAGATGCCCGCCACGCTTCTTCAGCCGAGGCATAGTCTGGAAAAACACCAACGAGATCTAGTGCGTCCAGGTTAACGAAATCAAGGCCTTGAGGGTCACTGACGCGACCGCCCATAACAAGGTGGAGTTTTTGCATAGTCTATAGTCCATTCCCGGGGAGAGAAGGGCGACTAAATAGCTTTTCGCAGTTGCGAAATGCAAGCGTTAGTGTCGGCCCCTGGATGCCAGTTCCACAGCCTGCTCCACCAACTTTGACCCGGTTTCGCGGGCGTTGCTGGCGAGTTCAGTGGCGCGGCGCTGCGCTGCGCTTGCGTTCCGTTCCAGAGCATCGCGTCCCTCGCGTGTAAGCTCCTCTGCCGTCTCGCGGGCCTGGTGGCTTAGCTGAAGTCCGACTTGGCCCGCCGCAATGGCAGCTGCAGTTGCGCCTTTGGCAAGGCGCCTGCCGGTGCCGCGAGGAAGCAGGGCGCCTGCCACGACACCAATGAGGATTCCGCCGGCTATGAAAGCGGCCGGATGGTTGCGGATGAATTCACCCACACCGTCCTGTTCCGGATTTTCCTGCTCCGGCGTAATCGTTCCGTCGACCATGTTGCTGTTGGTCAGATTATTCATCGATCGTATCCTCGAATTCGGCCTGAGTATCTTCCGGCGTGTCAGAACCGCCAAAGTGTTCCTCGACCCATGCGGTTATTGGTTCACGAAAGAACCAAATGCCAAGGGCGGCAACGGTTCCTCCGATGACGCCCTTGTTGTCCTCGATCACATCAAGGGCATAGGCGCCTGCCACCTTGGCATCAGACTGTAGTTTTCCAGCTATGCGCGCGCCCACGCTGCGCACTTCCATGTCGGACTTCACCTGCTGCAGTCCGTTCTCAAAACGCGAGCGGGCCCCGTCGCGCGCAGCACGCAGGGCGCTGACAGTTGCGGCATCAGACATCGTTGTCTCCGGGTTCGCGAAGCACGGACATCATGCGCTGCAAGCTACTGCGGACCAACATCGCACATAGAATGGCTGCGATCAGGAGTGCCGCAACGATAGCGGCTGTCGCGCCAAGCGGGGTAAGTATGGGGGCAAGCGTGAGGATAAGCCCCAGTACAAGTGCCATCAGCGCAAAGAATACCAACGCCAACGCTGCCCCACTTGCAATGGCAACGTTCCGGGCAGTTTTGCCAGCAAAGGCAGCCCTGGCTTTTTGGTAAGCCAGTTCCGCCTGCGCCAGTTCGCGCCCAGCTTCCGTAAGCGCGGTGATATCATCGCGAAGCGAACGCTGCGCTGCGTCAGCCCTGCTATCGGGTGCGGGTTCTTCGTCTGTCATTGCGTGCGGCAACGGGCCGTAACCGCTCAATTCCCCTTGCGGAACAAGCGGGCCAGCAGGAAACCTGTTGCTGCTGCTATGCCGATGGCTACGCCTGGGCTTTGACGGACGAACTCCTTCGCGTCCTCGCCCAACTCGTTCAGTTCCTTTTCACCGATCTTGGCTCCGGTGTCCTGAATGGATTTGCCCGCTGTGCGTGCATAATCACCATATTTGGTGCCGAGCTTGGCATCCAGATTCGCTGCATTGTCCTCAACGATCTTGCCGAGGCTGCAGATGGCCTCGCTCGCGCGGGTCTTGCCTTCGTTGCAAAGTTCGGTCGCCCGAACCTTCGCTTCATCACCTTTGACCTTTGCCTGTTCGCGATAGGCGCCAGCCTTGTCGTGCACTTCGCCTTTCAAGGCTTGAGCGCCAGCCTTTGCTTCCTCGATAGCCTTTGCAAATCGTGCCTTCGCTTCTTCGGATCCAGTGGTTCCATCGTTGGCGGCATTGATTTTGGCTTCGGTGGGTTCCGGTGAAATGGTTTCAGGCATGATCTATTTCCTTAAGTTCCGGATGCAGGCGGCGAATCGATTTGGCTGGCACGCATCGGCCAGACAGGGGAGCAATAATGCTGCAACGCGGCTTGTCTGCCAAGGTTCCGCTGCTAAGGCATCCCGGAAAGCCAAGTTGCCAGTTTATTGCAGGAGTTGTAATCCCCATGACCGCGATCATCGACATCCACGGCCGCGAAATCCTAGACAGCCGCGGCAATCCGACCGTCGAGGTCGACATCCTTCTCGACGACGGCAGCTTCGGGCGCGCAGCGGTGCCGTCCGGCGCATCGACCGGCGCACATGAGGCTGTGGAACTTCGCGACGGCAACAAGGATCGTTACTTGGGCAAGGGCGTGCTGAACGCTGTTGCGGCGGTAAACGGCGAAATCTCTGACGCACTGTTGGGCCGCGATGCTGAAGATCAGCGCGAGATCGATCTTGCCATGATCGAGCTGGACGGAACCGAGAACAAAGCTCGTCTGGGGGCAAATGCCATTCTGGGCACCAGCCTTGCCATTGCCAAGGCTGCCGCAAACGCGCGCGGCTTGCCGCTTTACGCCTACGTCGGCGGCGTTTCAGCCCACGTCCTGCCGGTGCCGATGATGAACATTATCAACGGCGGTGAGCATGCCGATAACCCGATCGACTTCCAGGAGTTCATGATCATGCCGGTCGGTGCGCCGACCTTGGCCGAAGCCGTACGCTGGGGTGCCGAAGTGTTCCACACGCTGAAGAAGGGTCTGCACGAAAAGGGCCTGGCCACGGCAGTGGGTGACGAAGGCGGCTTCGCTCCGAACCTTGCCAGCACGCGCGATGCGCTCGATTTTGTGATGGCGTCGATTGAAAAGGCTGGCTTCAAGCCCGGAACGGACATGGTGCTGGCACTGGACTGCGCAGCGACCGAGTTCTTCAAGAACGGCAAGTATGAAATCAGCGGCGAAGGGCTGTCACTGACACCCGACGCGATGGCCGACTATCTGGCAGAACTTTGCAATTCCTATCCGATCCTCTCAATCGAAGACGGCATGAGCGAGGATGATTTCGAAGGCTGGGCGGCGCTGACGGCCAAGGTGGGCAACAAGGTGCAGCTGGTGGGCGACGATCTGTTCGTGACCAATCCGAAACGACTGACCATGGGCATTGGCAAGGGTCTGGCCAATTCGCTGTTGGTAAAGGTTAACCAGATCGGCACCCTGACCGAGACCCTGGAAGCGGTGTCTATCGCCCAGCGCAACGGTTACACTGCTGTCATGTCGCACCGCTCGGGTGAAACTGAGGACGCGACGATAGCTGACCTCGCTGTTGCGACAAACTGCGGTCAGATCAAGACCGGCAGCCTTGCCCGTTCGGACCGGCTTGCCAAGTACAACCAGCTCATCCGTATCGAGGAAGAACTGTGTGATTCGGCGGTCTATGCTGGCGCATCTGCCTTTGGTCGGCTGGCCGGCTAAATCGACGGGCGCGAGATAGCGTCCGATGAAAGGTGTTGGCTGTTCATCTGGCGAACGCTAGATGGTTTCCTCTGTAACCGGTGCGGACTGCGGTCCGCACCGCCAGAGGAGATCTTCATACATGAATCATCACAAGTTTATCGCGGCTTTGATGCTGGGCGTCGCCGGGATGACCCTTGGCCCGGTGGCCTGCAGCAGCGGTGACAAGGAAGTTGCAGCACAAACAGGTGGCGCTCTGGGCATTGATCCCGCGGCCATGGACACATCGGTAAAGCCCGGTGATGATTTCTATGCCTTCGCCAACGGTGGCTGGATGAATGCCACTGAGATTCCTGCCGACCGTTCGAGCGTGGGCGGGTTCTACATTGCGGATCATGAGACCGAAAGGCGAGTTGACGAGCTTGTAAAGGGGATCGTCAATAGCAATACGGATGCTGGCAGCAACCCTGGCCGGATTAAGGCGTTTTATCAGTCCTACATGGACGTGGCCGCAATCGATAAAGCCGGGCTCGCGCTGATCAAGCCCGATCTGGACCGCTTTGCAGCCATCAGCGATGTTCAGAGTCTTTCGCGGGTGTTGGGCGAGCAGCTTCGCGCTGACGTCGATCCGCTGAATGCCACTGATTTTAACACCGAAAACCTGTTCGGCGCCTTCGTCACTCAGGCGCTCGCGGGTGGGGAAGTCATGCCTTACCTGCTTCAGGGCGGGCTTGGCATGCCAGAGCGTGAGTATTATCTTTCATCTGACCCAAAGATGGTCGCCCTGCGCGGGCAATATCGCCAGTACATCGAGGATACCGTGCGCGCAGCAGGCATGCCGGATCCGGCAGGCACGGCGCAGCGCATCTTTGATCTTGAGACCAAGATTGCAAAGGGACATGCAACCCGTGAGCAAAGCGAAGATTTTCGCAAATCATCTGCTGAATGGGTCCGATCGGAGTTTGACGCGAAAGCTCCCGGCATCGATTGGGATGCGTTCTTCACGGGCGCGGACCTTTCCAGCCAACAGAAGTTTGCGGTCTATCACGCCAAGGCCATCAGCAATCTTTCCGCATTGGTGAACTCTGAGCCAGTTCAGTCCTGGAAGGACTGGCTCGCGTTTCATCAGATCAGCAGCAATGCTGATGTTTTGCCGACGAAGTTCGATAATCTCCGCTTCAGCTTTTACGGTAAGGCGCTGACCGGCGCACAGGAGCAGCGGCCGCGTGATAAGCGAGCGCTTGATGCGCTCGATAATGCGATGGGTGACGCGGTTGGAAAGCTGTATGTCGAAAAGTATTTTCCGGCATCAGCCAAGGCCGAAGTACAGGCTATGGCGGATGGCATTAAGAGCGCGTTCGCCCGCCGGGTAGAAGCGCTTTCATGGATGGCCCCGGCAACACGCAAGGAAGCACTCGAGAAGGTCAGGACCATCGAGGTCGGTGTAGGTTATCCCGACAAATGGGCCAGTTATGCGGACCTAACCGTCGATCCGGCCAATGCCTATGCCAATAAGTTGGCGGCGCAAAAATTACGGTACAACCAGCAACTGGCAAAAGTGGGTAAGCCGCTTGATCGGCGCGAATGGTGGATGAACACTCAACTCGTCAATGCCGTGAACCTGCCTGTGCAGAATGCGCTGAACTTCCCGGCCGCGATTCTGCAGCGCCCCTTCTTTGATGCGAGCGCTGATCCGGCCTATAATTATGGCGCGATCGGCGGCGTGATAGGCCACGAAATCAGCCACAGCTTTGACAACAACGGCGCTGCCTTCGATTCCACCGGAAAGATGCGCAACTGGTGGACCGACGCTGATCTTGCCTACTTCGAAAAAGCCGGAAAAGATTTGGCAGAACAGTATGATAAATATGAAGCTTTCCCCGGCCTGCATGTGAACGGAAAGCTGACGCTGGGGGAAAATATTGCGGACGTTGCTGGCCTTTCCGCAGCCTATGACGCCTACCGAGCCTCACTGAAGGGTAAGGAAGCCCCGGTAATCGACGGCTATACCGGCGATCAGCGCTTCTTTATTGCGTACGCTCAGGCTTGGGCAACCAAGATGCGCGAAGAGGCTTTGCGGGGGCGCATCGCTACCGACGGCCATGCGCCGGGCCAGTTTCGGGCGCTGACAGTGCGCAATCTTGATGCTTGGTATGATGCTTTTGACGTCAAGCCGGGCGACAAGCTTTACCTGCCGCCCGAGCAGCGTGTGCGAATCTGGTAAGGATCAGGCGGAGGTAGCAGAGAGCCGGGCCAGTTGGTCCGGCTCAAGCCGCAGCGATGCAGCGCCCGCTAATTCGGCCAGTTGTTCCGGGCTTGTCGCGCTTGCAATAGGCGCGGTAATGCCGGGCTGGGCAGCAAGCCATGCTAGGGCAATCTGGGAATGGGTCGCGCCCGTTTCATGCGCAACATCGTCTATCGCTTTCAGCACGGCCCATCCGCCGTTCTCGGCAAATTCGTTCAGGGCAAAAGCCCGCGATGAGCCATCCCAGTCAGAAGCTTTGCGGTACTTGCCGGTAAGGAATCCCGAGGCGAGTCCGTAATAGGGCAGCACCGCCACTCCGCGATGGACGCAGAGATTTTGCAGTATGCCTTCGTATTCGCCGCGCCAGACAAGGTTGTATTTGGGTTGGAGCACGGAATAGTGCGCGCAACCCAGGCGATCCGCTACGGCGAAAACCTCGCGTAGTCGTTCTATCGTATAATTGGATGCGCCCAGTTCCCGTGCCTTGCCGGATTTCAGCGCAGCGTCATAGGCCGACACGACTTCGTCCAGAGGGGTCTCCAGATCGTCGCGGTGGGCATAATACAGGTCGACGTAATCGGTTCGCAGCCGATCTAGAGACGCCTCCAGCGCATTGCTGACCTTTTCCGGGTTCAACGCCCCCGGAGTGCCGCCCATGCCGGTCTTGGTGCCGATCAGCATGTCCTTGCGAACGTCGCGGCTTTCCATCCATTCGCCGATCAGCGTTTCGGATTCACCGCCCTTGTTTCCCGGCACCCATGAAGAATAGCCCTCTGCCGTATCAATCATCCGTCCGCCAATTTCGTAGAACGCGTCCAGAACCGCAAAGCTGCGGTCCCGATCCAGCGTCCATCCGAAGACATTGCCCCCGAACACTAGGGGAATGCCGCCTATGGACGAATGCTTGTCAGCCATCAAATCTCTCCTTGAGCGCGAGCAGCGCCAGCGCTGCCTTTGCCGCTTCGCCACCCTTATCTTTTTGCTTCGGGTCAGCACGGGCAATCGCCTGCGCCTCGTCCTCTACGGTAAGGATGCCATTACCGATGGCAAGGCCGTCCATGCTCAACGCCATGATGCCGCGCGCGCTCTCTCCGGCAACGATCTCGAAATGATACGTTTCGCCCCGGATGACGACACCAATTCCGACGTATCCATCGTACTGGCCAGACGCGTCAGCCAACGCGATTGCAGCCGGAATTTCCAGCGCCCCCGGCACGGTAATCACATCGACCTGATGCCCGGCGGCCTTGATGGCAGCGGAGGCACCAGAAACAAGCATGTCGTTGAGGTGGTCGTAAAACCGCGCTTCAACAATCAGAAATTTAGCCATTTTCTAGTCCTGTTTCAGGCGATCGGGCGTTCGCCAACGATGGAAAGGCCGTAGCCTTCCAATGCGACCAGCGAGTGATGCGTGTTGGTGAGCAGGATCATGTCGTGCACGCCCAGTTCGGTAAGAATCTGCGCGCCTACGCCATAGTCGCGAAGTTCCTCAAGCGGCGGCGCAGTTTCACCGGCGCGTACCTGATTTTTAATCTCGATCGTGCGAGTCATCAGCTTCTGCATCGGCCGGTTGATCACGACGATCACGCCGGTGCCGTCATCGGCGATGATTTCCATGGAGCGTTGGAGAAGATCACTGCGTTCGCTCGCTTCGCCGAAGATATCGGAAAAGAGGGAAAGCGTGTGCATGCGTACCAATGTTGGCTGGCTGGGATCGGGACGACCTTTAACCAGTGCCATGGTTTCGTCGCCGGTCGCCTTGTTGAAGAACGTTACGGCTCTCCAATCGCCGCCCCAGCGGCTAGTGAAGGCAATTTCCGCTTTCTTTTCAACCATTCTGTCATGCTTGCGGCGATAGGCGATAAGGTCACGGATGGTGCCGATCTTCATGTCGTGCAGGCGCGCAAAGGTGATCAGGTCTTCCATGCGTGCCATGGTGCCGTCGTCGCGCATGATCTCGCAGATCACGCCCGAAGGATTGAGGCCGGCAAGCCGCGAGATATCGACTGCGGCTTCGGTATGCCCGGTACGAACCAGCACGCCGCCATCGCGTGCGCGCAGCGGGAAGATATGGCCAGGCGTTACGATGTCATCGCGGCCCTTGGAGCCATCAATGGCGACAGAAATCGTGCGGGCGCGGTCGCCTGCGGAAATGCCAGTGGTTACCCCTTCGCGCGCCTCGATGGACACAGTGAAAGCGGTTTCATGACGCGTGCCGTTGTTGCGGCTCATCAGTTCAAGGCCAAGCTGCTCGCAGCGCTCGCTGGCGAGGGTCAGGCAGATAAGTCCGCGCCCGTGGGTGGCCATGAAATTGACGGCGGCGGGGGTTGCCATCTGTGCGGGAATGACAAGGTCCCCCTCATTCTCCCGGTCCTCGTCATCAACCAGGATGAACATGCGGCCGTTGCGGGCCTCGTCGATGATTTCCTCGATAGGGACAAGCACGGGTCGCTCGTCATTCGTCATGAGGAAGCGTTCGAGCTTGCCTAGAGTATCAGAGGTGGGATTCCATCCGGCGTCAGTGCAATCACGCAGGGTGTTTGCGTGGAGGCCTGCGGCGCGCGCCAAGCCGGCTCGGGTCATGGTGCCCTCGCTAACGAGGACGCGTACCTTCTCGATGATTGATGTGCTCATGAAGGCCTGCTATCACATTTTGGTGTGACGGCAAGCCTTCAAATCACATTGTGCTGACTTATGCGTTTTGCTTGGGGGCGCTCATCATCTTGGTGATGTCGACCTGACCGGTGGTGAGGCCCCCCATAAAGCCGCCATCAACCGGAAGAACAACGCCGTTCACGACGCTAGCCAGATCCGAGCAGATCAGTACCAGTGGGCCAGCCTGTTCGGCAGCGGTCGTGTAACGGCCCAGCGGTTCGGCTGCGGCATCGACCACTTCCTTGCCCGAAGTGGCGTGGAACGTCGCCATCATTGGCGTCTGCGTGGGCGAAGGAAGCGAGCAGTTGATACGGATGCCCTTCTTGATGAGCTGGGCCCCCATGAATTGCGTCCAGACGATCACGGCCTCCTTGGAGAAGGCATAGCCTTCCGAAACCTGATCCATGTTGGCTTCGCACCAGTCGAGCGCGCCCTGAAAACCCTTGGTCTGCAGAAGCTGCATGTGAACTGGGATGCGGCGGCTCCAGCCGAGGCCGCCAGTGGAGGCGATGGAAACGATGGCGCTGCCTTGACCCATGAGCGGCAGGACGGTTTCGGTCAGGTGGCGGGTGCCGATGAAGTTCACCTTCATAGTGTCGAGCGCAGGGAAGCCGCCGCCGCCTGGCAGGCCGGCACAGTTGAACAGTGCGTCGATTTTGCCGCCTACGGCCGCAACGCCCGCTTCGATGGAGGCGGGATCGCGCAGGTCGATCTTGTTGAATGAAGCAAGGGGCAGGGTGCTGTCCTTGAAATCAAAGCCATGCACTTCGGCGCCAAGTTCCAGCAGAATCTTCGCCGTGGCCTCACCCATGCCGGAGAAGCAGCCGCTGACGATAACGCGCTTGCCCTTATAGCCCAGGATGTCGCTCATTCCCTTATCCTTCCGTCGTGCAGATCGGCCCGCATCGTGCGGTGTCCGGCAAAGTGCGCTTCGTAAGGCCTTGTGCGGGCGCCGCCAACCAGATTGGAGTGTGATCGCAGCGGCGATACCGGCACTGAACGCTGGACTTGGAGATCGCCTACAGGTGCGGCTTCACTTCTTCCATCACCCACTGCGCGTATTCCAGATAGGCTTCCGCGTTCGCCATCGCCGGAATAGGTACAGAGCTAACCGTTACGCCCAATTCCTTGTAGCGGGAAAGCGCGTCAATGATTTCCGCAGCGCTCATGCCCGGACGTGCGTTGCTGTCATTGCTAGCCGCGTGCCGTGTGGTGAGGCGACTGGTCCCCAGTCCATACATGACGTCGAATGCGCGATCATTCCATTCAGGCTGCGATTTCATGAAATCGATACGGGCGGCAATTTCTTCCGGTTTTGTGCGAAATGATACGATCCACCCAGATGCAAAGCGGGCCGCCCGGCGCAAGGCTGCATCTGAATCTCCCCCCATCCAGATCGGCAGATGGGGTTTCTGGATAGGTTTGGGATCGAACCCGATTTCCTGAAAGTTGACATAGCGCCCCTCGAAGCTCGGTCTGTCCTGAGTCCACAGGGCAATGATGGCCTGGAGATATTCATCGGCGATTGCTCCGCGCTCAGCCCAGGGAACGCCGAAGTAATCGAACTCCTTGCGCATGGAACCCAGCCCGAAGGTCACTGTCATGCGGCCCCCGCTCATCCAGTCCGCCGTTGCCAGCGCCTTGGCATGGAGAATTGGGTGCTGAAGCGGCAGGATGGTAACGCAGCTGTTTAGACGGATCCGGGTGGTTGCTCCGGCAAGAGCGTCCTGCGCGGTTGTTGAATGGAACCAGAAACTGCCCGACAGATCGATCTCGTCCGATGGCACGGCAAGATGCTCGGGAATGGCAATCATGTCATAGCCGAGTTCTTCTGCCCGCCGCGCAAGATGAAGCTGTTCGGGCCCTGTGACGGCAAGTTCCCACGGCTGGAGCGTTGCCTTCAACTCCATCAGATGTGGCATTGGAAAGGTAAGCTTCATGTGTCTTTCTATCCGCTGTACTGGCGCGTAGCCGCTGCATGCCTTACCTAACACACTGTTGTTGTAGGATAATACAGCAATGCGTCAATCGGGCGTTTGCGCTTTGATCAGAGCACCGCGTAACTGGGCCAACTCGGATGGGGTCCAGCCCTTCGGTTGTGTAACCGCGATCCAGCCATCCATGTAATCATCTGCTGCAAAGACGTGCCCAAAACCCGGAGGCGTCCCCATGCCGGTGATCATATCGACGCCTAACTGCAGAAAGGTGACCCCGGGAACCCAGCGGAACGTGGGTGACACATCTGGCGCACGCTCGCCAGTCATCCACTCGGGCTGCTGGAAGAATGCGCTGGGTTCGAAGAAGGTGATCGGATCGCTGCCATATTGCAAATAGACAATCCGCATCAGACCCCATTCCTTGTCCGGTTTGTCGAGATGGTTCTGCTGGTTGGTAAATCGGACGATGGAGCTGTCGCGAAAGCGTGGAAGCCAGACGGGCGAGTCCGGCTGGCGATTGCGCGTCGTTGATTGCCAGAGTTTGCTGGGGAAGGGTGGGCCAACCCAAAATGCGCCGTGGATTGGTTCATCGATGACATCGAACAGGTCCATGGAACTCTCCGAACTCAGCGCCCCTAAGCTCAACCCATGAAGGTACAGGCGCGGGCGGGTCTCTTCCGGGAGAGTTTTCCAGTAGGTGTAAATCTGCCTGAACAATGCCCTTGCGCTGTCCACGCCGTAGTCAGGTTCAGCCAGTAGCGACAGCCAACTTGCGAGGTAGGAATATTGGATCGCCACGCTGGCGACATCGCCGTGATGAAGGTATTCAAGAGTGTCGATCCCGGCTCCGTCCACCCAGCCAGTTCCAGTGGGCGCGATGATGACCAATACCGGTTTTTCGAAACCTCCCACGCGCTTTAGCTCGGCGAGAGCAAGGCGGGCCCGGTCCTCTGTCGTGTTGGCGGAGTTCAGACCTGCATAGACTCGTATTGGGCGGGTGGCAGGCTTTCCGGTGAGTTGGCTTATAGCCTGTTCGGTGGGGCCAGTTCCAACATATGAGCGACCTTGTCTTCCTAGGCCTTCCCATCCAATGAGCGATTCTGAACTCCCTGTTTGGAGCGGGTTCGTCGGCGCATTGAGGTCCGTTTGCACCAGCGCATCAAGTTCCCGGAACGAGGAATCGGCCAGATGCAAGCCGGTCCTGAAAATCACCCCGTTTATGATTGTCCATGAAAGAACGATGGCAACGGCCACGCCAAGCAACACCGCCATACGGCGAGGCAGGAAACGGTCAAGCAGCTGAGTTGCCCGGCGGAATATCTCACGGACGGCAATGCCAATAACGAAAAGCAGCGCAAAAACGATGATGGCGACGCCCGCCGTCTCGATCAGGTGCCAGCGTGAAATCGGCTCCATCATAAGAACCGCGCGAACATCATTCTGCCAGTCAATCGCAAGCCACAGATAGGCCGCCGCCACAATTCCGCAAAGAGTCGCCGCTCCCTGAATGACACGCGATGCTGGCCGTCCTGCCGGAAGCCCCACATATCTCCATAGGTTGAGCAAGCATAAGCCCAGCAAGTACCCCATGGCAAAGCTGGCCCCCGCAAGGGCGCCGAGCAGCACTGGAGGGCGAGGAGCCAGGCTTGGCGTGAGGGAGGCCGCGAAAAATAGGGCGCCCACGCTCAGCCCGAACCATGATCGGTGCGCGATGTAGCTGCGAATGCGCTGACTGATCGGGGCGGCGGGCATGTCTATTTCTGTCATGGACTTATGCGATCCGGAATCCGCAAGCCTCTCCATTCTGCGACGCCACCTTTTTGTCGTCCAAACTGCGTCGCAGATGGCGGTTGCCCCCGGCAACCGCCATCTGGTGCAGGCAAGTTAATCGATCACGCGCGCTCGCAACTTGGCGTACTCTTCTGCGCTGATCGCTCCAGATCCCTTCAGTGCTTCAAGCTTCTCAAGCTCCTGCGCCGGGCTGTAGCCCACGAATTTGCGCAACTGTTCGCGCGTTTCGCTCAGTTGCTCGTTGCTACGCACAGCCATGCCTCGTGATTGGGTCAGCAGGTAAATGAATACGCCCAGATAAGGCATTATCACGAGAAGAATGACCCACAGAACTTTTTTGAATCCGCCGACATCGTGGCGACGAAACAGATCACGAAGAACTGTTATCAGCAGCCAGAACCACATAACGAAAATGAAGATGATTGCCACGTCTAGCAGGAAGACCCAGAGATTCGGTTCCATTGTCATTATCACCCTCTCGTTTTATTTGCTTACGAAAGAGTAACAGCGATCATAAGGCCGTGCAAGTAATCACCAATGTATCAGATGTTTGCGAGCAGCAGTGATCGGCAGCCGGTGGGTCAAGGCGCCATCGGTAGTAGGAGATTGCGCTAGCGCCAGGCGGAGAGAGGTGAAAAATGGCCATAATTTCTCGTAGTTTTCGGCATGTATATGCGCGCTAAATAAATAATGCAGTGAAGTGGTTGATCCACATAATTATTTATTATAATCATTTTAAGCAATCAGGCGAACGATAGCTATAAAGCAGATTAAAGTTGCGTCGGGACTCTGGTTGGAGTGACGATAATATTTGGTGGATTGCGGTCGCGTGTGACGAAGCAAAGTCTCGCGAATTTCTGCAGTATCAAAATGAGGAGGATCTCATGAAACTCGCTGCTGCCATCATAGGTATTTCCGTTTCATCTATTGGCCTAACGTTGGGCGCCTGTACGCCAGCGGCTGGTCCGTCGACTTTCTCGCAGAATGAGGCCGGCCAGGTAGTGCCTGTCCAATTTGGTGAAGTAACAGCTATTCGTCCCGTGGAAATTCGCCCTGGACAGACGACTGTGGGCACTGTCGCGGGCGCAACCCTTGGGGCGGTCGCCGGAAGCCATATCGGCCGTAGTACTGCGGCTAACATTGCTGGCGGCGTGGCCGGCGCGGTGGCCGGAGGGGCGGCCGGCAGCGCGGTGCAGGGATCATCGCGTACGAACGGCCTGGAGATCACAATTCGGCTCGATACCGGCGAAACAGTGGCAATTGTCCAGCCCGGAGATCAGCGCGATTTTAGGGTAGGCGATCGCGTAAGGATCAGCGGCACTGCGGAAAATGCCAGGGTTACGCGTTGAGGGCGCTGGCCTGTAGCGCTGCCCCGAATGTTAGGCGTTCTATCCAACAGAAAATCACTCTGGATAGGCCGTTCTGAACGTTTGGGAGCGCCCAGCTCGCTGATTTGCATTCTCACTCGATTGCATCGTGCGATCATGACCGATCAACGGGAAATATGTTTCGAAACGTGTAATCCAGGGGGACATCAACGTGGCGAGCGGATCCGAGCAGAAACTGTCGTTGTTTACTCTTTCCGCGCTGGTCATCGGATCTATGATCGGCGCCGGGATTTTCTCACTTCCCCGCACATTCGGCATTGCTACGGGCCCTTTCGGAGCAATCATTGCCTGGACTATTGCAGCGGGAGGCATGTTTACGCTTGCGCGCGTTTTCCAGTTCCTTGCGGAACGTAAACCCGATCTTGATGCGGGCGTTTATGCCTACGCGAAAGAGGCATTCGGGCACTATGCCGGCTTTTTGGCGGCTTTTGGCTATTGGATCGGATCGTGCATCGGCAACGTGTCCTATTGGGTGCTTATTAAGTCGACACTCGGCGCGTTCTTTCCGGTTTTCGGTGATGGCAACACCGTTGTTGCGATCGCGGTCGCCTCGGCTGGTATCTGGTTGTTCCACTTCATGATCCTGCGGGGCGTAAAACAGGCGACTTTCATTAATACTGTTGTGACCATTGCCAAGGTGGTGCCGATCCTTGTGTTCGTGTTCATCCTGATATTTGCATTCAAGGCGGACATGTTCAGAGAAAATTTCTGGGGCGGCACGAACATGCCCGATACCAGTTTGCTGGAACAGGTACGGGGCACGATGCTTGTTACGGTCTTTGTCTTCCTGGGGATCGAAGGGGCGAGCGTCTATTCGCGCTACGCCCAGAAACGCAGCCATGTCGGCAAGGCGACGCTTATCGGGTTCATTAGTGTGACCACATTGTTGGTGCTGGTCACGCTGCTACCCTATGCTGTGATGGAGCGTGCGGACATCGCCGGCCTCAGGCAGCCGTCCATGGGCGCGGTACTCGAAGCGGTCGTCGGTCCGTGGGGCGCCATTTTCGTCGCCGTAGGCCTGATCGTGTCAGTGCTCGGAGCTTATCTTGCCTGGTCGCTGATCTGCGCAGAGGTACTATCTGCTGCGGCGCGAACACGGGACATGCCAAGTGTCTTTGCCAAGGAAAACAGCAACCAAGTGCCTGCAAATGCGCTGTGGCTCACTAACGCAGTCGTGCAGATTTTCGTCATCAGTACATACTGGTCGATCGATGCTTTCGCGCTGATGCTCAGCCTAACAAGTGCGATGGCCCTCATTCCGTTTCTCCTTGTCGCGATCTACGGTTTTCAGATCACCCGGCGCGGCGAGACTTATGACGTCCGGCCTGAAGAACGCCGGCGCGATCTGGCCTTTTCTGCGATTGCCATGATTTACACCGTTTTCCTGATTTACGCTGGAGGAACCAAATTCGTTCTGCTGGCGGCTATTCTCTATGCGCCCGGTACGATCCTTTTCGTTTGGGCGCGGCGGGAGCAGGGGCAAACGGTGTTCAAGCCCTTCGAATGGGTCATTTTGTTTCTCGCCGTCCTGGGAGCCGTCCTGGGTGTCTACGGACTGGCGACTGGAGGCATCACGATCTGACGAGCTGCGTTCAACCCGGGAGAATAGTCGATGTCATCGCCTCAAACGGAATTTGGTGTGCATTCTGAAGTTGGGCAGCTTCGCAAGGTGATGGTGTGCGCACCGGGGCGTGCGCACCAACGGCTAACTCCCAGCAATTGTGACGCCCTTTTGTTTGATGATGTCATGTGGGTTGAGAACGCCAAGCGTGACCACTTTGATTTCGTCACCAAGATGCGTGACCGCGGTATTGAAGTTGTGGAAATGCATAATCTTCTGGCCGAGACAGTCGCGATCCCTGAAGGAAAAAAGTGGATACTCGACAATCAAGTCGTGCCCGACCAGGTCGGCCTAGGCTTGGTGGATGAAATCCGTAGCTATCTTGAAGGATTGTCGTCCCGCGATCTGGCCGAAACACTCATCGGGGGCCTTTCCACCGATGAGTTTCCCGAGACGCATGGCGGCGAGATGCTGAAGCTGGTGCGCGAGGCAGCGGGCGTCACGGAATACCTGCTGCCTCCTTTGCCCAATACTCTTTATACCCGTGACACTACGTGTTGGATCTATGGAGGGGTGACGCTCAACCCACTTTACTGGCCAGCCCGCCATGAAGAGACTATTCTCACTACAGCGATTTACAGATTTCACCCAAGCTTTGCGGGCAAAGTTAATGTTTGGTGGGGTGATCCGACGCAGGACCACGGTCTTGCGACGCTGGAGGGCGGCGATGTCATGCCTATCGGCAAAGGCAACGTTCTGATCGGCATGAGCGAGAGGACGTCTCGGCAGGCGATCAGCCAACTGGCCGCCACGCTGTTTGAAAAGGGTGCTGCCGAGCGCGTTATCGTGGCAGCCATGCCAAAGCTGCGGGCGGCAATGCACCTTGATACGGTGTTCACCTTTGCTGACCGGGACTGCGTGCTGATGTACCCCGATATCGTCAACGGCATTCAGGCTTTTTCGTACCGCCCGGGCGACAAGCCTGGAACGGTCTCGCTCCACAAGGACGAGGGTTCGTTCATTGACACTGTGGCGCAATCACTTGGCATCAAGAAGATGCGGATCGTTGAAACCGGCGGCTCTGCCTACATGCGTGAGCGGACACAATGGGACAGCGGCGCCAATCTGGTCTGCGCCTCTCCCGGCGTGGTTTTTGCCTATGACCGAAATACCTACACCAACACTCTGCTGCGCAAGGAAGGCATCGAGGTCATCACGATCACCGGAGCAGAACTGGGCCGTGGCCGTGGCGGAGGGCATTGCATGACCTGCCCGATAATTCGCGATCCGGTGGCATTCTGATTTGGACGAGAGTGTCGTTGGAGGGCCTCATGACGCTTGACGTCGGGTCCGCAGCGATAGGGTTTTCGCATTGGCCACCTTCGCGCTTGTTGTGCGGAGAAGCGCCCCTGCCAAAGCAGCGACGAGGGGCCGGCTGTTGGCTTCGGAACTGTCAGGATTGCGGAGCAACGAATAGCCGGGCGAGTGATCACGCCGACTATGCTATCTTCACCCTGCGCGGCAGCGCGCACCCACTTCACTCAAGCAGAGGGAATGTCGGACTATGACTGAAAAAACGGAAGTGCCGCCAGCCAGCGATCCGGCTGTAGAGCACAAAGATCACGGCTGGGGCTGGTTTCTTTTTCTGGGCATCGTATTCGCGGTCGCGGGTAGCATTGCGATGTTTCTGCCTCTGGTTTCGACCTTTGCAATTAGCCTGATCTTCGGAGCCACCCTCGTCGTTACAGGCGTCGTGCGCGTGATTCAGGCCTTCAAAGCGAGGAAGTGGAAGGGGTTCTTCCTGAATCTTCTGCTTGGGTTAATTCATTTGATAGGCGGTGCATTCATCTGGCTCTATCCAGTCGCTGGCGCTCTTGTCATCACCCTCATTCTTGCCTGGGTACTTCTCGCTCAGGGCGTTGCGGAGATCATCCTTGCCATCCAGGTCAGGCCGGAGCGCGGCTGGGTTTGGTTGCTGATTACAGGAATCGTAGCGCTGATCGCCGGAATCTGGCTTATTCTACGCATACCAGTCGCCGGCTTGTTTATGCCGGGGGTCATCCTGGGCATCGTGCTGCTTGTCGAAGGGTGGGCATACATAGCCATCGGGCTCAGCGCGCGGCGCAAGCCGGCCGCGACCTAGCACCAGGAAGGCGATGGGGTCGCTGCGGAACGCCGCGACCTGCACCTAGAGCAGACCGATAAAATAAAAGAGGAGAGCGATCATGCGAATGCTGCACGTCTTTCTATCCACGGTCGTCGCCGTGGGGTGCTTGGCCTCCTGCGCGCCGAAGCAGCACTCCGTGGTCGCTCAGAGCGCGGAGAAGTTGATGGTATCCGGTCAATTGACCATGCGCGAGCGCTTGGCGCTTTCACCCACGGCCGTTGCGGAGGTGGCGCTGATCGAGGCCGGCAATCCGGACGCACCTGCTCTTGGGCAGCAGCGCATTCCCTTCAATGGCAAACAGGTGCCAATCAATTTCAATTTGGTGGTTGAGGAATCTCGGCTTCCTCCGAGCGCAAACTATATTCTGCGAGGAGCAATAGAGGATGATGGCGGAAATATGCGCTGGATAGTGGAGACCCCTGTCACGATAACCCCTGGCGCAAATCAGGTAGATGTCGGCACTCTTGTGGTCGTGCGGGAACAGTCGTAGCCGGTCCTTCAGCGACATATCCAGAAGCGACTGGCTTTAAGCCGGAGCTGCAATTCGCGGTCGGGCGCTGAAATTCGGGGTATTCGTGCTGAAACTCAGCGCGAATACCGGGCGGGACAACGCTGTTGAGCGCAAGAATGAGCAGCATGCAATAACCGGCGGAGGGCATGGCTGGTTGCATTCAAGTCCGCCCGGTCTCGCGGTCGCCATGTACGCTCAGCAATGCTTAACTTGGGCTCGACAACTTCATAAGAGCCAAGCCTGCAACGATCAGCGTCGCCGCGAGTATCCGCATCAGATTGGCAGATTCGCCCAGAAAAACGATTCCGACAATGAATGCGCCCACTGCGCCAATTCCGGTCCACACGGTATATGCAGTGCCAAGCGGAAGGGTACGCATGGACCACGAAAGCAGGGTGAAGCTTACGACCATCGCGCCCAAAGTGATCACCGATGGCCAAAAACGGGAAAAGCCCTCGGACTGCTTCATTGAAAAGGCCCACACGATTTCAAGCAGACCAGCGATAGAAAGCAGGAACCAAGCCAAGTCGGTCTCCATTTAGCTGCCGGGCCGTCCCGGACTTGGTCCCATTGGGGGAAGGACGTGGCCTTCCGAGGGGCGAATAGCCGCCACGCAGGTGGAGATCAATGCGAAGACGTGATGCGCTGGGAACCCAGCGGTATTGCTTATATCGCCACGCGAGACCCCGTCTGGCCCGTCTCGCAACCAAGCGGCGAATGCTCGGCGAGCTTATCAATTAAGTTTTCGGTGTATTCAAATTTATTGAATAATATCATCACGATTATTACCGGAAAACAATATGTATCTATCATACATAAAATGGATAAAGTCTAAATGGGGGGAGGGGGCTGGCATTGAATACTCCTACGATTATTATCCTGCCCCTCATGCTTCTTTCGCCCACCGTGGCGATGGCGCAGAAGTTACCCGCGGGCCTGACGGAACTTCTCCGAGAGGCTAACCCCCAAGAAAGGGACACCCTCAAGGACGTCGCGAAGCGTCTTTATCCCAAGCAGCGCAAGGCTATCGACGATGTGATCGATCGCATCGAGGATGAGCAGGAAGCGCTGGTCGGAAAAGCCAGCATCGTGGAAGGCTGGACTGGCGAAGGTTCGCTGGGAGGAAACATTTCATCTGGCAACACGGAGGAATGGAATTTTTCTGCAGGACTAAAGATCAAACGCGAAGGCCCGCGATGGGAACACAGAGTCGATGTCAGCGTAGACTTTAGTGAGGTAGAGGGAAGCCGGACCGACGAACGGATTTCCGCAGCCTATCGCGCTCGCCGGGATTTTGTGGGCTCCCCATTCTTTGCTTTTGGCAATCTGAGTTATGACCGGGACAGATCTCAGGGGATTAGTCACCGCTTCACCGAAGCGACAGGAATCGGCTACCAAATCATAGACGCCGCCAATTTCGATTGGGACGTTTATGCAGGTCCGGCGTTGCGGCAGAGCGATTTTTCGGATGGCACCCATGTGACACAGATCGGCGCATTTATTGCAACGGACTTAAAGTGGGAAATTACCGATACGCTTACCCTGCGAGAATACGCTGGAACTGTTCTTTCCGATAACAATAAAAGCTTTAAGACTACGACCTCCTTGATAAGTAATATCTATGGCAAACTTTCGGTAAGGTTGGAATTTACGGTTGACGCTGAAACCGAGCCCCTTGTTGGAGCAGAGGGCACAGACATATACTCCAGAATGAGCCTGGTGTATGATTTCTGAACGAGTATTTCCTGGTCAAAGTACATTGGCCCACTGGCTCCACTGTTCGCGTTTTCCGGTGGGCAGGCCTCTTCGTTGGATTTTTCGATACAGCTCGCTGGCAGTTTCGGCCAAAAAGCGATTTATCGTTATTATCGTAAGTAAAAATCAGTGATGATTTTTGTGGATTCGCGTACGGGACAAAATATAGGAGTTATCTATGTGACGAAGGCAATGATGCCATTAATATTAATTATAAAATTTCAAAATGAAACTTTATGTAACCTCCTAGGCACTATGAGAAAATTGTAGTTTTCCATGTTGTTTGTGATAGCATCCCTGAACCAATTATAGACGTAGTGGAGGCGGGCATGCGTGGCTTGTCGTGGATCGGTTGTGTTGCGGTTTTGATAATCGGTGCCTCTGGTGATCCCTCCAGCGCCCAACCCACCAGCATCGAAGCGATTGAGCCCGAAACAGTAGATCCTGAGGCCGTGGCGGCTCTGCGGCGGATGAGTGACTATCTTAGTGCGCTGAAGGGCTTTGAATTAACTGCAAACTCCAGCCTTGACGTTATTACTGTTCATGATCAGCGCCTTCAAATGGATGGGGTAATACAATACAAGGTAAAGCGCCCTGGAATTAGAGTTGATTATAATAGTGACAAAAAAAATCGTCAGTTTTTTTATGACGGAACTACCTTCACTATTTATTCTCCCACTCTAAAATTTTACGCATCTGCGCCTGCGCCCGCCACAAATAAAGAGTTTATGAGGGCGGTGTACGACAAGTTCGGCATTTCGCTTCCGCTTGAAGATTTGTTTCGTTGGAGTGATGGTGACGACTCGGATATTAAGGCGCTCACATCTGGATTCAGCGTCGGAACGGCCACGATCGACGGCGTGCATACCGATCATTGGGCATTTCGGCAGGGCGATTATGATTGGGAGGTTTGGATAGAGCAGGGTGCTCGCCCGCTCCCCCGCAAACTTGTGATCATTGATCGAACCGATCCCGCCAGGCCCACCCACATCGCAAGGCTAAACTGGGTTCTGAATCCCCAGTTTACCGCCAGCGATTTCACATTCGTACCGGGCAGTGACGCGCAGCGTATTCACCTTGCCACCTTCACAAAGGATGGGGAGACAAAATGATGATGGCATCCTCGCTTATGCGCATCGTTGCAGTTCTCGCACTTATAGGAGCGCAGATTGAAGCGGCCGACGCTCGCGGGCGTGGCGGCGGCGGCCTGCGAGGCGGCGGCGCATCAAGTATGAGTCGCGGCGGCGGCGGCGGCGGTTTTAACCGCAGTGGCGGTGGCGCCAGTCGCAGTGTCAACCGAAGCAGTGGCAGCGTCAACAGAGGTAGCGGTAGCGCCAATCGCGGCGGCGGAACTTATAGCCGTCCGGGCGGGGGTACGTACAGTCGACCTAATGATCGATCCACGGCTGGTCAGCCAGGAAGCCGTGTTCAGGGCGCTCCCAATAGAGGCGCGGGCCAATCCGGCATGCAGAATGCTGGGCGGGCAGGCGCTGTCGACCGGGCGGGAACTGGGCAGCGGGCCGGAGCAACTGATCGTGCGGGCACTGCGCAGGGCGCACGGCAGGACAGGCAAGCTGGCAGGGATACCAACCCCAGTGACCGGCAGGCAAACCGAGACACTAGCCGCAGCGATAGGCAAACCAATCGAAACACCAATATCAGCAACAATGTGGATATTGACGTCGATGGTGGCTGGGGTGGCTGGGGCGGTAATTTCGACTATCCGATTGCTGCAGGAATCACGATTGGCGCAGTCGCAGGATTAACCGCCGCGGCATTCGGCACGCCATATTACGCCTTGCCAATGGGCTGCTCACCCTATCCTTACGCTGGCTATTCCTATTATTCCTGCGGGGGGGCTTGGTATCAACCGCAATACGAAGGCGACACAGTCGTGTACGTAACTGTGCCAGCACCCGAAGCACAGCCAACCGGCAGCGTTTCCCCCGCATCAGCTCCGACTTCGCAGTCAACGGGCAACGTTACCCCAGTTCCGGCGTCTTAGAATAATGGCAATTCAGTCGCGAATTAAGCTGCGCTAATGATGCAACATGGATTTCAGCGCCTGATGGTATCTTGCAGCCACAAATTCTTAGCCCGGAGGGTGTGCTCTCGATGCCTATAAAAAAACGAGGCTCTATGAAATGGCCGAGGGGTAAGCACCTCGTTCTGATTCTGATCCTACTTTTTATCCTGCTGCTTCTACTTTTGCCGACAAGAGCTTGGGCGTAGTATCGCAGCGCCACACGCCGGATTATATGGATATTCGGCAGTCAGACTTGCCATAACGACCGACTATCCATTTTCATAATTATAAGGAAATGGGCAGCCTTCAACTCTGTCTCGACATCTCACATTCCTGGCAGTGCCAGAACTGAATACAGGGAAGAGCGGTGCCGTTAGCGTTGCGAGGCTACTAGGGTCAGGACTCACTGATCAGAGCCAGAAGATGACGGTTGCGGCGAGCGCGATGGCGGAGAAGAAGACCGTTGGACACCGGTCGTAGCGGGTAGCGACGCGGCGCCAGTCCTTCAAACGCCCGAACATGATCTCGATCCGGCTACGGCGTCTGTACCGGCGTTTGTCGTATTTGACCGGCTGGAGCCGCGATTTTCGGCCGGGGATGCAGGGTTCGATACCTTTCGCCTGCAAAGCGTCCCTGAACCAATCGGCGTCATAGCCCCGGTCGCCCAACAGCCATCGCGCCTTTGGCAGATCGTCCAGCAGCGCGGCCGCACCGGTGTAATCGCTGACCTGGCCAGCGGTCATGAAAAAGCTGAGCGGGCGGCCGTTCGCATCGGTGACGGCGTGAAGCTTCGTGTTCATGCCGCCCTTCGTGCGGCCAATCAGGCGCCCGAGATCCCCTTTTTAACCCGCAGGCTTGATGCCGTGCGGTGCGCCTTCAAATAGGTCGCGTCGATCATGACCGTCTTCGGATCGGCGCCAGCGGCCGCCAGCCCCTCCATCATGCGGACGAACACGCCCATCTCACCCCAGCGCTTCCAACGGTTGTATAGCGTCTTGTGCGGACCATAGTCCTTCGGCGCATCGCGCCAGCGCAGTCCATTGCGATTGACGAAAACGATGCCGCTCAACACCCGCCTGTCGTCAACACGCGGCTTGCCGTGGCTCTTGGGAAAATACGGCCGCAGACGCGCCATCTGCTCGTCCGTTAGCCAGTACAGGTCGCTCATCTTCGGTCTCCTCACGGAGCCTGAATCAGATCGCGCCTCTCACATCAATGGGTCCTGACCCTAGGGGTGGCATCAAAACCGAGCGGCTTTTACACGATGGAAGAATGGCGTGGTCGGTTAGACGATCTCGGCGGTGCCTTGGGCGGCGTGCGTCGCCGCTGGTCACCTGACTACCGACACGAAGGGAATGATCGTCCGCATGAGCAAGCCCATCACCGGTGCGAAACTCCAGCAGATCGTGGCGGATGTCGCGGGCGGGCTGCCTGATGCGACCTGCACCCGCCCGTTCGGCCCCGACTACGACGTGTTCAAGGTGGGGGGAAAGGTCTTTGCGATGACGACGGACGTGCCCGGTCAAAAGATCGTCACGCTGAAATGCGATCCCGAACGCGGCGTCATCCTGCGCGAGGTGCACGAAACGGTGACGGTCGGCTATCATATGAACAAGCGACACTGGATCTCCGTCGCCGCCGGCCCGGGCATTACGCAGGCCTTCGTCAGCGATCTGGTGCGCGATGCCTATCGACTGGTCGTAGCCGGCCTGCCCAAACGGGATCGGCCCGAGTAAGGATCATCGGAAAACTGCCGGCACGGACGCGCGGCCGATCTATCCTCACTCGGTCGGGAGCGGATTCTCGAATTAAAGGAAACCCAAGATATGCCGGACTTTCATCTCTATTATTGGGCGTTGCCTTTCCGGGGTCAGTTCGTCCGTGCCATCCTCGCGCATGCCGGGAAAAGCTGGTCGGAAACCGACGACGACGCGATCTACGCCCTGATCAAGGGTCCGGTCGGGGACATGCCGGCACCGTTCAAGGGGCCGCCCCTGCTGATCGACAACGGGACGGGTTTCGCCATCGCACAGATGCCCGCCATCATACTGTATCTGGGCGAGACGCTCGACCTTCTACCTCCCACGGCCGAACTTCGTGCCCTGACGATGAAGACGGTCAACGACGTGAACGACGTTCTCGACGAGATCACGCAGCAGGGCGGCCGTGCAATGTGGACAGCGGAGCTTTGGGAGGATTTCCTCCCGCGGTTCAAGCAGTGGATGTCGGTCTGGGAGGAAACCGGACGGTATCACGGGCTGACGCTGGACGGTGGCTTCCTGCTGGGCGGCGAGGAACCCGGCATCGCCGATATCGTGACCGCCATCCTGTGGTCGACCATGACGGACCGCTTTAGCAGGATCGGAGTCCTGCTCGAAAAGACCGCCCCTATGACGGCCGCATTGTCGCGCCGAGTATCAGCGCTCCCCGCATTGGCGCACCTGGCGATCAAAGCACGTCAGGATTATGGCGACGCCTATTGCGGCGGCCAGATCGGGGAATCGATGATCAGGGTGCTGGTCGACTGATTCCGCTGCACTGCCCGTTTACACAGCAGTCTCGGCCCAGCCGGACCGGATGGTGTTCGGGATGGAACGATGCACATGGGCGAGGTCTGACTGAAGATTGAACGGCCGAAATGAATGACGCACCCGGTGTCACAACCAACGGTTGTAACATCTGACTTTGGCGGCGGTCTTTTCCCGTTTCAGGCCGCGAAACGGGTTTCGGGAACCCGTACGGATTCCCATTTCTCGATCGTTTTCGGGAAAGCCACGGAGGTGACGACAATCAGGTCAGACCACCCGAAAACTCGAAAGAGGATCCCACTGCGGTGATGTACGATATATTATCGGCGGATGACATATATCGAGGGACATTCTCGTGATCAGATTTTGCTGCTGCCAGCATCGGTTGACGACTATGTGGCGGCGGACAACCGAGGTCGACTATGACGGTCATATCTCGCGGCGCGGAGACAATCGCTTGCGCGGCCTTCTAACCGCCGCCCCGGTCTCGAGCGACGGTCGCTATGGACGGGCGTTTGGCAAGCCAGGCCCGCGACGTCTCCAATGCTCGATCCGGCAACAAGGTGACCGGCTTTCGGCGCTCCAGATCGCAAACAATCGTGCCGTATGTCTGGCCGCGCCGGAATGCGAAGTCATCAATGCCGATGACATGGAGCTCTTCATGCCTATCAACCGCACGCCGCCGTACTACCCGCAGAAGTGTATCCTTGCTCGCGGGTTGATCAGCTGCCGATAGGCATAATCGGTCTCCAGAGGGTTTGTAGCGAACCCAATCCCGCTATCCACTCCTCATGGGATCTTTTATTACCGGCGTTCTCATAACCGCAGACCGACCATTTCTTCGGACAGCGTCCAGGCCCTTGCGCGCAAAGGCGCATCATGCACAGCCCTAGCAAAGGCGCATTCCCCTGGCTGCCCCTTCATTTCCTTGAAGCCCTTGGGTCCATAGAGCCGTCCGCCGGCTGCATCCGGTGATGTGGCTGCGTATATTATCGGGAGAGCCCCCGCCGCTGCAGAATGGCCGATGAGGGGGCCGATCAGGCGCGTGCTGATGAAGCTGCGCAGGCTTCCCTTGTCCTGACCTCCTTGAAACAAATTAGTGGTTGCGAACCCGGGATGCGCAGCGGTGCTGGAGATGCCCCATCCAAACTGATCGCTGCGATGCTGCAACTCCACCGCGAACATCGCCTGCAGCAGCTTGGCATCGCAATAGGCACGTCCCGCGCTATATTCCGCTTCGCTTTGCAGAGTATCGAGGTTCAACCGGGCGTAATGCTGCGCCAGACTGGTGACGCTCACGACCCTTGCTCCGCCTCGCAAAAGCGGCAGCAGGCCGGCGGTCAGCGCGAAATGCCCGAGATGATTGACGCCAAGCTGAAGCTCGTACCCGTCGGCAGTGGTCGCGCGGCACGGCGGCGACATGACGCCGGCGTTGTTGACCAGTACATCTATCGTATCCCCTGCGTGCCGCATGCGGGCGGCGAATGCGCTGACGGACTGGAGGCGCGCCAGATCCAGCGGCTCGAAACGCACGTCTGCTCCGGGTTCGATCAGGCGCAGCGCATCAACGGCTTGCGCACCTTTTACGGGGTTGCGGCCCGCCAGAACGATGCGCATTCCCGCATGGGCGAGGGCGATGGCCGTTTGATACCCGAGTCCGCCCGTGCCGGTGATCACGGCCAGCCGCGCGCCTGCTGGTGATCTTACCTCTGGATGGTCCATTTTGCTTTCCCTCTGCGTCAACCAAAAGGCGCTACATCTCCGCGCCGGACAGGCGTGTATATGTGTAACTTGATATTGCATATACACCAAGGTCGAACATCGCGATCACCGCTATCAGTGCACGCGAGCAGATGATCTAAATGCCGTTTGACAAGCAACTGTGCATTCAATATGTTTGTTCAAATAACATATAAGTGGGTTTGCAGCTTGCTTCCATGGCAGGCTGCTGAGAGGTTTGAAGAGGCATAAAGGGCGGTACGGCACCTTCCTTCAAGGAGGTGACGAAATTACTGCCTAATTTTCAGTGCAGATGGCCCGGGCATCGCGTCAGTGGTCACGCAGCGAGTTGTGGCTGGCCACGGTTGAGAGGCTTGTGTGCAGCCTGAGGCGGACGCGCCACAGCGATTTGATGCATTATCTGCCTGTCCGCCCCGCAGAACCCTCCATTAAACGACTGGAACACAAGATTCCACGGTTTGGGAGAGGAAGAATATGGTCGGACGTACGAAGGTTCTGCTACTGGCGGGAAGCTGCATCGCGGGATTGGTGCCAACGGCACCAGTCTATGCCCAGGATGGATCGGATATCATCGTCACGGCGCGGCGTGTGGAAGAACGGCTGCAGGACGTTCCGATCTCGATCACAGTCTTTACGCAGGAGCAGGTCTCCAACCGCAACATGGTGAATGTCCAGGATCTGGCGACCTACACGCCGTCGCTATCCACGGTCCCGACGTTCGGTGCGGAGAACGCGTCCCTGTCGCTGCGTGGATTCATTCAGGACAGCGGCACAGCGCCGACGGTGGGCGCCTATTTTGCCGACGTACCGGCCGGACGCGCTGCGGCCCTCACAACGCAGGCCGGCGAAGGCGCTGGCCCCGGTTTTTTCTTCGACCTGCAGAATATCCAAGTGCTGAAGGGGCCGCAGGGTACGCTGTTCGGCCGCAACACCACGGGCGGCGCGATCCTGTTCGTCCCGCAGAAGCCCAAGGACACGTTTGGCGGGTTTGCCGAGGCTTCCGTCGGCAACCATGACATGTGGCGCCTGCAGGGTGCGTTGAACCTGCCGCTCAGCGACACGATCCGGCTGCGCGTGGCAGGTGACGGGATGCGCCGTGAGGGCTATCTCAAGAACCTGTCCCGAACGGGACCAAGGAATCTGAACGACACCAAATATATCGCTCTGCGCGCCAGTCTGGTCATCGATGTCACGCCCGATATCGAGAACTATACGATTGGCTCATATACCCATTCGCAAACAAACGGCAGCGTCATGAAGATGTTCGCCTGCGGTACGAATGCCTTCGGTCCGTCCCTTGCCTGCCCGCAGCTTAACCGTCAGCAAGGCGCCGGTTTCTACACCACGGCCTCGATCCTGCCGGAGCAGGGAACCGACCTGAAACAGTGGCAGGGTATCAATACCACGACCTGGCAGGCATCGGATAACCTCACCGTCAAGAACATCGCCAGCTACACCGAACTGTCGAACGTCAATAACAGCGCCATCTTCGGAGAGGACTTCCGCGTCGGTCCTACCGAAATCCCCCTTTACGGAACCATCGTTAAAGCGGCACCGGGTGGCAAGATCGCACACCAGTCCACCTTTACCGAAGAATTGCAGTTTCAGGGTTCGTCGGCCGATAGCCGGCTGGTATGGCAGGCAGGCGGCTACATGGAGATCGGCAACCCGCTGGGTTATGCCGGCGCGCGGGCTGCCAGCCTCATAAACTGCACGGACATAGACACCGCCCAGTGCACGGACTTGCTCGGGATGGCCAGTGGTCGGGCAATCGGCCGGGTTGAAACAACCCTCAGCCGCACCTGGTATCGCAGCTACGGCCTTTATGCGCAGAGCAGCTATAGCCTGTCGGACCAGCTAAAGCTCACTGGCGGCCTCCGTTATACCTGGGACAAGCAGAGGAGCGAAGTCTCACGCGTAGCGCGCATCTTTGTGCCCACCACGCGCGACCTCTGCGTCGACAGCGCGAGCACGCTGCCGGAGTGCTTCTTCTCCGCCAGCGCGAAGTCGGACAAGCCGACGTGGCTTATCGGCCTTGATTACACCCCGGTTGATGACGTCCTGCTCTATGCCAAATATAGCCGAGGTTATCGCTCCGGTGGGGTCCTGCCCACTGCTCCGCGCGGCAATCAGGTTTTCCAGCCCGAAAAGCTCGACACCTACGAAATCGGCGCCAAGGCCAGTTTCCGCGGCGCCGTCAGCGGGCACTTCAACATCGCCGCGTTCTATAATGACTTCAGCAACCAGCAGCTGCGCGCGGGCTTCCGCAACAACGCTACGGGTTCACAGGTCACCGGCATCGCCAACGCTGGCACCTCGCGCATCTATGGCGTGGAGGTGGACGCTTCGATCTCTCCGGTGGAAGGTCTCCACTTCGACGGCAGCTATGCCTATCTGAATTCGAAGATCACCCAGGTTGATCCCATCGTGGCGGCCGATCCGGCAAACTTCACACCTTCGATCCAGATCCCGGTCGGCGCGCCTTTGTTCTATGCGCCGAAACACAAGTTCTCGGTCACGGCTCGTTACCGCCTGCCGGTTGCGGAGAGCGCGGGCGATGTTACGGTGGGCGCAACCTATTCGTACAGCAGCAGCCGCTTGGCGACCTACGCCTATTACAATCCGTTAGTCGTGGCGGGAATGGGCGGGGATTTTGGCCGGCTGGAGGAATACGGCACGCTTAACCTGAACCTTAACTGGAACGAGGTGGGCGGGAATCCCTTCGACCTTGCTCTGTTCGCGACCAACGTGACCGGGAAGAAATACTTCACCGGCATTGGCGGGGTTGGCGGCGCATTCGGCTTCGAAAGCGCCTCGGTTGGCGAACCGCGCATGTATGGCATGCGGTTCCGGGTCCGCTTCGGCGAATAAGAGGCGCGGACGGGTTTGATGGAATCAGACCCGGCGCACCTGCGTTCTGATCCTTAGACTAGATGCGCCTCAAAAAATCGCCCTCTGCCGGAAGTTGACCTAATGCATAGCCGATCCTCTTCGACCGTCGCCGCAGCCGAGTGGCGCCAGAACTGGGCGCTGGTCCTCGCATCGGCGTTCGGCTTCTCGCTGCATTCGCTGTCGTCCTATTCGCTGGGTCTCTTCATGGAGCCTTTAGGCCAAGAGTTCGGCTGGGCCCGCGCGGAAATTTCCATGGTCAGCGTCATTCCCGGCGTCCTGATGGTTCTGCTGTCACCCGCGCTCGGTGCCATCATCGATCGCTGGGGCTGCCGCCGTCTTGCCGTACCTTCGATTGCACTGACCGGCGGTTCGATTGCGGTGGCGGGGCTGGCGAATGGTGCGATGTCGCAATGGATGCTCATCTGGCTGGTATATGGCCTCGTCAGTCTAGGCGTGAAGACGACGGTGTGGACGACCGCAATTTCCGGGGCTTTCGTTGCCGGACGCGGTCTCGCCCTGGGAGTCACGCTTACCGGTACGGCGCTGGCGCAGATCGCGGTGCCGCCGCTGGCGCAGTGGCTGATTGATGACTTTGGGTGGCGGCAGGCCTACATCTGGCTCGGCATCGGCTGGTCTATCCCCTGCTTCATTCTCGCCGTGTTCTTCCTGTACGATTCAAAGGATCGTGCGCGGCTGACAAGCAGCGACGCTACGAAAACACCTGAGGCCCACGTCGCACAGGCCGGGCTGACGCTGAAGGAAGCTCTGCGTAGCCGTCCGCTTCAACGGGTCGGGATTTCCACGCTGCTGACCATGTTCATCGGCACAGCCATCTTGATCCATCAGGTGCCGATCCTGACCTCCGGCGGGATCAGCCGTCAGGATGCGGCGTGGCTCGCCAGCCTGTCGGGAGCGGCTGGGGTGGTAGGCAAGCTCGCCACCGGATGGATGACCGACCGATGGGATGCCGCGACTATCGGCGTGGTCAGCCTAACCGTCCCGGCGATCGCCTACTGGATGCTGATTGATGAAAACCGTTCGGTGGTTGCCACGATAATTGCTATGATGATTATCGGCTACACGACCGGATCCAAGCTCCAGATCAGTGCCTATCTGACGGCGCAGTATGCGGGGATGCGCCACTACGGAAAGGTTTTCGGGATGATGACCAGTCTGATCGGGATCGGCGGGGGCCTGGGCTCGGTCGGCGCCGGAGCCGTCTTTGACATGTTTGGGGATTATCGGCCGCTGTTGATGTTCGGCATTGCGAGCAGCTTTATCTGCGGCGGGCTTTTGTTTCGGCTCGGCCGCTATCCAGACTGGACGACTGTCAGGTCTTGATCGAGGACGGCGTGAATGTCACGCGCCTTACGCCCCAATCCGCTAGACTAGGAGACCTGTGCGCGGGTGGGCGTAGAGCGCTGAACCGACAAATTGCACCTCGATTGGAAAGTGGTCACCGCATTAGCCGCCGTCGGCAAACACTTCGCCGGGATTGTCGGGCAGAGCATCGGGGCCTGCTTTGCGGTCATTGATGTTGGCCGATGTGATCGACACCTCTTCGACCAACGCGGTATCGGCATCTGCTCCGACGTCCGCCTTGAAACCATGAACAGCGCGCTTTCCTTTGTGCCTGACCCAGCGCGCATTATCATCGCCCTTGCTGGCAGAGGCAATGATCGTGGCATCGACCAGGGTTCCGGTCTTGACCGTCACAGCCTTTGATTTGAGTTCGGCCGTCACCGTCTCAAACAGTGACCGATCCAGCTTTCGTGCCGCAAGCAGCTTGCGATATCGGACAATGGCGGTGCGCTCGGGCGTCGCTTCATTTGCCGAGAAACCGCAGAAACGGCGAAAAGAAGCGCGATCATCAAGTGCCTCAGCCAGCTTGACGTCCGAAAGGTCATACCAGATCGAAAGAAGCAGTGCCTTGAACATCGCGATTGGCGGCCAGGCGGGCTCGCCTTTGGTGGCCGAATAAAGCGGGTCAAGAAGCTTGGAGACCTGATCCCAGTCGATCAGTTTGCCAAGCTCGTCGAGCGCGGACCCTGAACCGCCGCGCCCCGCGAAGCCAAATCGCTCCTGGCCGATTGAACGATGCGACACACCGGGTCTCCCTCTTCGGAAAACCCGTTGAATCAGCCATCAACTCCGCTGTCTATGCCCAGCCGCGCACAGGTCTCCTAATCAGCGCTTCAAAATGTTTGGCATGCAGCCGGCCTCCGCAGGGACAGGCTGCATGCCATCAGGTTAGCGTGAACCGAACGCGAACCGGGCATTGATGCCGAATTCGCGAGGTTCCGTCACTGTGATCCCGTAATAATTGGTGTACGAGAGTGTACCATGCGACAGGGTGGACGTTGAACGTAGCCCTTCGTTCGACACAACGCGGAAGGTGTTGGTCAGGTTCTTCGCATAGAGCGAAAATTCCCAGTTACCTTCGGGGTGGCGCAGGCCGGCATAGACGTTTAGAAGCCCGTAAGCCTTCACGCTGTCGATGGCGCTTTGCGGATCGCCCTGCGACTTGCCCTTCCACGAATACAGCCCGCGCAGATAGCCATCCATGGAATCGCTGATCGGGTGGGTATATTCCGCCGTCAGGGCGCCGCTCCACGGAGCCGAGTTGGCGGAACGCTGCGACACCTGGCAGGCGCTGAGGAAGTCCGCTCCGGTCACCCCGAACAGGGCCTGAGCATTCGGCTGGCTGGTCAACTGATCATCGACGCCGTCCTGGTTGAGGTCGGTGCAGGGCACCGTGCCGTTTTTGATCTTGCCCAGAGCATAGCTGAACATGGCGCCCAGATTGACGTTTGGCACAGGGGTGAACGACAATTCGGCTTCCATGCCCTTTACGGTTACCGGCACAGCGGCAGCGTATTGGACCTGTTCGACGCGCAGCTGTGAAAGGTCCGCGGCGTTATAGGAATCCGGCACGATGGACCATGGCCCAACGAGCGACCGGTAGGGGTAGTTCTTGAACTCCTGATAGAAGCCGGTGATGTTGAACCGTAGCCTGTTGTCCAGCCACGACGATTTCAGACCCAGCTCATAGGACTTCGACTTTTCCGGGGGTGTTCCCTGAAACTGCAGCTGGAATGCTGACGCATTCACTGGTCCCCCGATGACGACAGTTTCCGGACGCCATGAACTGCCCGCACTGGCATAGACCATCAGGTTTTCGTTCACGCTGTGCTTGGCAGAGGCGGTCCAGATTGTTGCCTTGAGTTCCGCCTCCCGGCGAAGGCCGGGATCGTCCAAGCCGAACGTGGTTAGCCCCGATGTCGCCTCGTACCAGATATGGCGCAGGCCGCCTGAAAGCTCCGTGCCTTCGCCAATATGGGCGGTGATATTGCCGAAAATCGACTGTTCCTTTTCGTCGATGTAACGGACCAGCGGCACGCTGTAGATTTGTGCGATTGTTGTCGGCAGCGCGGGCGGGAAGGGTGTTGCGACTACGCCGACCGACCTGTTGAAGTCGGTGTCCGAACCGGTGTCATACTGCATATAGCCGATCACGTAATCGAACATGCCCGCAACGCGTTCATCGTTCTGCAGCCGTATTTCGTGCGACGTGTTCTTGCTGGTGGTGATTGAATGCCATGCATAAGGCGCAGATCGGCCGGTCGGGATGCCGATGATGCTGCCTGTGGGGCTGACGCCTGCAAAATAGGACAACGGCGCGACCTGGTTTGCGAACAGGCCAGCGTTGTCCTGCGGGTTAATGCCGTCCAGCAACTGGTTTGATCGAAACCCGACATAGGTCAGGCGCTGGCCTTCAAGATTCAACTGAGCCTGCCAGTAATACTGGTCGAACTTCTGCGACACATCCAGGGGATAGCGGCCGGCGACAGCCTGGCGATCCTTTGCCCGGATGAAGTTGGGGCTCGCCAGCGGGGATGCCGGATCATAGTCCTGAATGGATTGTACCTGCGAATATTGCAGCGAGTCCCGGTTCAGCGTCTGGTAGTTGAAATCAAGCAGCAGCATGCCGTCGAACGGGTCGGCACTGATGCTGTAGCGCGCGCCTTCCGTTTGGTTGCGCAGCCGTGCGTCAGGATCGTTGAACGGGCGGACGCGCGAACCGTGATCGTTGCTGGTGATGCCGGCAACGCGAATACCCAGCTTGCCCTCAACGAGAGGAATGTTGAGTGCGCCGTTCAGATTGTAACCGTTGATGTCGTTGGCGGTGGCATTTATGTTGCCGCCGGCCTCGTAAAGATTCGGCTTGCGCGTGGTGATGTTGATCGAACCGGAAGGCGAAGCACGGCCGCGAAGCGTACCCTGCGGACCGCGCAGAACCTCGATCTGCGCCACGTCGAACAGGCCCTGCAGTACCGCATTCGAAGAAATCGGCGCGTCGTTGTAATAGAATTCAACCGTGGCGGCGTTGCCGCTGATGTTGACATCGAAATTGACGCCGCGAATGGTGTTTACCGAACCAACGCCGTTGGAGTTGGCGACAAGCGACAGGCCCGGCACGACGGCCTGAATATCCTCGAACCGACGAAGGTTGAGCTTTTCGAGAGCGTCGGCAGTAACGGCATTCACGACGGCAGGAACGTCCTGCACTGATTCGTCCCGGCGGCGGGCCGTGACGATGATATCCCCGGCAACGCTATCTTCCTGAACGGCAACAGGTGCCGTTTCAGCCGCGAATGTCGGGCCAACAGGTATGGCCGCGCAAACTCCGGCCAGCAGCAACGACTTGCGAATATTCATTATAAATGTGCCTCCCCTCGGCGCAGATGAAACTCTGCGACTCATAATGGTGGCTTTGCGTTATTCGATGTAACGCAAACGGTCAAATGCTGAAAATGGAGCTATGTCACGCGAGGGCCGGATCAGTCGGAACGAGGGCCGTACACACGAAACACGGGGGCTACGACCAGTCCATCAACCAGGCTCGCGACATCCTCCAGTGGATAGTCATCCGGCTGGTTCAGCCACCATGTGAGGATTTCAAAAATGCTGCTCGTCACGAAAGCCGAGGCAAGTTCAACCGGTACACCCGGGTCGCCAGGATGCTGATCGTTACCGATCTCCGCCGCAATACGCTTGAACTCGTTCCGCATGGCCGATGCAGCGCCTGTTGTCAGCAAGGTCCTCCAGAGTGCCTTGCGCCGCTCAACCACGAGGCAAAACGCGATAAGGTTGTCCGATGGTGCGGCAACGTCAAACAGAGGGTAGGTGTGGGCAAGGAGGTTGCGGACCTCTTCGGCCGCGATATCGGCCAGAAGTTCTTCCTTGCTGGAAAACTGCCGAAAGAACACCGGATAGCTGACGCCGGCTTCAGTCGTGATATCCTTGATCGTTATCTGTTCCAGGGCGCGCGTTTCGATCAGCCTGAGCAGCGCCTGGCCCAGTGCCGCGCGCGACTTCACCACTCGCAGGTCGTGCGGGCGGCTGATCCGTTTGCGCGTGGCAGGCTTGGTCGACATGGCTGTTCCTGACGTTTTCCGGATCCCGCGCTACACGCCGCCGGTCAATCGGGCGACCTCGATCAGGCAAATGGCGGTGTCCACGGGCTTAGCCGGCATCTGGCATCAGGGTGGACGTTGCAACCAGACGGTGAAGGATCGCGGCGATTTCATCGCTGGAAAACGCACCTGCCTCTTGTTCCAGCCACCAGGAAATGGTTTCAGCAATCAAGCTTACCGAACAGATCGTACCCAGTTCCAGAGGCAGCCAACTGTTTGCAGGCCGCTGGTCTGCTGCGACAATCCGCGCCTGACGAAGCCATTCCTCACGCATGGTCGCGCCGGCGCCGCCATTCAGCAACGCGGTCCAGAGCGCGCGGTGCTCTTCGACATAAACGCAGAGGGCGCGGATGGATTCCTGATCGCTCGCCTGTGTCCGGATCGGCAGTGTCAGGTCCACCAGATGCCTGATTTGATGCGCGGCAATATGATCCAGCAACGCCTCTTTGGTGGCATGGTGCCGAAAGAACGTGGCGTAGTGGATGCCGGCTTCCTGGCAGATTTCCCGCACCGTGATCTGTTCGAAAGCCTTGAGCTCAAGCAGCCTGAGCAAAGCCTCACGCAGGGCGTTCGCGCTTCGGGCGGCGCGCGCGTCCTTAGGACTTGACCCCGACGCGGGATCATAGCTATGCGCCACTGTATCGCATAAAATTGGGGTGGAAGAAGTTTGTTTGCTCATGGCCCCAGAAAACCAGCGGTGCAGCCGCCGCGCAACCCGACTGGCCCGGTAATCGTCTTTGACAGGTCGATATCACCCCGGCGGACGTAGAGGATCTGATGGAGATATACATGACAGCGCTCGCTGATCGCGATTATTTTACTGATTATGAAATCCTGAAGGAGCCCTATGATTTCTTTGAGGCTGTTCGGGAAAAGGGGGCCATCTACCAGCCACAGGGCCGGAATTACCTGATCGTTACCGGTTTCAACGAAATCCTTGAAGTGATGCGCAATACCGAGGACTATTCGGCGATCATCGGTCTGCAGGGCGCCGATGCGCCGCTCCCGTTTGATCCGCAGGGCCCGGTGATAACGGACCAGATCGAAGCCCACCGGACACAGTTCCACGGCGGCGATCTTCTGGTTAATCTGGACGATACGCCGCACACCAACCTGCGCATGCTGGTGAACACTCTGTTCACGCCATCCCGCCTGAAGGCGAACGAGCTGTTTCTGTCTGAATATGCGGACCGGATGATCCGTAACGCTGTGGCGGGCGGCAAGGTTGAGCTTGTCAGCAAGATCGCCACCCCGTTCGTGACAATCGTCATCGCCGATCTGCTGGGCGTGCCGGCCGAGGATCGCCAGGCCTTCATGGATGCGATCGAAAAGGCGCCGTGCCCCGGCAACCTTGAAGGCGAACTTGCGCTGGATTCCGAGGATCATCCCTTCATGATGATGGGGTCGTACTTCGCCGGCTATGTGCAGGACCGGCTCGCCAATCCGCGCGATGACGTCCTGTCCGAACTGACCCACGCCAAATACCGTGATGGCACCGCGCCTGATGCCATGGATATCGTCAAGCTGGGCATGTTCATGTTCGGGGCGGGGCAGGATACCAGCGCCAAGCTGCTGGGCAATGCGATGCGCTATATCGTGGATGAGCCGGGCCTGCAGGAACAGCTTCGCGAAGATCCGTCACTCATCCCGGCCATGCTGGAGGAAGTGCTTCGGCTGGAAGGGTCGACCAAGAACACCGCCCGCCTTGCGCGCCGTGACACTACGCTTGCCGGCAGGCCAATCCCCGCCGGTACGAAGCTGTTGCTGGCGCTTTCGGCAGGCAACCGCGATCCGCAGCGCTGGGACAACCCGGGCGATTTCGTTCTGGGGCGGCCGAAGATCAAGGAACACATTGCCTTCGGACGCGGCGCGCACACCTGCGCCGGCGCGCCGCTCGCGCGTGTTGAGGTCAGGGTTATTCTTGAAAAACTGTTCGAGCATACCGCAAACATCGAAATCGATGAGACGCAGCATGGTCCGCGCGATCACCGTACATTCAATTATTAGCCCAGCTTCATTATCCGCGGGCTTTCCGAGCTACATTTGAACCTTGTCCCCTCGGCGCAGTTCACGCCCTTGAGCGATGCTGAGCGCGCTGCGCTGAACCCCGGTGCCGGTTCGGCCGCTGCAGCGGCCAGCTTCTCAACGGCTGCCACACGGATCGGCGATCTTTTGGACAACGCTGCCACCAAGGCCGTGCTCGACAAGCACTTTCCGGGAATGACCGAGGACAAGCAGATCACCATGGCCAGCGGCATGACCTTGCGGGCGATGCAGGCGTTCGCACCCGCGCAGTTTACGGATGAGGCACTGGACGTACTCGACGCGGAATTTGCTGCGCTGCCGGCAGCCTGAACAAAAACAAAAGGGAGAGTTTACTATGAACGTCGCAGACGTCACCGGCCATCCGATTGCCGATCTTGTTTCTCTTGCAGGCCGTAGCGCCGTTGTTACCGGCGGGGCGCAGGGACTGGGCAAGGCCATCGCATGGCGTCTGGCCGAGGCCGGTGCCAACGTGCTGATCGCCGATATCGACGGCAATTTGGCAAAAACCGCCGCTGAAGACGTCTCCGGCGCCGGACCGGCCACGGTTATCGGCACGTTCATGGATGTCAGCGATACCGCAACGATTGCTGCTGCCGCCGACCTTGCCTGCGAACAGTTTGGCGGGATCGATATATGGGTGAACAACGCCGGTATCTTTCCCAGCGTTCCGCTGGCACAAATGGAT
>Ga0233380_1000138_pt1 | contig 41537 bp, 40 predicted proteins | sample ElkDunMinimDraft_9_FD_191541 | JGI IMG/M metagenome (GOLD analysis project Ga0233380, IMG submission 191541) | Fecal eukaryotic communites from dung pellets of Tule Elk in California, USA - Elk Dung F36 | ecosystem: Host-associated > Mammals > Digestive system > Large intestine > Fecal | place... | reverse complement strand
CTCCACAAGGCCGGCACTCACCAGTGCCGAGTTTATCAAGCCATTCCGCCCCAGAACCGGGATCCACGAGATCATGCGGATGATGTTGGACGTGAGGAACGGTACCGTGCAGATCAGGAACAGCACCATCTGCATCGTCGCCGAGCGCACGTAAAACGCGAGGAAGAAAGCGACCCAGAACCCGACGAAAGCCGTGATCGCCCATACTATCGCGGCATACTTCAGAGAGTTGAGGTAGGTGCGCCAGGTAACCCAAGAGCCCAGCGTCTCCTCATAATTGAGGGTAACAAAGTCTGGATACATGCCGGCGAAGTCGTAGTCCCAAAAACTGACGACCAGCAGCATCAGGATCGGCACCGCGAGGAAGAAGCCCAGGATGGCAAGGAGCGGCGCCGCCTGCAGGTAAGGAGTGGCGCGTGTCAGCAATGTGCTCATTTCGACCATCGGTACATATGGAAACACCTCATGTGCGGCGCTGGACGCCACGCCATCGCGGGCCAGATCCAGGGTGAGGAGGCAGCGCCCCCTCACCCCAGTACTTACGCTGCGATGAACTCGTTCCAGCGACGAACCATGTAGCGGTCCTCGTCCATCACCGAGTTCCAGCAGGCAACACGGCCCATACGATCCTCAAAGGAGCCGCCATCGCGAACGGCGCCAGCCTTCTCCATCACGGTGCCGTCAGGGGCGAGTATGTCGCCCTGCGCCGGCTTGCCCTCGATCCAGAAGCCCCATTCATCGTCGGACATGTACTGCTTGGCCGTCTCCATGTTGGCCGAGTAGTAGCCCTGCCGGTTGAGATAGCCGCCTACCCAGCCAGAGGTGTACCAGTTGATATACTCGTAGGCGGCATCGAGCATGGCGCCCTCGAGGTGAGCAGCCAAACCCAGACCACCGCCCCAGGAGCGGTAGCCTTCCTTGAGTGGCTGGTAGACGCAGGGGACGCCCTTCGAGCGCACGGCGGCGACTGCAGGCGACCACATCGACTGGATCACCACCTCGCCGGAACTCATGAGGTTCACGGACTCATCGAAGCTCTTCCAGAATGCGCGGAACTGGCCATCCTGCTTTGCCTTGATGAGGAAATCGATAGTCTTGTCGATCTCCTCCGTGGTCATGTTTCCCTTGTCGCCATAGGTCATCTCACCCATGGCCTCGAGGATCATCGCCGCATCCATGATGCCGATGGACGGCACGTTGATTATCGCGGTCTTGCCCTTGAAGGCGGGATCCATGATGTCCGCCCACGAGTTGACGTCGCGACCCACAAGGTCGGGCCGGATGCCGAGGGTATCGGCATTGTAGATGGTGGGCACCATCGTGAACCACCCAGTCTCGCCGGCGGCAAAGGTCCTGCTGTCCGGCCCGTCCACGAACCCCACCGTGTGCGGCGCGGTACCCTGAGCAATGACGCTGTCCGGCAGCAGCTTGCCGGTCTTGAAGAGCGGCACGATCTGGTCGTAGTACGTCAGGCGCGAGATATCCATGGGTTGGATGACGCCTGTCGGGAACACCTTCTTCAGGATCCAGTATTCCACGTCAGCTATGTCGTAGCTGTCAGGCTGGGTGACGGCGCGCTGCGCTGCCGCATCCGAATCCGTGGCAGTCATCTCGAGTGTGATGCCGAGGTCTTCCTTGCACTTCTCGGCGATGGCATTGAGATTCGACACGCCGGTGCCGAACTGGCGCAGCGTGATCGGATTCTGCGCCCAGATCGTCGGAAATCCGGTGATCACGCCAGACCCTACCGCCGCGCCGGCAGCTGCTGCGGCACCGGTCTTGAGGAAGTCGCGCCGTGAGACGCCTTTGGTCTTCTTCGCTTCAGTCATAGCCTTGGTCCCTGTTGCTAAGTGGCTGACGAGATCGGGCTTCCGAGGACAATGGCGTCCTCCGGATTCCAATGGAGCGGCACCGCATCCCCCACTTCGACGGGGGTGGCGTTGAAGGCCTTGTCGGTAATGATGGCCGTGAAGTCGGAAATGCCGGCACCGTCTATGGTGAGCTTCACCGTCGGTCCGCGGTACTCGACGTTGCTGACGATGCCGGTGAAGCCGAGGCCAGGCACGGTGCCTTGCCCGATCCGGACATGATCAGTGCGGACCGCGATGTCGGCGGGCTGACCCGGCGTTGCAGAACCGGTTGCGGAAAAGGTGCCGCCGCCCGGCACTTCGACCGTGCAGAGCACGCCGCCCTCGCCTGTAACACGACCGGAGATGACGTTGTGGTCGCCCATGAAACGGGCAACGAACGCACTCGCCGGCCGCTCGAACACCTCACGCGGGCTTGCGGCCTGCTCGATCCGGCCATCGTTCATCAGCACCACGACATCGGCGAGCGCCATCGCCTCCTCCTGGCTGTGGGTGACGTGGATGAATGTGATGCCGAGGCCGCGCTGCAGCTTCTTGAGTTCGGCGCGCATCCGTACCTTGAGGAAGGGGTCGAGGGCAGAAAGCGGCTCGTCGAGCAGCAGTGCCTCCGGTTCGGTGATAAGGGCGCGGGCAAGGGCCACGCGCTGCTGCTGGCCGCCGGATAACTGGGCCGGCCTGCGGTCGGCATAGGGCTCCATTTGCATCAGCTTGAGCATGTCGAGGGCACGATCGCGGCGGGTTTGTTTGTCGAGGCCCTTCATCCGCAGGCTGAAGGCCACGTTGTCGACCAGGTCGAGATGGGGGAACAGTGCGTAGGACTGGAACATCATCGCCGTCCCTCGCCGTGCAGGCGGCAGGTCGGTCACCACCGTGTTCCCCAGACGTATGTCGCCGCTGGTGGCAATCTCGTGCCCCGCGATCATGCGCAGGGTCGAAGTCTTGCCGCAGCCTGAGGGGCCCAGCAGGCAGCAATAGGTGCCCCCCGGAATCTTGAGGCTGACCCGGTCGACAGCGGTGGTCCTGCCATAGACCTTCGTGACCGAAGCGAGATCAATTTCGGCAGCCTTCGACAAAGTAGCGTCCCCTTTACTTGCCACTGCCGATGCATTCAGCGTGCCAGATCGATCCGAATCGCCTTATCTACTTGCCCGTGCTGCAACTTTTCTTTTCCACGCAAGCCTACCTCCGGGCTTGACGTCACCCACATTGCTGCTTCGCTGGGCAGTGCGTCCCCCTGCCGATCAAATCGTATGCAATCCGGCGCCCTACTTGTATGCACCCGCAATGTCTCATATGAGGTGCGGATGAGCTTCCAGTTCCCCCATTCAGGCGATGAGTCGGTGGAGGACCGTTCTCTGGTCATCCGGGACAGCCTGCGCGACGCCATAGTTGATCATCGGCTGACGCCGGGAACGAAGCTCAGCGAGGCCGAGGTGGGCAAGTTATTCGACGTCAGCCGCACCATAGCGCGCGCCGCCCTGCAGGCGCTGGCCTTCGAAGGACTTGTCCGGACAGAACGCAACCGCGGCGCCTTCGTGGCAAACCCGTCACCCGAAGAGGCGCGCCAGATCTTCCATTCCCGCCGCCTGATAGAGCCGGGTATCGCGCGTGCGGCCGCAGAGCGGTTCACTGCCGAGGACGGCAATCTGCTCAGGGCGTGTCTCGTTGAGGAAGACAGGCTTCTTCAGGAGCGCGGCCCGACGGCGCGCCGTCATGAGATTCACATTTCGGGAGACTTCCACCTGCGATTGGCCGGCATAGCCGGCAATGGCATCCTGCGACGTTTTATGGAAGAACTCGTCGCGCGCTCGTCCCTGGTGATCGCCCTCTATGGCCGGTCCGGTGCGTCCAGTTGCGGACATGGCGACCACGGGCGCATTCTTGCCGCGCTGCTCGAGCATAACGGCGAGACTGCGAGCGCCCTGCTGCTGGAGCACATCGACCACATCGAGGCCGACCTGGACCTGCGACCGGTTGCCGGACTGTCCCTGAAGGACGCCCTCGTCGTATAGGGCCGAAGGCACCGCACTGCGACAATGATCCGGTTGGCGCACCGGGCTCTGCCCGCAGCGTTCTGACGTTCTCTACGCCGGTTCGTGTGTTACGCGCATCAATCGTCATGCAAGGCAGCTCTGCTCCAATTTGCTATTGCTGCAAGTTGTCATCGATCAATAGTCTCAAACGAACAGAATGCACCACGACCGAATGTAAGTAGTGACGGAGCAGGTGATGAGAAGGCCCGGATTTCTATCGCCTGCGTGGCACGCGAAGCTGTTCCTGTTCATTTCTGTTACCTTGATGGGTGTCTACGCGACGCCGGCGCAGACCGAGCAGAACTCCGATGGCGGGTATGCGCTCTCGGTCGCGGACGAGATCCGCATACGGGTGATCGAGTGGAACGCTTCGTCATCCGCATTCGAGGAATGGACAGCTCTAAGTGGCTCCTATCTCGTCGGGCCCAACGGCATGTTCGCGTTTCCCTTCGTGGGGGCGGTGGTCGCAGAGGGACGATCGACCGTGGCGGTGGAAGACGCGCTGGGCAACGGGTTGAGGGATGTCCTCGGTCTCGTGACGACGCCTGACGTGACCGTAGAGGTCATTGGCTTCGGGCCGATCTATGTCACCGGCGATGTTGCCAACCCCGGACAGTTCGCCTTCACGCCCGGTATGACGGTCATCAAGGCGATGAGTCTGGCAGGTGGGAGCAAGAACGGCGAGGCCGACGGCCGCCTCGAGCGCGAAGCCATCTCCACTCAAGGCACACTGGATGTTCTCGAAAGCAACCATGGGCGCCTTGTGGCGCGGCAGGCCCGGGTAGCGGCGGAGCTCGCGGGAGAGACGGTAATTGCCGTGCCCGACTCCCTTGCCATTGATGGCCAAGGAGCGCTGATCACCATCGAGCAGGCCATCATGGATGCCAATGTCTTGCGCCATTCGATGAGCCTTGAAGCTCTGGAGTCCCAAAAGGCCTTGTTGACCCGAGAGCTCGAGGCGTTAACTCAGAAGCGCAAGTCCACCCTGCAGCAGCTGTCGTCCGCACAGGAACAACTGGACGCCATGACCGAACTGGCCGACCGCGGCCTGGCCATCAATTCACGCGTGGCGTCGCTCGAGTCCATGGTCGCCGACATCGATGGGCGATTGCTCGACATCGATACGGCCATGCTGCGGGCTCGTCAGGATTTGGGCGGCATCGAGCAACGCGCCGTCGAGATCAGCAGCACCAGAAACTCGAACCTTGCCGGTGAAATGCAGCAAGTGGAGCGGGAACTGGCGGAACTGGCCCTGCGCATCAGTACCCAGCAGGCACTGGTGCGGGACGTTGTCGCGCAAGGCGCAGCACCGGTTGGCCGGGAGCCTCACTACAGCTTCACCGTGGTTCGCGGCAGCGAGCAGCTGGAGGTCGACCAATCAACCGCGATCCGGCCAGGAGATGTGGTGGTGGCGCGCCTCGATCTCTGAGGCCTACAGAGGAGCGACAGGCATGACCCCGCGAAGGACCTCCATCCCCTTGGCACTGACTCTGTTGGGTTGCAGTCTGTTGGCAGCACCCGGCGTCCGGGCGCAGGCAAGCTTTGTCGATGACTTCGACCGGCTCGATGGCAGCCGCTGGTATCTCTCTGACGGCTGGTCGAATGGCGAACACCAGAACTGCACCTGGTCCAAGGACGAGATCACGGTGTCCGACGGGCGGCTGCGGGTGGGTTTTTCGCCCGTGCCTGCTGGGGACCGTGCCTTTCGCTGCGGCGAGGTCCAAACCCATGCCTCCCTCGGACACGGCACCTACGAGGCCCGCCTGAAGACGCCATCGGGCTCAGGGCTCAACGCTGCTTTCTTCACCTATATCGGCGAAGTGCACGGCAAGCAGCATGACGAGATCGACTTCGAAATCCTGATGAAGGACACGATGGAGGTTCACACGACTACCTTCGTGAACGGCGTCAGCGGCGACGGACAGAAAGGCGGAGAGATGTATCTGCCTCTCCCCTATCCGGCAGACGAGGGCTTCATCGATTACGCCCTTGTCTGGGCGCCAGACCGGCTGGACTTTTACATCAATGGCCAGCTGTCGCGCTCAATCACTGACCTCCGTCAGATCCCCTTCACCCCGATGCGGGTCTATTTCAGTCTCTGGGGCACCGATACCCTTGGCGCCTGGATGGGACCGTTCGAAGCGCCCACTGCACCGATAGCAATGGAAGTGGACCGGTTCGCCTTCACCCGGCTGGGTGACGAGTGCCAGTTCGCCGATTCTATCGCCTGCAAGATCGATCGCTAATCGCGCGCACTCAGCAGAGCCGCCAAGACGGCGTCCGGCGGCTGATACTCGGCTAGGGCCTGTCGACCACGGCCTCCGAGTAGAGGCGATCCCAAAAGCTGGATGCGGCGCCACTGTCGAAGTGGGTCTGCACGCACTGGTGGGCCGCGCGCCGCATCGAGGCATATCGCTGCGACTCGTTGACGAGCCCTTCAAGGCGCTCCAGGGCCGCTCGTGCCAGTCGCTCGACGTGCTGATCGAACAAGTCGATGAAGCGCTGTGAGGACCGGTCGCCATAGGGCCATATCCAGCCATTTGTCCCGGGTGTACGCGCGGCCTCGAGGAGAATGCCGGTGGCGTCGTCCCTGATGAATTCCGGCAAGGCACCCTGATCTGTGGCGATCACAGGCGTGCCGACCGACATTGCTTCCAGCGCCGAGAAGCCAAAGGTGTCGCCAAACGTCGTCAGGAGCACGAAATGACTTCGTGCCAGAAGAGCCTGAACCTCTGCGTTGGCCATCCCTGACACGTGACGCACGTTGGGAAGCTTCAACAACTCCAGATAGGGATCGAAGACCGAGCTGGGTTCCGGATCTGTCCAGATGGCTCCACCGACCTGGAGGGTAGATACGACGTTGAGCTGGACTTCCATCCCCCTCTCCAGGCAGAGTTGGGCCAATCGCACCGCGACACATCCCCCTTTCCGCGCGAAGTGGTTTCCCACAAATGTCAGGATCAATGGCGTTCCCATCGTCAGGCTGGCTCCCCAATCGTTGCCAACCGGGAGATTGGGGTAGCGTCGCAACAGTTTGGCTTCCAGGTCTGCGCGGGCATCGGAGCTGATCCCTGCGTCCAGCAAACCCTCCTGAAACTGCCTGACAGCAAAATCGGAAATCGCGACGATCCGCCTGCAGCGCCTGGAGCACAGGGCAGAAAAGAGCCATCTCTCGTACCAGCTTCTCTCCAGACCAAAGGTCCTCGGCAGATGGGACTCGAAGCCGATCACATAAGGCTTGGTGTTGAATGGAATGCGATTGAAGGCGTGGATGAGGTCCGCCCCGGCTGTATCCATGGGGCTGAACAGCGTGATGCCATCCAGATTACTGCGCAACCTGTTCAAGGGAGCATAGCGGGTCCGCCTGATGGTATGGCGCGATTGGCGGGGCCCGTTGAACGACCAGGGATAACCAACTGGAGCCAGGATGGAGAGCTGCCGCTGGGTTCGTGCTGGTGGTTCCACCTCTAGATCCTCGTCGGGTGCCGGGACCCGATGAACTTGCCAAAGTCCGCAGTGGTGCGGCCCAACAGGGCGATCAGCACCCCCCGCATGCAGAGGGCAAGCTTTTCTCGCAATGGCAGGGATTCTCCGGTGGGCGCCAGGATCAGAGCCTTGGACAAGTGGCGGGCCCGCGTCCTGGCCGGGGCGGCAAAGCGCTCGTCACTCATGAACTTTGAGCGCAGGCTCGCCGGCGTATGCCGCCAGGTCAGCCTTTGGAGCGTCTGGATGGCGCGCTTCAGATCGAGTTCACGGCGATAATAGCCTGCAGATATATCGGTGTTGCGGGTAGTCAGTTCTGCGTTCTCGGCCCAGACGGCCAAGGGCGTCATCGCCACATAGACCGGCTCGGCAATGGAGTAGGTCCGCATGTATTCTTGCAGTGTGGCCGTGCACGCATAGCCGATCTCGAAGTTGCTGGACGCATTGCCGGACCAGAACAGCCCGCCGTTCGAGACCCCGATGCCGGCCAACAGGGACAGCCGAAATTCCTCCGGTCGATAGACACGCTCGACAAACAAGTCGTCCAGTACGCCGGTGTCACCGAGCCGGGCGGCGGCAGTGCCGCTTGCGTGTTCGATAACCTGATTGCGCAGCACCACCTCTACGCGATGACGTCGGCAAAGCTGGATATTCTCGCTCATGAAGTCGGGGAGCAGATAGTTGTCGTCTTCGACCACGCAGAAGAAGTCGGCCCCCTCGAGATTTTCCGGCGAGAAGCATTGGTCGATGTTGCGCGAGGCGAATTTCTGCCTGGCGTTGTGATGATAACGGATGCGCGGGTCCGACATCGCATCCACCACCACCTTGCCGCTTTGATCCGGATCGTCGTCAAAGACGGTGCATACCCAGTTGCCATGCGATTGCGCGACTAGGGAGCCGAGGGCACGGCGCAGCATTTCAGGCCGGCGGTAGGTTGGCGTTCGGACTGCGACTAGGTGTGAAGCCGACATCGTTTATCTCCGATATCTCTCAATGGACGTCGTCGCAGACGCCAACGAAGCAGGCCGCAGCTTCAAGGTCTTATCGCCGTACGTCCTGCGCGACGGATCAAGCAGGTTCATTGCATAGACCGCAGTGCATACAGCCAAAACCGTGCGAAGGCTGAACTCGAAGAATACCTCGACCTCAATGAAGCTTCTGATGATGAGGAGGAGTTGCGCTCCCATAAGGAATGTCCCTTGCGCGTTGGGTTTGAGGAGGGCCAGCCACAACAGCAGGGCCAGCGGGGCGTAGAGGTAAATGACCTGCATGCCGACCCCGACGAGGCCGATCTCCACCGCGTTCGAAATATAGGTGTTGTGAAAGCTGAAGCCGGCGCCCGATGGAACATGGAACATCGCCCACAGACGCTCTGCAGGATCATAACCCTGAACCCAGAAAGCGCGATAACCCACGCCCAGAACCGGATGCTCCGAGACGAGCCCAAGCCCTGTCTCCCAAAGGTCCGTTCGCCCCGTCAGAGTAACGTCCTTGCCCGTGCTCTCCAGAAGCTGCTCCATGAGAACATCGCCAGCGAGCGCGACCGTGAGGATCACTCCGACTGCTGTTACCAGCACCAAGCCAACAAAGAACAATCTCTGGGGTCCAGTATAGTATCGGACCATGGTGGCCATCAGCATTGCCAGGACACACGGCCCGACCGCTACAAGCACGCCGGCCGATTGAGCCAGGATCATCAGCGGCAGCGCGCTGGCAACTCCCACCAAAGCCAGTAGCCGCAGGCGTGCGGACTCGCTGCCGTCAAGCAATACCGCGAGCGAGGCAAGGACCTGCAGCGCCAGATGCGCCGCAAATCCATTCTTGCTGGCAAACATGCCCAGCCACGCGCCGCTCGGGGAAACACGGCCGACCGCCAGGCTGACCAAGGTGCCGGCGAGAAGCGCAAAGAACAGGGCCCGAAGCAGACTCGACAGGGAAATCCGGCTGGCAATGACGATGGCAATAGTCACGGTTGCGCCCAACTGCAGAGCATAGCGGAACGTGCCAAAGGGAAACTGCGACCACAGGGTGGACAGCAAGCAGTAGGCAGGCAGCACAAGCAGGAACCACCAGCGCGACATGGCCGCGATGGTCAACCTGAGAGGCAGGACAGCGACGACCACGCCCGCCCCCAAAAAGCCGGCCGCGGCGGCGGTGCCAAGGAGTGGTTCGAAGATCAGTGCGGCGAGAATTGTGAACGCAAGAACCACGGGTACATTGACGGCGACGGTGCCGGGCAACGGTCGAGCGATGGCCGGTTGAGCGGTCATGGTTTTACCGTGCGGTCTGCGAAACCCATGGGAAGAAATCCCGCAGCGTAGTTACCCGCTCTGCCGTCGAGACTTACATACTGGCCAGCCAGGGCAGCGTTGACCAACTGCGCCCACAGCGCCTTGTCGGCATGAGTAATGTCGCCCTCGAGCGAAGGTGCCTGCGGGGGCAGCTCAAACATCAACTCTGTCGGCGCGTCATCTTTCCGGGCGCGGGCAAAGCGGCGGGCAACCACTGCTGCCAGGCCAAGTCCAGCGCGTGGCGACCTCACCAGAGCTCGCAGGCCGACCCACGGGTCGCCGGCCTTGATCGCCTCAACCAGGCGCTGAACCGACAACTCCCTGAGCAGCATGGTTCGACGCCGGGAGAACGCCGAAACCAGCTCCGAAGGCAGACCGGGATGATCGTCCATGACGCAAGCATCCATACGGATCATCGCCGCTATGGCAGTTGCGCTGAGGCGATAGGAGATGGAGCGGTGGTGCCGACGATAAAGGTACCAGGGCTCCGGCACGACGAGCATTCGCGCTCCGGACAGCAACATTCTCAGGAGAAACTCCCAATCCTCGCCGATCCGCACGGCCTCGGTGTACCGCCTCTGCCCGATGGCTTCCCGACGGATCATGGGCTTGAGGTAGCCGAGCGCTGGAATGTCGGGGCGGAGTCCGCCTTCGACCCAGTCCAATGCAGATATTGCCCGCGTCTGCCTCCAGTCTGAAGGCAGAAGGAAGGTGACCGGACTGCGATCCTCGTAAAACTGCAGCAAGTCGTCGGCAACGATGTCGGCACCGGCAGTCCTAGCGACATGGAGCAGACGCTCGAAGCGCTCGGGATGAATCTGGTCATCGGCATCGACGATCGCGACCCACTCACCGCGGGCCTGCTCAAGCGCAGCATTGCGCGCGTGACCGGGTCCACCGTTGTGGTCGAGCACTATGGTGCGGATGCGCGCATCGGTGTGCGCAAGTTCCGCGATGACCGAAGGACTCAGGTCGGTGGACGCATCGTCGACAAGGATGAGTTCAAGATTTTGATGACTCTGCGCCAGGACCGACTGAACGGCGGTTGCAAGGTGCGGAGCACCATTGAAATTCGCCATGACGACCGAGATCAGCGGCAATGTAGGCAGTGCTGTCAATGTGATGACCTCTCCTGCCGACCGGATCAGGCCACTTCGGCCTTACTGCCGCCGACCATCTTCAGCAGCGCCTCAAACCGCGCAACCTCTGCGGCCAGCGCGGCCAGCCGACGTTTGGCATCGGCGATATGCTGCTCGGTGACTCGCAACTCGGCTTCGTCTTCGCGGGCCCGCCCGGCGAACTCGCCGGTTTCGTCCATCAGGCTGCTGGCCTTGGCCAGGTAGATGTCCAGCCGCCGCTGCAGTCCGCTTTGCTCGCGCTCTGCATCGATAATTGCCGTCTCGACCGCCTCGCGGACCCCCGCCAGCCTGGCTGCATCGGTGGCCATGTCGCGCCCCGGATTGCGGGACCGGAATGAGCCGGTGGCTCGCAGCATCATTGAAAGCATGGCCTTCTCGCCTCAATAGCTGCCGGCACGGGTGAAAACCACCCAGACGGTACGGCCCAGGATCGCCAGGTCTCCCCCCAGGGACCAGTTCCGCACATAGTTGACGTCGAATTCCACGCGTCGGTCGTAGTCCACGTCGCTGCGGCCGCTGACCTGCCACAGGCCGGTGATCCCGGGTCTCGTGGACAGATAGGCCTGGATGCGGTCGGCATAGCGTGGCACTTCCGCCTGTACGATGGGCCGAGGTCCCACCAGGCTCATGTCGCCACGGATGACGTTGATGAGCTGAGGCAGTTCGTCGAGGCTCGTCGACCGCAGAAACCGCCCAAGTGCCGTGACCCGCGGGTCGTTGCGCAGCTTCTGGGTTTCCGTCCACTCGCGCCTGGCAGCCGGATTCGAGGCGAGGTAGGTGTCCAGCAAACTTGCAGAGTCAGCCGCCATCGAACGGAACTTGAGGCACCGGAACAGTCGCCCGTTATAGCCGATACGCTCGTGGCCGTAGAACACGGGCCCACGGTCGCCAGTGGCGATCAGCAGAGCGATGAACAGCATGAGGGGGAGAAAAAGGAGGAGCATCGCCGACGCCAGCGTGATGTCGATAGCGCGTTTGGCTGTACCGCCCCGAGGAATGCGGGTGACTACAAGACTGTCAGAATTCTGTATTTCCGAGCCGATGGTCGACATTTTTCGCACCCTCTTTTTCGGCCGTGTCTGTTTTTATTTTCTTCGATCAGATTCCATACGATGATGTTCGATGCCGCAGCAGGCTGTGCTATGCGCCACCCAAGTAAGCACCTGAAGCAGGTTCGCTAGCGCTGCCCCCTCTATTTGGGAGGCAGAATTTTTCCCAGTACAGTACAGTACTTTAATGAACTGAACACCAATCCGTGAGAATTCGCAACCGCATGGCCGCATAACAGTCATGCAGTGAATGCAGTCAGCAATCTGTAAGGTGAAAACAGAACCGGGGAAGAGGCCGCTTCAGAAATACTTCAGCCGAGCAGCAGCAATACGCCCTGGTAAATCAGGTAGGCGGCGCCCCATGCCAATGCCACCAGGGGGAGAACGAGCCACCCGACAGGGATGCGCCGCCACATGGGGCGTCGCGTGGATATGTCCTGCCGATCAGCGAGCAGGGACGTTTCCCGCTTGCTTTGATCGTTGGCCATTGTTCCTCCGCCACTTGCTGTCCCTGCACTCACAAGGATCCAACAGATCGATTAGTAATCGGTGACGGCGGAAAGTTGAAGTGGATTACGCAGGGGTTCGGCGTCGACATTGTGATACGCAGAGGCGTCGGGCCGACTGAACTGCAGCCGAACCATCTCCGCATAGAGACTATCGGTTCGCGTAAGGTCTTCATGCCCGCCCTGCGCGCGGACACGGCCCTTATCCAGAACGATGATGCAGTCCGAAGACTGGATGGTGGAGAGCCGGTGCGCCACCACAATGACGGTGCGTTTGCCGGACAGATCGTCGAGGGCTGCCTGCACGAGGGCCTCGTTGCGCGAGTCCAGTGCACTCGTGGCTTCGTCCAGCAACAGGAGCGGTGCATCCTTGAGGATGGCCCGGGCGATCGCGAGCCGTTGCCGCTGTCCACCAGAGAGCATCAGCCCCCTCTCGCCGACCTGAGTGTCAAAGCCTCTCGGCAGTCCCTCGACGAACTCCAGCAGCATCGCTGAACGTGCGGCGTCACGCGCGTCCGCTGCACTGGCATCGGGCCGGGCAAAGCGGATGTTCTCCAGAACAGTGCCGGAGAAAATCGGAGGGTCCTGTTCGACCACCGCCATGCGCCTCCTGAGCACGCGCGGGTCGAGATCACGGATATCCTGACCGTAAAGCCGGATCGTACCAGCATCGGCTTCGTAGAGCCGCTGTATCAATGAAAGAACAGTGGACTTGCCGGATCCGGACGGTCCGACCAGCGCCACCTTCTGGCGCGCCCTGGCAGTGAAGCTGACCCCTTGCAGCACACCGATGTTCGGGGCCACGCGATAGCGGAAGCTGACATTGTCGAACTCGAGCACCGGCACCGCATCGTCAACACGCGCCGCTGGGTTGGTACCCCGCGCCACAATAGTGGGCGTCCGGGCCATCAGATCCACCAGGCGATGCATCGAACCGCGCAGCGAATTGACCGCCCCGAACCCTTCCGACAGGCTGGATAGAGAACCGGATGCCATGAAGGCATAAACCAGAAGCTGAACGAGTTCGCCGTGAGTCATCGCTCCGCTGGCGATGCGGACTGCGCCAGCCCACGCGAGACCTACTACCGCCACTGTCGCAGCAAACCCCACGATCCCCACCATCCCAGCCCGTGCAGCCAGTCGACGGAGCTCTGCCTGGACGTTTTCATCACCACGCGCCCGGTAGATTTCGGCCTGGCGGCTTTCCTGCACGAAGGATTTGACGGTGCGTTGCGCGCCCAACATCTCCGTCGCCAACGCCGACATCTCCGCCAGGGTGTCCTGGGTTCGGCGCGACATCCAGCGCAGACGCCGCGCAACATAGAGCGAGGGCAGTATGAGCAAAGGGCCGGCCAGCAAAACAGCCCCCCCCAGAGTAAGATCGGTGCCCAGCATCATCACAACCGACCCTGCGAGAACCACGGCCGACCGAAGCAGGATAGCCGCGGTGGAACTCAGGACACTCCGGATGGTGGCGGCATCGCTGTTGAGCCGGGACGTCAGCTCTCCCACCTTGTGCTGGTCGAAGAACTCGCTGTCGAGCGCCAGCAGGTGCGAAAAGACGGCCTGGCGGAGATCCGCCACGAGCCGTTCGCCGATTGATGAAATGAAGTACAGCCGCAGCGCGTTGGTGACCGCCATGACCAGGCCAATGCCGATCAACGCCGGCACATAGGCGGCTATTCCGGAGAGGTTGGCCTCGATGAGGCCGCTGTCGATGAAGCGCCCCACGAGTGCAGGAACGAACAGCGACGCCACCGCCGAGACCAGCAGGCAGATGAGCGCCAGTCCAATCGACACCGGGTACTTGGCTAAAAAGGGATAGAGACGACGGATAGGCTGCAAGTCATCTTGCATCCGGCCAGACTCACGGCGTCGAGGTTCGGCACCACGCATAGTTCTGTCTCCGTTGCCAATGAGATGGCAGGCCGCTCAACTGATCAATGGACGCTTTTTCATGCCAGCTATGCTTCCACAATCGGGAGCAATATATTTGAGATCTAGCTCCCTGCGACGAAAGCCATGCAATATGTTCAAGGCTGGCCCGCATTAACCCGCCATTGACCATCTGCAGTGCTTGGCCGCTACCTTAGCGGCGACGGCACATCCTGCCCGCGACGTCACAGGAAGATCGGCCATGCTGAAAATTCTGTATCTCGTCCCGAACCTGTCGGATCCCGCAGTGGATCGGCGGCTGAGGATGCTGCATTTGGGTGGCGCCACGACCACGGTAGCAGGCTTCAATCGCACCAGCGAAATCCCCCCACTTGCGGCGAAACGAGTCTTCGCACTCGGCCGGACAGCCGACGGAAGGTTCGCGCAGCGGCTTCATCAGGTGTTTCTGAGCCGCTTTCGCGGCGAACAGAGCCTCGCCCACCTAGGGGTGGATGTTATAGTCGCCCGCAACCTCGAAATGCTTCCGCTGGCGCGGCAACTGTCCAGGCGCTGGAAGGGAGCGCCGGTTGTTTATGAAAGCCTCGACATCCATCGGCTGTTGCTGCGAACCGACTGGATCGGGCGCGCGATGCGCGCAGCCGAGCGGAGCCTGGCGTCAGAGGTGCGGGCGCTGATCACCAGTTCGCCCGCCTTCGTGCGTGAGTACTTTGCACCTTATGGGCAGACCCGGGTCGCAACTTGGATCATCGAGAACAAGGTGCTCGCCCCTCAAAGCCGAGGCGTCAATCCGATCCTGTCCAACCCTCTTGCCCGGCCGGTGCGCATCGGTTGGTTCGGGGCGTTGCGCTGCCGCAAGTCTCTCGAAAACCTGACCGCCGCGCTGGCTCGGCTGGGTGGCCGGTACGAGCTGGTTCTGCGCGGCCGCCCTGCGCTGCGCGAGTTCGATGACTTCCATGCCACTGTGGGCAGCACCCCGCATGTTCGGTTCGAAGGGGCGTATGATCACAGCCAGCTCGCTGAACACTACTCGGACGTGCACCTTTGCTGGGCCATCGATTTTTTCGAGGAAGGGCGCAACTCGAACTGGCTGCTGCCCAACCGCATCTACGAGGGCTGCCTTAACGGGGCGGTCCCCATCGCCCTTGCAGGCACTGAAACGGCAAGGTTTCTCGCCAATCGCGGCATCGGGATCATCCTGCCGGATGCTGAAGTGGACACCATTGCCCGCGTGTTTGATGCACTTACGCCGGAGCAGTTGCGAACGTATGCCCTCAAGGTGAGGGACGTACCAGTACGAGATCTGCAGACCGATCAGCAGGAGTGCGAAGGGCTGGTCCGGCGCCTGGACGCGCTCAGGTTTACAGGCAACTTCTTGCCGGAGGCCGCATGATGGGAGTCCCGGGTCTGCCAAGCGGTACGCTTATCGTGGTGCCGACCCTCAACGAAGCCCGAACCATCGCGCCCCTTCTTGCTGCGCTTGAGGCAGAGGCGCAACTCCTCGGCGATACCTTGATCGTGGTTGTCGATGGCGGCAGCAGCGACGGCACCGCTTCCATTGTGCGTTCGCTGGCCAAGCCTGGCCACGTCGAAGTCCTGCACAACCCCAAGCGCATCCAGAGCGCGGGAATCAACCAGGCCGTTGCGGCCTTCGCCGGGACCCGGAAGTGGCTGATCCGCATCGACGCACATGGCGGCTATCCATCTGACTATTGCCGAACGCTGGTCGCCGAGGCGGAGCGGATGAATGCAAGCGCCGTCGTTGTGCCGATGACCACGGTGGGCCGCGGCCTGTTTCAGCGCGCCGTCGCTGCGGCGCAGAATTCGCTGGTTGGCACGGGCGGCTCGTCACACCGCACCGCCAGGGGTGGAGCCTGGGTGGACCATGGCCATCATGCGCTCATGGACACTGCCGCCTTTCGTGCCGTCGGCGGCTATGACGAGAATTTCATGCACAACGAGGATGCCGAACTCGACTATCGCTTACGCCGGGCCGGCGGGCGCATCTGGCTTACCGATCGCACCGCCATGACCTACTACCCGCGGTCCAACCCGGCGGCCCTGTTCCGGCAGTACTTCGGCTACGGCCGCGGGCGCGCCCGGAATGTGTTCAAGCATCGAACCATGCCGCGCGTGCGCCAGCTGTTGCCGCTTGCCATTGTTCCCTCCCTGGCCTTGGCGGCCCTTGCCCTGCTGCACTGGAGCGCGCTCGTGCCGCTCGCCGCGTGGATGGCCCTCTGCCTGCTGCTGGGCGCGTTGGCTACCACGCGCCATGTTGCTGGTTCCCGCGTGACGCTGATGAGCGCGCCTCTGGTTGGCGTCGCCGCGATGATCATGCACCTGGCATGGTCGGCCGGCTTCTGGCTGCACGTGGTCGAGACCCTCCGGTTAAGTCGCTCATGACCGCAACCAAGCCGATCAGCGTCGATATCTGCATCTGCACATTTCGACGCGCCTTTCTCAACCGGACCCTCGACTCGATCTCGGGCCTGAACACCCAGCATCTCAGCATCCGCGTCATTGTCGCCGACAACGACGAAGCACCCTCGGCCCGGCAGCGGGTGGAAGCGATGGCCGCACGCCTCCCCTTTCCGGTCGTCTATCTGCACGCCCCCGCGCGGAACATATCGGTGGCCCGCAATGCCTGCCTCGATACGGCTACGGCTGATTACGTTGCATTCATTGACGATGACGAACTGGCCAGCCCCGAGTGGCTGCAGGCGCTCGTCGAGGTGGCGGTCAAGAAGGGGTCAGACGCCGTGTTCGGACCCGTTCGCGCCATCTATGATGCCGATGCGCCTGTCTGGGTGCGCCGAGGCGACTTCCATTCCACCATGCCGGTCTTCGTCGGTGGGCGCATCAGAACGGGTTACACCTGCAACGTCCTGATGCGGCGCCTGCCGCCGTTCAGCAGCCTGCGGTTCCGCACCGAGCTTGGGCAAAGCGGCGGCGAGGACACGGAGTATTTCCATCGCTTCTTCGCGCTGGGCGGCAGATTCGACTATGCGCCCGCAGCCGTGGTGAGCGAGCCGGTACCCGTCGATCGCGCGCGCCTCGCCTGGCTGGCGCGCCGCAGGCTGCGTTCAGGCCAGACCCACGGCTATTGGCTGGCAAAGGCACAGCACGGGAGGGTCGCCGCCATGGCAGTCGCTGGCACCAAGGCCCTGGCCTGCCTCGGCCTCGCCGCTGTCAGTCTCAGGTCACCCTGGCGCTGGCGACAGCAGTTGTTGCGCGCGACGCTTCACGTCGGCGTTGTGGCAGGCCTCGCGGGCATGCGCCATGCGCAGATCTATGGCAACGCCGCGCCGGCAAAGACACACTAAGCGACAAAGCTGTCGCGGGAGATCTGGATGCTCGAACGCAACACCGTCCATACCGCCAGCATGTCGGCACCAAGCGATGTTCGAATGATCGATCTTGAGCAGCTGGCAGGGATACTTCTGCGTCAGGCGCGAATTATCCTGCTGTGTGTGGCGCTGGGACTGCTGATCGCCGGCATGATCGTGACCCTTGCTCCGCGCACCTATCAGGCCGCCAGCCAGGTCATCATCGAGGGGCAAATGGAGGAGCTGGCGCCCGATCCACGCAGCGGAGTCCGGCAGCTTGATATCGAGGGACAGATCCTCAACCAGATGGAGGTCATCAGGTCGAGCCGCCTGGCGCGTATAGTTGCTGAGAGGGAGGGGCTCACTACCAACCTGGCGTTTCTCAATCCACCGCCCACGTTCATGGAGACGGCCCGCAGTCATGTTGACGGCGTGCTGGCCCGCGTTCTGGGCCGGCCGGTCGTGGTGCGCGAGCAGATCACGGAAGTGCCGATGGAGGTCGTCGTGGACGCACTGCGCGGGGGTGTGAAGGTGCAGCGCGTTGGCCGCAGTTCAGTGATCTGGCTTGGATACGAGAGCTATAATGCCGAACTCGCCTATCGCATCGCAAACGCTTACACCGCCGCCTTCGTTCAGGACCAGCTCAACGCCGACCTCGAGGTTACTCGCGAAGCGGCCGACTGGCTGCGGGAGCGCTTGACCGAGCTGGGTAGTTCCCAGCTCCAGGCCGCTCTTGAGGTGGAGGCGTACCGCCGCGACAGCGGATTGACGGTGTCCGCCGACACCGAACTCACCAGTCGACGCCTGCAGCTCCTTACCGACCAGATCGGCGAGGCGCGAGCACGCGTGGCGGATCTGCAGGCGGTGGTGATGCAGCTCGAACAGGTCGACGCCGAGAATCCCGATCGGGTAGTCTCGGCGGTGGGCTTGCTGCCGGCTGAAAGCGATGCAAGCAACGAGGCCGTCGCCACGTTGCGAGAGTCCTTCGTACGCGCCGAGCGAAGGATAGCCGAGATCTCTCAGGATTTCGGCCCTGACCATCCGCAGATTGCCTTGCTGAGACGCGAGCAGCAATCGGTCGGCCGTCAGTTGGCGGGGCGGCTCGAATTCCTGCTGAATCGCTATCGCAGCGAGCTGCAGGTGGCCCGCGCCCGCGTCGACGAACTGGGCGCCCAGTTGGATGAAGAAGGACGTTCGGCAACCGAGTCGAACCAGGCGCTGATTCAGCTGACGGCGTTGGAACAGCGATCCGAAGCGCTGAACGTGCTCTACCGCTCCTACCTGTCGCGCTACGAGGAAACCATCCAGGAGCAGTCGTTTCCCATTCCAGCGGCGCGTGTGATCACGGACGCCACCCTGCCACGCTCGGCGACAGGCCCCCGGACACTGTTCACCTTGGCCGGTGGGTTGGTCCTGGGCGGGCTTCTCGGTCTGGCGCTCAGCGCTGTCAACGAACTGCGCGAACGAAGCTTCCGGCTGGGCAGCCAGGTCACGCGTGAGACTGGCCTGCGGTTCCTCGGCTACATGAATGCCATGCCCACCAGCAGGAGTCTCGACAAGACCCAGCAGGCCAAGCAGGTACACCAGGAGATACGCAAGCAGATTACGGGGCGCCGCTCGAACATGCCGACGACTATGCTGACCGAAACACTCAAGGCGGCGAAGGCGGCGGCGCTCAGCCGTCGGGTCGGCGACACGGGCGTGGTCGTCGGCGTGGTGTCGGCACTTCCTGGCGAAGGGAAAACCAGCACGGCGGTGGCGCTCGCGGAACTCGCCGTCACCGACGGGTATTCCACACTGCTCATCGACGGCGACACCCGCCGCGCCACGGCCAGCAGCCTCGTGGCACCGCAGCACGAGCTCGGCCTCGAGGACATATCGCAGGGCCTGCCTTGGCGGGACGCACTGTTCCACGACGCACTCGGTTTCGACGTGGTGTCTGCTCACTGTTCCGGAGAGGCTTCGCTCAACGGCGCAGACCTGAGCTCGCCTCAGATGCGCCGTTTGCTCGATGAGGCGCGGAAACGCTATGACTTCATCATCATCGATCTCCCACCGATCGGTCCCATGGTCGATGCCGTATCGATCCATCCCTGGACCGACGGCTTCATCCTGGTGACCGAGTGGGGCAAGACGCCGAGACGGCTGGTAAAGTCGGTGATCGAACGAGAGCCTCAAATCGCCGAGGATATCATCGGCGTCGTTCTGAACCGGGTGCAGATCGAGAAGCTCCAGCGCTACAGCAATCCGGGAGATACCGAGCGCTTCGTCGCGCAATATCCGGAATATCTGCGGGCTCCGGGCAACGCAGCGTAAAGCACCGCCAGAGGCGGAGTTTGGACCTGCGCCCAAAGGCGCAGGTCCCGCCGTTTATTCGGCAGCTTGAGCAATGGTGGTAAAGCTGGCCTCGATACCCCGGTCGGTCAGGAGTGCGAGGAATTGGTCGCGGACATCGTCACGTTCAAGGGCAAATGCAACATTGGCGGCGAGGAACCCGGACTTCGAACCGCAGTCGAAGGACTTGCCGGCATACTTCACACCGATGAAGGGCTGCCGCCCCATCAAGGCCAACATGGCGTCGGTGAGCTGGATCTCTCCGCCGGCGCCCATCGTCTGCTCGGCCAGCAACGCGAAGATTGCTGGCTGGAGGATGTAGCGGCCAGAAATGATGAGGTTTGACGGTGCATCTTGTGGGTTCGGCTTTTCGACCATCGCCTCTATGCGGAACGCATTGTCCGGGCCATGGCCCCGAGCCACTACCCCGTAGGCGCTGACCTGATCGTGCGGCACTTCTTCAACGGCAACGACATTGCCGGCCGTGACCTCGAACGTTTCGACCATCTGGCGCATGACACCGGGTTTGCCCATGAACAGCATGTCCGGCAACAGCAGGGCGAAGGGTTCATCGCCGACCAGATCGCGCGCACACCAGACGGCGTGGCCGAGACCCAGAGGTTCCTGCTGACGGGTAAAGCTGGCGTGGCCAGCTGAAGGCGTTTCCCTTCGCAACTGCGCAAGGGCCGTCGCCTTCCCGCGCAACTCCAGAGTCTTCTCGAGTTCATACTGGCGATCGAAGTGGTCTTCGATCACTCCCTTGTTTCGCCCCGTGACAAAGACAAAGTGCTCGATGCCGGCCTCCTTGGCCTCATCGACCGCGTATTGAATGAGGGGCCGATCAACAACCGTCAGCATTTCCTTGGGCATTGCTTTGGTTGCAGGCAGAAAACGGGTGCCGAGACCGGCCACCGGGAATACTGCGGTTCTTACGCGCATAGTCATATTTCTGACTCCGTTTGCGACGTCTACGAAGTCAGTTGGCCACACCATTCCGTCTCTGTCGCGCCCCAGCAGGAAAGGCAGATATGTATTTGATGCATAACCGATTTACTTCATCAAACAGGCGCTGCTTTTCGTCGTTCAAAGAGGTGCATCGCGATCTCGGAGGCATAAACCAGCCCCAGTTGGCGGGCGGCGCGCAGTGAATCGCCGTCGCAGAACGCATCAATCAAGAACCGACGCCGCGGCCAGGCGATGGAAGCTGCCTCGGGCGTCATCATCATTGCCAGAAGTGTCGCATCATCGACGACTTCAAGAGGCTTAGCCGGGCCGGTGGGCAGAAAGCTGGTGCCAAAAAGAAGATCCAGCATCCGCAATGCGAGCCGGGCGGGTCCTAGCAGCCGCTCGGCCGCCGCCCGAGTTAACAAGGAGTTAACCGACCGGGGCGCATCTGCCATGAGCAGCGCGAATAGATCTGTGACATATCCAGTATTCGTTTCCCTTGACAAGGTCGCTTTACAGATACTGATCACCAGCAGGAGCGGGATGTCTGCCCGCTCCAGAACCGGAACAGAAACGCCTGCCAAAGTCATCTTTGCAGCCCGCCTGAATATCCCGGCAGGCTCGCGGAACCCGGGTACGCCCGGTTGGTGCAACTGATGGTGCAGGTCTACAGACACTTGGCGGGTCGCGAACTGGACCAGATGTTGCTCACCCAGGAAGGCCCACCACCATAGGGAGGGCGTGAGCAACTTGAATCCACGACCTACAAGCAAATCTCTTGCTCGCAAGAACTCCTCTCTCTCCACCAATATATCCACGTCCGACGATGGCCTAATACAAATCTCTCTGTATATTTGGAGTTGTTGAGGCACCCCTTTTACAACCACGTGGGCGATTTTCTCCGCAGTCATCACGCTACTCACGGAAGCCAATTGCTCGGCAATGATGGAGTTGTTCAGAGCGAACGCAGCCGTGTAGCTCTTTACTGCGGCGCTCCAGTGACCCGCACCGAGAACGGCACCTGTGTGCCAGAGGACTTTATTCCGCCTTGCGAGCTCTATGGCGCGCTCCCGCACGAGATCAGAACTCGCGACTGGCACCTGGGAGTCGGCAAAGAAGTGACGGCGCAGAGCCGCCAGGACGAGTTGCACTGCCTCGACATCCAAGGCGCCAAAGCCAAGCAAGACGAGCTTCTCCCGAATATGCGCGATCTGCGCCCATAGAGAAATATTTCCTCATACTGCCTCAAGACTCAAAATTCGCAAGGCTCCCGTGCTCCAGACTTTGTTGACTCAATAGACCGCACGGTCATTGTAGTCGTCGCGAGGTAATCGCATGCCAACATGGAGTGTTGAAATGAACACGCCTAAGCGTACCGAATATTCTGCGCCCAAACTGACAAAGCACGGCCTGATGTCCAAGGTTACCCAGGGCATGTCCACGGGCACCGTGCTCGACGCCACGTTCCCTGCGGGGACCCCCGTTGGCGATATCACCTTCTCCTGAGTGGAGAGCCTGGCGGGGCCCTCGTACCCGCCAGGCACATAGGATGCATCACCATGGATCGCGAGACATTTACGGCTGCTCCGCCAGATCAAGTCTTGACCACTCGGGTAGGTCGGGACCTTGCCTTGCTCGATCTCAGGAGTGCGGCCTACTTCACACTGGATGAGATCGGCGCCCTGATCTGGGAGCATATGACCGAGCCAAGATCGCTGCACGAACTCGTGGAGGTCGTCGCCACGCATTACGAAGTGGAACCGCAGGTTTGCGCCACCGATCTGGCGGCGCTACTCGGGGAACTGGCGGAGGCCGGTCTCCTCCGGCCGGCCACCCCCACCCCGCGGGGCTGAAATGAGAGCGTGGCGCCATAGACATCTGGCTGCCATGACAATCTGGACAGTTCTGGTCGTGCGCATCGGGCTGTCGCGGCGGGAGTTCTCCACCACTCGAGAACAGCTTCTCGCTGGTTTGGTTGCTGGGGCGGAGCGGGACGACTCGACCGCCCGAAGGATCTTCCGTGGCGTCCGCCTGGTGTCCCGCTTTGTCCCTGGCGCAACATGTCTCACACAGGCCCTTGCAGCGCAGGTTCTGCTGGCACGACACAGCATGGATTCAGATATCGTTCTGGGCGTGCGCCACGATGCGCGCGGAAGGCTCAGAGCCCACGCCTGGCTCTACTACGGTGGCAGGATTGCACTTGGCGGCCCCCCCGCTGCCCCGAGCGGCTTTGCTCGTCTGGGCAGCTTCGGAGCGAATGGCCCATGAACAGGTTCGCCGGAATTCTTGCTCCCACGGAGGATCAAGCTCCGTTCCGATGGCAACGGATGCGACAGCTCGGTGCAGCGCAAGTCCTGGTCGACCGCACGCCGATTCTCTTTGTCGGCGACGAGACGGGTGGTTCTCTGCAATTCGCCGCTCTCGACATCATAGGACATGTCCGCCTCGACAATCGCGAGCAGTTGCAGGTTGCGCTCTCTGCCCCGCCTATACTGCGTGACCTCGACCTGGTGGCCATGGCATATCTGCGCTGGGGCACAGACGCGGCCCGGCATCTGGAGGGCGATTTCGCCGTCGCCATCTTCGATCGGCGCGCTCACGTGCTGGTGTTGCTCCGAGACCTGTTCGGCGTCGCGCCACTCTACTATCGGCACGAACAGCACACACTGTGCTTCTCCAGTCAGCAGTCAGATATCACCGATACGGATGACCAGCCCGATCCCCAGGCTATGGCGCGGTTTGTCATCGGCCTGGACGATGACGCCGGCGGGACGATGTTCGCCCCCGTGAAGCGGCTGCCTCCAGGGCATCTGCTGAGGATTCCGGTGCATGGCGCCCCCGACGTGCGGCGTTTTCGGGAACTAACTCCCGCTACCGTGGTCAGCGACGGTGCCGTTCATGAACTGAGGACCAGGCTGGACGCCGCCGTCCGCCGGCGCATGGATCACACCGGCAAGAGCGGCGCGTTGTTGAGTGGTGGACTCGATTCCTCCGCCATCTGTGCGTTCGCGGCGCGGGCCCAGCCTGGCTTCGCGTTTCCTGTGTACTCGTTCTACTATCCTCCCGGCACATCCCATGACGAGAGCGTGCATGTTCGCGCCATGCAGCACTCGCGCGGACTGAAGGTGTCCAGCCTGCCGATGCACGATTTCGATCCATTGCTCGAGATCGAGCCTTTGCTTGATCCACTTGCCGATGCCGTGTTCGCCCCCGGCTTGGGAAAGCTGCTCCGGCTATACCGACAGGCACGTGCCGACGGCGTCTCCACATTGCTGGATGGCCACGGCGGCGACGAGGTCATTTCACACGGGGTTGGCCTGATAGCCGAGTATGCGCGATCACGGCACTGGCTCGCCCTTTGGCAGGTCCTCCATGGCATCCAGAACCTTTATGGGCAAAGCCGGGTCAAGCTGTTCTGGCAGGCAGTCACCGCTCACTCACCGCTGAAGCGGTTGCGCCGTTCGCGGCGGGCTGGCGGCAGCGTTGCGCCAATGGCGTTCATTCATGTCGACATACGCTCCAGCGTGGCGGACCGCGCGCGCGCATGGGCAGAAAAGTTCGGTTCGGCGCAGCAAGCGGAATCCACGTTGCACCTGTGGAACGTCAGCAATCCCGGCGTCGCTCGAGGGTTCGAAACCCTGTCCCGAGCGGCGGCTTCACAGGGGGTGACCCTCGCATTTCCCTTTTTTGACCGTGCGTTGGTCGAGGCGGCCCTCGCCATCCCGGCGCGCGATCGGGTCAAGCATGGCTTTACGCGTTACCCGCTCCGTTTGGCCTTGGCTGGTGTGCTGCCGGACAGCGTTCGCTGGCGCCGCGACAAGGTCGATTTCAGTGCCGAGTTGCGCGAGGGCTTGGTTCGCCACAGCGCGCTCCTGCACAAGGCCTCCGCCCCAGATGGTCCGCTGGCCGGCATCGTCGATGCTGGCGTGCTCACGGAGCAGGTCAACCGGCTGCTCGCCAAGCCGGACCGGCTGGATGGAACGACGAGCTTCATCCTGTTGCGTTGCGCCGTTCTCTCCATGTGGCTCGAAAGGCGGCGCACGCGTTCCGAGAACCTGATGGGGGCCGCTGAATGACTCCCCGAAGTTACCGCATGTTCGGCCTCTCGGTCTCCTCGGACGTTGTTCTTGAAGGTATTTCCGAGAGCACCGCCACTGCCGGCTTCGACCTCGTCATCCGCCGGACGGAGCTGGATCACCCAAACCTCGATAGGGCCCTGTCCGACCAGTTCATCACCGATGGCACCTCACAGTACTTCTACTGGAAAGCAGTCGGGCTGTTTCGCATCGCGGCGCCGGACTGCATCGAGGTCGAGCCCGTTTCCGGCGTTACCGACAGGCTGGTGGCCCTGCCGCTCTTGGGGACTGTCGTGGCCGGCCTCCTGGTCCGTCGCGGACACAGCGTTCTGCATGCCAGCGCCGTCAGTATGGGCGGCGAGGCAATCATCATGCTTGGCCACAAGGGCGCCGGCAAATCGACGACTGCAACCACGCTCGTCGCGTCGGGATGTGATCTGATTTCGGACGATGTGGTGGCGCTGCGCGCCAGTCCTTCGGGCCTTGTCGTGCTGCCCGCCTACGGCCTCGTCAAGTTATGGCATGACAGTGCGCGCCAGCTCGATCCCAATAGCGCTCACAAGCTCTGGCAGCTGCATGATGCCGTCGACAAGGCGCATTTCCAGTTCGGGACCGCCCTGGCCAGCACCCCGTTGCCCGTGGCCCGCCTGTACGTGCTCGGCCGCGGCGACGCTCCGGGTGTCGAGGTCCTTCCTGCCGGCCAGGCCCTGCCGGCGGCCCTTGAGCACACATACATGTCGCGATATGGCGTCGATGGCTTCGCGGGCTCGCTGCCGCAGCATTTCGCTGTGCTGGGTGAACTGGCCGGCGCCGGCGCCATCCGGCGGCTCACAGTCCCGAACGACCTCAAGAGAACTGCTGAAATTCTCGATCTGGTGCGGGCGGATCTTGCTGTCCCGACCGGCATTCAGCCGTTCGCCGGGTCAGCCGGTTCGGCCGAGCAGATAGCGCACCTGCGGAGCTGACGGATTCCCGCTCCGGCCTGTGACACTCGCAAGTTTGTCGCGGGCAATAGCCGTCAGCACGGATCGCCAAAGCCTGACATCGGCACCCAGTTCCCGGAGCGCTGAGAGCAGCCCGTGGCTGCGACGGCGATCCAGGAAACGGCGATGGTGGAATTTCGCGCATGACTGATCGAGGTGATCGACAAGCGCTGCCGCGACGCCCGTCTCCAGGTCCGGTCGCTTCAGCAAGTCGATGTCCACCTGCATCAGGCGTTCGAGGTCGGACGTGCGATGCTGGCCACTCAGTGAGTCTGGACGCACCAGGGCACAATACCCACAGTTGTTGACCACCAAGAAACGTCCGCCCGCAAGAAGCATCCTCATATAGAGGTCGTAGTCCTCCCCCAGGCGAATGCTCTCGTCGTAGCGAAGATCGAAGCGGTGGAGGAACTCCCGCCGCACAACGGGCTTGAGGAACCCGTACTCCCCGCGGGCCACACCGGCACGGGAGATGTTGCCGCGAACAAATGCAGCCGGCTCCATCACAAACGGGGAGCCGTCCCCCGTCGGGTCAACAGAGACGCCGGTTTGCTGCACAAAGGCGACGTTGTCGGCGATCATATCCCAGCCGGTCACCGCCAGCAGCCGCTCGAAGCGCCCCGGCAGCAAGTAGTCGTCCGCGTCGAGGATGGCGATCAACGACTCCTGCGATCGTCCGATAGCAAGGTTTCGTGCTGCAGCAGGACCGCGACTGCTCTCGCAACGGACCAGGTCGTACCTGGGATCGCCGGCAGCCGCCGCCGTTGCCACGCGTGAGGTGTCGTCGCGCGAACCGTCGTCCACGACCACCACACGTCCGACCTGCGCCTGCTCCAGCGCCGAGCGAATAGCAGTGGCAATCGTTCCGGCGGAATCCCTGGCGGCGATGATGACGCAAACCTGGTCGTCCATGAGAATACTCCGACAGCCCCGCGGGCAGCGGCCTTGCCCCGGGGTGACAGGACAACTGAGCAGCGCCAAGTATTGAACAAAACAACTTTGCAGCCAACCAGTTGTGGAGGAACCAGCCATGCGTAGAACGAGGGGGAGCTTCCAGATTACGATACTAGAGAGGGGAGTGATGGCGTTGTAGCGTTCTTCCTGGCGCACCATCCGCCGAGAGAGACGGGTAGACGCGGTGACAGGTGAGGCGAAAGCATCCGGCGAGTTGTACGGGCATGTCGCCTCGGGACGCTCCCGCCGCGCCATCCATGGCGTGCTGTGGTCCCTCATCAGCACAGTCATCCCGAACGCTATCAGTATTCTGGTCTTTTTGGTGACATCGCGGGCCCTGCAGCCGACCGATTTTGGTCTGGTCGCCCTCGCCGCTGGCATTGCTACGGTCCTCGGTGCTCTGGCGCCCACCGGCTTCGGGTCCGCCCTGATTCAGCGAGCGGAGATAAACCGGGATCACCTCGACGCCGTATTCTGGCTCGGCGCGTTGACGGGCTTTGCGCTCTACGGCGTGCTGCTGCTCGCCTCCAATCCGCTCTCGCACTACTTCAACCAGCCACTGTTGTCCGTCCTGGTGCCGGTTCTGGGCCTCAAGATCATCTTCGGGACGCTTGGCGTGGTGCCGTCCGCCTTGCTGACGCGATCAATGGAATTCCGGCAACTCTCGATCCGCACCACCATCGCCGCGATACTCGGCGCCGGCATCTGCCTGCTGTTGCTGTATTCGGGCTTTGGTCTGTGGGCACTCGTCGGCTCGCAGATTGTCTCCACCTTTGCGACCCTGGTCGGATCGTTCCTGTCTGCGCGCTGGCTGCCGCAGTTTTCATTCCGGACCACGGCGCTGCGCGAACTCTTCCACTTCGGCGGTTTTGCGTCCCTCACCAACTTTGTCACGGGCCTCAGCCTCGACGACGTGCTCATCGGGGCTCTGCTCGGCACTCACGCGCTTGGCCAGTTCAACTTCGCGCGGCGCATCTTCACCCTGATGAACGATGCAATGGCCGGTCCGCTCAATTCCGTATCGCTGTCGCTTCTGTCTTCGTTGCAGACCCAACACGAGAAGCGTCGCACGGCCTTCCTCCTTGCGACCTTTTCTTCCGCTCTCGTTTCGTTTCCCGCCTTCATCGGCCTTGCCGCGGTCGCCGACCTCGTTGTCCCGCTGCTCTTCGGCGAGCAATGGGTCGAGGCGGTTCCGGTGCTTCAGAGCTTCTGTGCCATTGGCCTGCTCGCCTGCATCGGGGTGCTGCAGAGTTCGCTCATCAACAGCCATGGCAGAGCCGATCTATGGCTCTGGTACATACTCGCGAAGCAGGTCACGGCAGCGCTCTGCATCGTGCTGTTCTACCGCTATGGGATCGCTCTTCTCGCCACCGCACTCGCGGTCCAGACCTACCTGATGTGGTTGCCGTCGGCATTCCTGGTCAGCAGGTTGCTGCGCCTCGATATGGCTCGGTATCTGTCGACGTTTCTCGTCCCGATCGGCGCGACCCTGATGATGCTGGCCGCCATCGAGTACATGCGCCCGCACGTGGCGGACCTCGCGGCACACTGGCGGCTGATCATGTGCGTCACCGGCGGTGCAGCCGTCTATGCAGTCTCAGCGGGGCTACTCGCCCACCGGCGGCTACACGCCATCCGGACCCTTCTTGCAACGCGTGGAGACCATCGGTGAAACTTGTCTACTTTCGCGACGCGGTGCCCAATTTCGGTGACGAACTGAATACCTATTTGTGGCCCAGACTGCTGCCTGACGGCTTTCTTGACGAAAACGATAGCGACCTGTTTCTCGGCATCGGCTCGATCATCTGGGATCACCTTCCAGAAGCGTCCCACAAGTTCATCGTTGGTTCCGGCTATGGGGGCTACACCGCCCTCCCGAATGTTCACGACGGGTCCTGGACCCCCATCTTTCTGCGCGGACCTCGGACCGCGGACGCGCTTGGCCTGCCCCGCGATCTCGCAATCTGCGACAGTGCCGTGCTGATCCGGCTATTGCCGCGGCCTGCGGCGACCGTCAAGGGCGGCATCGGCTTCATGCCACATTATGACAGTCTAGGACGCGGAGATTGGCGCCGGGTCTGCAAGCGTACCGGTTTTTACTTCGTGGATCCCACGGCGGATGTGCACGTGACGCTGGGGCAGATTGCGGGCCTCGACATGCTGATAACCGAGGCCATGCATGGGGCGATCGTTGCCGATGCCCTGCGCACCCCGTGGCTGGCAGCCAAGCCAACCCACACGCGGCACCACGCGAAGTGGTTGGACTGGGCAGAAGCACTCGGCATCGGACTCCGCTGGCATGACCTGACGCCGAGCAGCACTTTCGAACTCTACATCGGGATGACAGGAGGGCAGCGCTACTATGAAGGAAGGGCCGCCCGCCTGACCCAGCATCCAATTGTGCGTCCGGCCGACAGGCTCCTGATCGAACTGGCTGCGCACCGGCTCCGGCGGCTGGCGAGACAGGAGCCCCAGCTTAGCGCCGACGACAACATCTCCCGCGCCACGGAGCGGGCGCATCATGCACTCGAGCAGTTCATACATGCTCGCGGGGAACGGACCAGTCACAGTGCTAGGAGGGTTCACTCGTGAGCACCGTCGGCGTCGTCATTCCGTTCTACCAGCGGGACGGAGAACTCGTCCTCAAGGCGCTGGCTTCGGTAGCCCGCCAAGCCCTGCCACCCGACACCATGATCCGGATCTTTCTCGTAGACGATGAATCTCCCTTTCCGTCCGCAGAGGTCCTGGGCCGACTGCCGCACGACTTCCCGGTTCCCATCACTGCACTCAGCCAGAAGAATGCCGGCCCGGGGGCTGCCCGCAACGCGGGCCTGCGGGCGGCGCGGGACCACGGCGTCGACTACGTCGCTTTCCTCGACTCCGATGACATCTGGTACCCCGGACATATCGAGACAGCGCTGTCGATGTTGAGCGAGGAGGCGACGTTCTACTTCTCTAACGGCCAGCACGATGCGGTCGACGCAATGTTCTACAACAAGTACATCGCTCGCCATCATCAGCGCGGGGATGACCGATATTGCCCCGAACGCCGCGTGGCGGACGCCGGCGAGTTTCTCGATGCATTGCTGGACGAGTGCATCCCCCATACCTCTCAGGTGGTCTACGATCTGAAGCGCCATCCAGACATACGCTTCAAGCACCACTTCCGGCGCGCGGCCGAGGATCATACCTGCTGGATCGAGATCGTGGGGCAGGCGAAAAAGGTCGCCTACTCCACCACAGTATTTGGAGAGCGCGGCCGAGGCGTCTCCATCTACCGGGACACGCTCAACTGGGATCTGGACACAGCCGGGCAGCGCGTTCTCGAAGAGATTGCCTTCCGCCGATCGTTGCTTGTGCATTATGGCGACCGGCCGGGCTGCAGGGCCATGCTGGACGCCAACCTGACCCGGCGGGAACTGTCAATCATCTTCCTTGCCGCCCGTGGCGTGCACAAGGCCCCCCTCAAGGCGATTTCGGTACTGGCACGGGCCGCCTCTTCGGACCCTCGGATATTGCTGCGCCTGCCCTCGATTGTCCTGCAACTGCCCTCGTACTATCGCGACCTGAAAGCCGGTCGCGCGGCGGTATGATGACTCCCATGCGCATCCTGATCGCGAGTGGCCACCCCTACCTTCCGCAGATTGCCGGAGGCAGCCAGTCCAATACCCACGAGATGGCTCTTGAGCTCAAGAAGCACGGCCACGATGTCGCTGTGCTGGCCGGCCTCAGTGGCGATGGCTGGCTGGCACTCCGGAGCCGGCTGATCATGAAGCTGGGACGTCTGAAGTTGGTCCGCGATGACATGATCGGGTACCCGGTGTTTCGCGCCTGGCAAGCCCGGGATGTCGCGGCCGAGGTCGTTCGGCAGTGGCACCCCGACGTCGTCATCGCCCAACCCGGCAGCGTTGTTGCCATCGCATTGGCCTTCAAGGCACTTGGCGTGCCGACAGTGGCCTACTTCCATAATGTCGAGTTCGAGGACCACGGCGGCGATATCTCGGACATTACCGGCATGCCGCTCCTAGCAAACTCGCGCTATACCGCCGGAGCCTATCAGAAGGAATATGGCGTCAACGCCACCGTCGTCCCCCCACTCTTCCAGTCAGAGCGGTACACTGTCGAGCGGCGCGGCGACCGGGTCCTCTTCATCAACCCTCATCCGTTGAAGGGTGTGGACGTGGCGCTGGATGTCGCGGCGCGTTGTCCAGACCTCCAGTTCGACTTTGTGGAGAGCTGGACGTTGTCCTCCGCCCAGCGCGACCACGTCCGTGACCGCGCACGCAAGCTGGGCAACGTGACCCTTCACGGCCGCACCTCGGACATGCGCGGCCATTATGGTCGAGCGCGCGTCGTTCTGGTGCCAAGTCGGTGGGCCGAAACCTGGGGCCGCGTCGCCTCGGAGGCTCACTACAGCGGAATTCCCGTGATCGCGACCCGCATAGGGGGCCTTGAAGAAGCCGTGGGGCCCGGAGGTATCCTGATGGCGCCCGACGCCGACGGGGCAACATGGGCCGTCGCACTGCAGGACCTCTGGAACGACACTTCCAGGTATTCCGCCCTGTCCGAGCGTGCCCTCACCTTCTCGCAGCGACCCGAGATCGACCGTATCCATCAGATCGCCCAGATAGAAGTGGTTCTCCAAAGGGCGATCGGGCACCACACCGCCACCAACAAGGTGCCCCGCTCTGCTTCCAAGCCCACCAACAGCGTGTCACGTACCGGCCGCGCCTGATTGGTGGGCGAGTAGCTAGCTAAGCCGGACGCGGATGCGAGGGCAGCTCTTCATCAGGATCAAGCAACAGCGCTTCGAGCAAAGCCAGCACCAAAATAGCCACCAGCATAGCGCCGCCGGTCATGACGATGCGCTGCAAGACGGCTTCCAGCGCGCCGACGCCGCCCGTAGTGGATTGCAGAATCATGACTAAGGCAGCCGAGCAGGTGTACTGGTAGATCAGTGGGCGCTTCTTGCCGGTCGTCATCTTGTCGACGAGGTAATAAGTCATGATTGTGCACAGGAGGACCAGGACAGGCACTTCTGGGATCATGCTGTAGAGCATCAATACAACGGCTGCGATGCCCGCGCCCACAACGGTGCCGCCTCCGCGATCGATAACTTGGTTCATCTGCGTGCCGCGACGGGGCTCACCGCAGACGAAGAGCATCATGATGACAATGGTCATCAGGGTCATGTCGCCGGTTGAGAACAACCAGATCATGGCTGGAACGTAGATGATCGAGCGGATCAGCAGATGTTTGCCGGCTTGGGTACTGGCGAGTGGCGACACCATCTCGACATGGACAGTCTTGGTGGTCGGGGGAAACAACAGGTTCAAACCGACCACGGCGATGCCCAGCGCAAGCCCGCCCATGACCATGCTGTCGCGCATCACCACGAGCACATAGTCACTCATAATCGCCGACATCGCCATCATCAGCGGGAAGACGGTGAGCATCATGCCCCCCCGCGAGCCGCGCATGACCATGAGCGCCAGGCCGCCAACGGCAAGGACGATGTTGACGATAGTGAAAACCATCGGCTCATTGACGGTGACCGCGGCGACCCAGCTGAACACCACGCCAATTACTGGCAGCGCGATTGGCGTCACAAAGGTGCGCGCGTTCAACGCACCACGCTGGTTGGACATGATGCTCATCGCCATAACGACCGGCAGCATAGGCATGGTAATGCCCAAGGGTTCGGCCAGCAGCAGACAGATCATAACCGTCAGCGCAGTGCGCAGCGCCAGATATGGGTCATCGAGGGGGCTTACGCGAGGCAGCTCTTCCACTGGGCGGGGCTCTCAATTGAGGCCTGAGATGAAGCCGTTGATAGTGAGCAGAGCCTGCGACAGAGCGGGAACAATGCCTCCGTTCGGATCGATCAGCACGCCGGCTTCCGAGCCGATACGGATATTGGCAGGGAGCTCGGAGAGGTCATCAAGGGCGATACGTACCGGGATTTTCCGGGCTGGCGGGAACCAGCGCGTGTCAGTTGTTGGTTGCGCCAAGCCATTGGCGGTGGCGCGGCCCGAGTTGATGCCCCAGGCAATACTCTCAACCGTTCCGGAGAACTTCTTGCCCGGCGCCGCTTCGAAGACCACGGTCGCCTTGTCGCCGGGCTTGACGTTGATCAGCTGGTTCTCGCGGAAATCCGCGATGACCATCTGAGTTGCCGGATTGATGAAGGTGAGTGCGCCTGCACCGGCGCCGACAAACTGGCCCTCGGTGAGGCTGACGTTGGTGACATAGCCATCAGCAGGCGCAACCACCTTGGTGTTGGCGAGGGCGAATTCAGCCTTTTCAAGGTTTGCACGCGCGGTGCGGATATTCGGATTTGAGGCGTCAGCAGTGCCGCTCGCGGTCGTTGTACGCTCCAGATCCGCACGCGCGGCCTGGACGCTCAACTCCGCGTTTGACTTGGCCAGTTCTGCCTGCGCAAGTTTGCTGGGCGAGATCAGACCCTTGGCATGGAGCTGCTGCTGGCGATCCAGTTCATCGACGGCATTGGCGAGTGCAAGCTGGGCTTGATCAAGTTTGGCTTGAGCCGCGGGGATGGCCGCCACATTCGAACTCACGGCAGCCAGCGCCTGTTCAAGCTGTGCTTTGGCCAGTTCGACGTCCATGCGGTAGGTGGTGTCATCGATGGTGAAAAGCGTCTCGCCGGCACGCACGGCAGCGTTGTCGCGGATGGTTACTCTGGTCACCGGGCCCGGAACACGGGCCGCAATCTGCGTCACGTCGGCGGTGATCGAGCCGGCACTTGCGAATGGCGCGTAGCGGTCGCTCAACGGATACCACGCAAAGATTCCGCCAAGAGTGAGCACGAGTAGCAGCGCTATGCGGCCAGCCTTCTTGCGCTTTGCCATGGCGTCGGCGACGGCCTCTGGCGGTGGTTCAATCTCAGCTTTGCCCGATACAACCGACAGCTTGGGTCCGTGCCCGTCAGCCGGAGCAGAAGTCGTTGGCGATTTCGCGGTTGCGCCGGGTGTCACAGCCTGTGCCATGGGTGTAGAGGTCTCCTGAACAGAGCCTCAACCTAGGGACTGGCATTTAGCTTTGCAACAAAGATACTTTCTGGCATAGCTACCATGACGAGCGGGGATATGAGCGAGCCTGTGCAATTGCCGATCGACGATATGATCCGCGAGCTTTCGTCGGAAATCATGCAGGTGCATCGGTGGCTGGCGGAACAAGCCGGCTTGAACACCACTGATCTGATGGCGCTCTACTACATCCGCAACGGCGAAGGACAGGCGACGCCCAAGCAGTTGGCGGAGAACCTGGGGCTCACGTCGGGCGCCACTGCGATACTGCTAAATCGTCTGGAACAGCGCGGGCTGATCCAGCGCTCTCCGCATCTCAGTGACCGTCGCGCCGTATTGCTTAGCCTGGGTCCGGCTGCAATGGCGGAAGGCATTATGCAAGTGCGCCAGTATCTGCGCGAAGCAAATGCCCACATTTTCGATGCACTATCTCCCGACGAGCGCATGATCGTGATCAAGTTTCTTGGCGACATGCTGGAGAACACCAAGAAGGCGCTTAACGAACTACGCGCCAAGTCGCACCCGAAATAGTCATGGCGTGCGCGCGACTGGCACCGGGCGCTCAAGCCAAGCAAGTAAACTGGCCCTCGTGTCAGCAGTGAATCCGCGTTTCCATAGCGTCCGTCGCTGCACCTGCTCGCGCGATCAGGTGCAGGCGTGCCGTAGTTCTCCCGGCGGAAACGCGATGCTTAGGCACGCGAAGCTTCGAGGCGGGGGATCTGCGCGCTCTAGAGCGGCAGCAGCCCGCGCCGAACAACATCATAGGGACCAAGGAACAACAAAGTCGGCGAGTTTCCCTAGGCACCCCTCCCACCCCTGGAGATGCTCTTCGCGGGAGGCTGTGCTGCTGAACCGCTCGTGATGCAACTGGATTTCCGTGCCAAGCGGGTGGTCCAGGAACAGCACGCGCAGTAACGTCAGCTCGGCCGGGTCATTACTCAGCTGCCAAGTATAGACCAGTTCCTCAGCCAGGCGGACTTTCTCGAAGCGCCCCGAAATCCAAATGATCTCGCCGGAGGGGTGCTGGTTGGCCAGTCGGTACTCTCCCCCTACCCGCAGGTCGATTTCGGCATTGGGACAGGAATACGGCGGAGGACCCCACCATTGCTTCACTGCCTCAGGATTGGTCCAGGCATCGAAGACTCTGACGCGGCTAGCCCTGATCACCTTACTTGCGAACAACGGGTTCAATTGTCTCGCCCATCAGTCTGGGACTCGCTCTCCACGAAATCGGCAAAGCTATCCAGTTGAGCTTTCCAATAGCTGCGATAGGCGGCGAGCCATTCATCAGCCTTTCTCATGGCGACGGGATTAGCCAAGCACAGCTGAACACTTCCCTCCTTGCGCCGTGTGATCAATCCAGCATGCTCCAAAACAAAGAGATGCTTGGAGATTGCGGCAACGGACATGCCGTAAGGACGGGCGAGCTCATTCACTCTGGCTGGCCGTTCGGCAAGATCCGCCAGCAGCTGACGCCGGGTCCGATTTGCGAGGGCGTGAAAGACCATATCCAGTTGGTCATCGATAGTCTGTGTCATGGGCTCTATGTAAACCATTCGGTTGACGCAATGCAATCAATGCGATATCGAGAGTTGCATCAACCGTTCGGTTGACACACGTGCAGGAGGGTGGGACGTGGATCTGCGTTTGAACGGAAAGACAGCCGTCGTTCTCGGAGGAAGCGGCGCGATAGGTGGCGCTGCAGCACGGGCCTTCGTTCGCGAGGGCGCCAAGGTGCTCCTGATTGCCCGAGGTGAGGCTCGATTGAAGGCTTTAGCCGAGCGATTGCAGGCCCAAGGCGGGGACGCGCAGCATTTTACCGCCGATGTGCTCGATGCGGAGAATACGACGCTACTGATGCAGGACCTTGCCAAGCGCTTTGGTGAATTCAGCGTTGTGGTGAACGCTACCAGCTTCATGCACGATCAGGGATCGAACATCGACGCACTGGACGTCGACGCGTTCATGCAGCCTCTCACAACCTTCCTGCCTGCTCTCTTCAACGCCACCAAGGCGGTGCTGCCCCACATGGCAAAGGGCGACCAGAGTACGATTTTTACCCTCTCCACCCCCGCGGGCAGAACAGCTACCGCTGGCCATCTTGGCTACAGCGCGACCTGTGCAGGCATAGAGGCATTCACCCGAGTTCTCGCAGCTGAACTGGGGCCTCGCAACATCCGGGTTGTTTGCGTCGCTCCTCACGCCATCGCCGACGCGCCGCAGAATGGCTCCTATACCCGTGAACTGTTCGCCGCCAAGGCATCAGCAATCGGGATGTCGGTCGAAGACTGGCTGGCTGCTGCCGCCGGCGGAACCATGCTTGGAGAACTGCCCACTCTTGAAGAGGTAGCCGACGCCCTGGTGTTTCTGGCATCCGACAGAGCCAAATCGGTCACATCGAGCTACTTCAACATCTCCGCCGGATCAGTGAGCGACTAACCTGGCAGTGGCCGAGCAGTATCTCGATGACCGAGGTTTCCGTTGGCCGCAGAGGTCACCGATGCCTTCGTCGCCGCAGGGGAGTGCCGCAAGCCAGGCGGGCCACCCACGCCTCTGACGATCGGGATCGACGACGTCCAGACCGTGCTGCACGGGGCGACTTGGAGGCCTCAACCCTCAAGCCTGCACGATCTGGAACCACCCCGCGCAGCGCGGACAAGGCGACCACGGTCGGGTTCAACGTGGATGGAGGCGACTAAAACCCCAGATCGCTCACCCACTTGCCAACTGGATCCCCGCTGCTGACCTTGTCGTTGATCAGCCCGTCGACGATGAAGGTCGGGGACATGTGAACGCCGTTCTGCCGTGCGATCCGGGTATGCCGTTTCATGACGTCGGTCACTTCCTTGCGCTCGAAGCCGGGGCGCAATTCAAGCCCGGTCAGGGCTTCCATCCTTTTCAGGATATCTGCCGGCGACTTGTCGAGGTTGGGCCCGCTGCAGTGGTCGATGCAGATGAACTCGTCCCGGTGCTCGAAGACCTTCTCCATGACCAGGTAGGCGGCGTCCTTGCCGCCTTCGGTGGCCGAGGCAGCGAGGATGGCACGCACCACGACGCTCGAGAACGTGTGCCAGGGCTGGGAGTGCAGGAAGATGCGAAGGGTGATCGCATCCTGCCCCGCAAGCTCCAGCAGGGTCTTCAGCTTGCCGAAGGCCAGGGCGCAGAAGGGGCATGTAGGCTCGAGGAACACATCGACCGTTCGCGGCCCGTGGCCCCATTCAAGCTTGTCGCAGGCGAGTGCAGTGTCAGTCGTCATGCTGGTGTGACCTTGTGTGCGTGGCGTGTCGGGCTTAGCCGATGATGGAGGCGTGGACGACGTTGCACAGCAGTTCCATGCGGCGGTCGTGCGCATCATCGTCAAGCCGGCCATTGCTGACGAAGGCAAAGGAAACACCGGAGTCCGGATCGCCCCAGCAATAGGAGGTTCCCATCCCGGCGTGGCCGATGGTCCGCGGATGGGCGATCGCGCCGTGACCAGGGTGGAAATCCGTCTCACCGCGTACCGTCGGGCCGAGGGCCCTGTGCCCCGGCCTGCCGTTCAGCAGGTTGATCCGTTCACCGGTAAAGTTGCGCAGTGCGTAGGCGATCATGCGTGGGGAAAGGAGGCGTGTTTCTCCCAGCCGGCCGCCCTGCAGTAGCATCTGGTAAAAGGCGGCATAGGCGCGAGCCGTCGCATGAATGCCGCCACCGGGGCGTCCCGCCGAGCGGTAGGCTGTGGAGTTCTCGAGCGCCAGCGGGACCATTTCCCCGGAGACATCTCGCGCGCACATATCGGCACATCGAGGTGAAACCTCGTCGGTCACCCGCAGCACCATCTCATCTGCGAGGCCCAGAGGCGCAATGATCCGGGACGCGATGAAGTCGCGATAGTCCATGCCGGTGATCGTCTCGATGATCATCGCCAGAACCCAGTGGGCGCTGGCCGAGTGATAGTGGACATTGGTGCCCGGCTCCCACTCCAGCTTCATGTCATTGAGGTAGGCGCGCAGAGCAGGATGATCTTCGGCCAGCTCCAGCGGTATCATGGCCGTCGGGAAACCGGCCTGGTGGGTCAGGAGGTGAAGGATGCTCACCTCGCCCTTGCCATGAGCATCGAAGCCGGGCAGGTAGCTCGCCGCCAGATCATCAAAGCGCAGGCGACCGTCCTCGACCAGCTTCCAGATGGCTGCGGCCGTAACCACCTTGGTGTTGGAGTAGGAGAGAAAGAGGGTGGTGTCCGTTGCCGGAACCTCCGACGGGGCGAGCCTGGCAAGTCCGAATGTGCGGTCGAGGACCAGTTGCCCGTTCCGGGCTACGGCAACCTGGGCGCCCGGAGTGATGCCATCGGCAATGTGCTCCTCTATAAGGGCGCAGAGACGATCAAGCTTGCTGGGGTCGAGACCGGCTGATTGCGCGCTGACGGCTGGCAATGGCGCGAAAGCGGAGGAGAGGCTGGGGGCAGACTGATTCAAAAGCATATGCTCCGGTGTCACGCCGGCCGGTTCCAGCCGCGTGCAGAATTGCCGAGGATCTCGTATCCGGAGTCGGTGACGACCACGGTGTCCTCAAGTTTGATGAAGCCCCGCCGAGGGTGCTTCATCGTGGTTTCGATCGACAGCACCATTCCGCTTTCAAGCGGCAGGACAGCATCCTCCGCCGAGTAGGGAAGCGGGCCGGTATCGGTGAGACGCGGTGCTTCGTGAGGGATCAACCCCACACCGTGCGCCAGGAACTCGAGCCACTTCCGGCTCGGCGTCCGTGCCAGTTCCTGCTCCGCCATTGTGTAGATGTCGCCGCCGAGCCGACCCGGCCGCACAAGGCCGATGGTTGCCTGCTGGATGGCTTCGATCTCGCCGAGCAGGTCGACCAGCTCGGCATCGGGTTCGCCAAGGATCGCCATGCGGGCGAGATCGCCGATATAACCGCGATAGTTGCCGCCGGAGTCGATCGACATGACGTCGCCCGGCTGCAGCACCTGTGAGGACGGCGCGCGATTGAAGCTGACACCGGCCGTAACAAGGCAGTATTCGAAGAGCAGGCCCCGCTTGGTTTCCTCAAGTTTCAGGGTATCGCTGAAGTCGGCCTTGGTCATTCCCGGGCGGGTGAGGGCAATGGCCGCTTCCATCGAGGCAATCACGCGCTCGGAGGCTTCGCGCAGAAGAGCGATCTCGGATGGTGACTTTCTGGCGCGCAAGCGCTCAAGAACGTGGAGTGCATCGCCGACACGGCCTGGTTCGGCGGCCGCGATCAACGCCAGAGCTGCGTCAGCAGGCAGAAAAGCGAGCTCGACTCCAATCCGGCGTCCCAGCAGCCCCACGCGCCGCAGGTGCTCGATGGCCTTTGTCATGGCGCCGGCGGGCCCCACCGTGCCGGCAGAGTCGGTCTGGACATTGCCAATCCAGAGAGGCTCGAACTCGAGCTGGTGCCCTTCCATGCTGGCACCGACATAGACCGCGTCCTGAGGGGCTCCCTTCGGATAAACCAGGACCGGAAGGTAACGGCTGACTCCACCCGCATCGAGGTGACCGTAGAAGAAGGCCTGATACCCACCCAGCAGGTACTGGACGTTATGCTTGGAAGTGACGAGGAGAACATCGAGCCCCGCAGCATCCATCAACCTGTCCAGGTGCTCGGTATCGAATGGAGCGGACTGCGGCACCCCTGTATCTCCTGTTCAAGATTGCCGCCCGCGGCGACCCTTCCGGGCTCAGTCGCATCGACTGCAATAAGACTTGCAACGAGGCCATAGATTAGGACCACACACTATTAGGTGTCAATCAGCTCTTTGACATTGGCACATCAAAGCTGATAAATTGTGCAGAAAATGGGAGTGAAGCTTTGAACCTGTTCGACGGTGGTATCAAGAAGGATCCCGAGAGCGTGGCGCTCGAGGCCATCCTCGCCTACATAGCGAGCGAGCAGCTCAAGGACGGAGACCGGCTTCCTCCGGAGCGAGACCTCGCCGCCCAGCTCGGCGTGAGCCGCCGCGCACTGCGTCAGGCCCTCGCGCAAATGGAAATCCAGGGCGAGGTGTGGCGCGGCAAGCGGACGGGAACGATCCTGGGCCGGCGTGCCCCCCTTTCCGCAATGAGCGTCGATCGCAGCTTCAGCCGCGCCAGCCCTACGGACATCATGGAAGCTCGCCTCAACATCGAGCCGACGATCGCCGCGCTCGCAGCGTCGAAGGCGACAGCGTCGGATCTGGGCAAGATCGAGAACTCGATGCGCCGCACCTCGGAAGTGACGGACGACGAAAGCTGGATGCGCTGGGATGGCACGTTCCACCTTGCGATCGCGGAGGCCACACGCAACGACATCTTCGTCGCCATGGTCGCCGCGTTCAATGCAGCAAGGGCGCAGCCGGACTGGAGGTCCCTGCGCGTCGCCGCGGTTACGCCTGACGTTCGAAAGATCACGGTCGACGATCACAGGGCGATCTGGGAGGCCATATCCGGCCGCCAGCCCGAAGAGGCGCGGCGCCAGATGCGCAAGCACCTCGCTTCCGTAAACCGCGACCTTTTCGAGTAGCGGTTCACCCCTGCCCCGGCGGCAAGCCTGTATCCTCGAGAGGAGCAAAAAGCTCGGACAGCTCCATCCGGCCTGCGATCAGCTGCTGGTCGAGCAGGTAGTCCAGCAACTTCCCGATCACCCGCACATTCGCGGGGCTGAGGCCGTACTGGAGCGGCTCTTCATCAAACAGGTTCATCACCCTGCCCCACGCCGTGTTGGCCCAGGGGATGAAACTGGCGCCAAGCCGCCTTTGCTTGGCTGCCGACATGCTGTGGCAATAGGCGTCGTAGACCGCTGCCGGCAGCGCCGGCTCCAGCGCGACCGCTCCGCGATCGAGAACGATCGTGTGATGGATGGGGAAAATACCGGTCTGTCGGTAATAGTCGAGTTCGTGCGCCTCATGCCCCTCGAGAAGCGGGCGAAAGCGGCGCCGCGCCCATGGCAGGGTCCCGTCGCGACCTGCGGGGTCGATCAAGGCGTCAATCCGGCCCGCATCGAGCATGTCCTCCAGGTCGTCCTCGACCAGCGTGATCCGCACGTCGGACGGGGGAGCAAATCGGGGCTGACTGGTGGAGATCCAATCAAATTCGGTCCAGTGGACGCCATAGACTTCCGCCAGCAATCCCCGCGTCCACACACCACCGGTCATGGAATAGTCGGCAATTCCAACCTTCTTGCCCCGCAGCTGCGCAAAGCTCGTGATGGTGCTGTCCTTGCGCACAATCGGGGTTCCGTGCCGAAAGGCGCGATTGGGAAAGACCGGTATTGCGGTCAGCCAATCCGCGCCGCGGTCGCGCATCATGAGATAGTTCGCGAGCGAGAACTCGCAGACATCGAATGGCTGGCGCTGCAGGACCTTGGGAAACAGCTGGGGAATGGGTGTCGGCCGATACTCAAGGCCGATTCCCCGTTGCCGGGAGGTCACCGCGAGGGTGTGCTCGTAGTCGCCGCCATGAATGATCATGTGCCTGTTCTTTTCTGGATGTGCGGAGCAGCACCTGCGCACGGCAGGTAGCCTTGGAGGAGCCGTGTCGGCGCCATGCGACTTGGGGGTCGGTCAGTGGCCGCCGACATGCCCGTCCTTGCGGGGATCCGACCCTCCGACATAGCCGCCCGGAATCC
>Ga0233380_1000137_pt1 | contig 41775 bp, 78 predicted proteins | sample ElkDunMinimDraft_9_FD_191541 | JGI IMG/M metagenome (GOLD analysis project Ga0233380, IMG submission 191541) | Fecal eukaryotic communites from dung pellets of Tule Elk in California, USA - Elk Dung F36 | ecosystem: Host-associated > Mammals > Digestive system > Large intestine > Fecal | place... | reverse complement strand
CAACGCCTGCTCTAGGCCCGGCATAACCTCGCGCTCGATCAGCAGGTTTTGCAGGCTCTCCGCGAAAGCCTGATCAGGGACAGCGCCCGTGGCCTGCACCTTCTCGACGGCTTCCATCAGCGTCTTGAACGTGTCGGTCTGCTCTTTCTCGCTCGGCACGGACAGCGGCGCGAAGGCCCATGTCACCTTGGCGGGGTCGACGCCTGCCGAGCGCAGCAGGAACGGGTCTAGCTGCTCCAGGCATGGCCGCGTTTCGAGCTTCTGCCCAGTCGTGACCGTCTTATTCCAGTTGAGGTCATCATAGGCGCCCGTCGCGTTCATGCCGGCTGGCGAGCGACCCATAAGGCGCGTGAAGGGAATGTCCGCGACCGCAGCAACCCGCTGATCGAACGCGTCCATCATCGCGGGGATGCCGGCCCAGTTGACCTGATAGTCGTCGATCTTCTCGCCGGGGTCGTCATTGCTGGTGCCGCTGCGATAGACCGTGGCGTTGAGCGAACTCTCGCCCTGCGCGATCAATGCGACGCGCTGATTTAGCTGCTGCTGCCCCTCGTCCGACGAAAGCATGTCGAGCAGGTCGGGGATGCCGATGCGGAGAAGCTTGGCCTTCTGGACGAGCGCCGCAAACCAGTCTTGCGCGTTATCGGAGCGCGTGACCTCGCTATAGACGCGCAGCAGCCGGGAATCGCCCCAGAACGCCTCTTCCTCGCTCACGGCGTGACCAGCGGGCAGACGAGCGCCACGGAAGCAGATAACCCGGCTCGGGTGGATGCGCTGGGCGTTTTTCTCGCCGCCGTTCATCTCCCACATTCCCGGCTGGCCGAAACGTGGGCTGGCCAGGTCTTTATCCCAATCCTTGCCCGTGATCTGCCAGCGGGACACGACGTTGGTCGCGATGATCCCGCCCTTAGCGATCTGCTCGGGGCGCAGTTCCTCGGCATGGTTACCAGCGGTGATGAGGATGATCGCGCCGCCGCCGATGCCACGCAGAGTTTCGGCTTCCTGCACCTTGCCGATCAGGTTTAGCCGGCGCTCCTCCGCTTCGATCGCGGTGATGGTGTCGGCATCAGCCTGCCAGTCGCGCCATTCGCGCACGCGGTCGTCGGCAGGGATCGCGATCACTTTGCGCATCATGCCAGACGACATGTAGGCGGCGACTGCGAGCTGATGGGTGAAGATACCGGCCATGCCGGTCGCGGCGACGTCGCCACGGTTGAACGGATTGAGCCGCGACGCCAGATCGATCGCGCCCCTTAGACTATCGGTGATCCACGCCATGCCGGGAAGGGTAGGACGCGGGGCTGGTGCGGTTTATAACCCTCAGGAAAGGAGGGAGGCGGTGGAATGGCGCGACTTGCCTAGCATAAGCTCAGTCAAGGCCCACACTAATGCGTCAGCGCGATCGGGCGAACCATCACCGACGTAGCCCGATGCGGTGAAGTTGCACATCTGGTCCTCGAGATCAGGATGTGTGCCCACGTGGCTGACCTTGCCCTGCTCATAAAGAGCCGCGATCGGCTCAGCGCGGACGACCTTTCCGCGGGTGGCGTTGACCTCCTTGAACGAGGCCGTCTTGTCGGTAGTTTGTACGATGGCGCGCACCATGTCGCCGCCAAAGTTTTTTTCTCCGACGATGCGGTCAGCGTCGTAGCGGTGAAACAGGTCAACAGCGCGGCGGCCCCAGCCCTCAGGCGACATCTGGCAGGTTGCATCCTCAAGCACATAGCCGCGCCCATCAACGCCCAGCCCAGCGACTACAATGCCGATGTCGTCCCCGCCCCCGTCGCCTTTCGTGCCGGATGGATCGACCGCAACGACGACGCGCTGCATGGCAGGCCGATCGGCTACCCGGTCGCTTTCGATGCCGCGAATCTTGTACCCGGGAATGATCGTGCCATCGTCCTCGGTCACCGGGTCCGTCATGCGATCATCGAGCGACCACAGCGCGCCGTTGACCTCGCTCGCCCACTCGCCCGCCTCGAACCGCAGCCGCTTGGCCGACGACATGCTGGCGAGAACGTCGAAATACTCGGCGGGCAGGTTCTCAACATTGTCGGCCGGATTCACCTTCATCTCGACGTAATCGTCGGGCTGGGGCAGTGCTTCCTTGGTGCCAGGCTTCACCTTCGACCGGAACAACTGGAACGACCAGTGCAGCTTCGAAGGCGGGTTGCAGTCGAAATAGGCTTTGAGGCTGATGTGCGTCTTTCCAGTTGCCGCGGCGATCTCAGGCGCTAGCTCGACCTTCTGCGCGAGCCGCGACATGGCAGTCTCAATCGATCCCCAAGGTATCTGGCTGCTCTCGTTGAAATACAGAGTGCAGTATTCCGCGCCCAGGATCTTCTCCACCCGCTCTTTGTCATCAAGCCCGGCAATCCACACCTGCGAGCCGTTCGGTAATTCCAGATAGAAATCGGTCTTGTCGAACCGGTGGCGCAGCGTCGGGAAGCACAGTTTCAGCACCTTGGGCATGGTGTCCGCCCATATGCTGGTCTTGGCGTGGTTGAACCGGAAGCGGAAGATCACATGGCGTGATCCGGGGGCGTTGATCGCGCGCTGGATGATCGCGCGTACAAGCAGGAACGTCTTGCCCGATCGCGATCCGCCGCGGAGCATGATGTTGCGCGCGGGGCCGGCGAGCAGGCGGTTCGCCTCGCGCTGCTTGGGTGTGAGGGTGGCGGGGGTCATGGATTCCCCGGAACGTAATCACCTTCACCGCAGTCGACGGCAGTTGAGCTTTCCGCTTGCGGCCCTCCGGGGGTGCCGTTCGGAATACATAGCACGGAAGGCGGAACCGTCAAAGTCCCGCATCCTCGCTGTTCACGACCAGCGCGATTGCTCCAGTGTGTTCGATCTTGTCCTTGAACGCCTGCACGTCGATGTGCTTGCCGATTAGTTCGAGCCGCTTGATGCGATCGGACAGTTTAACCTTCGTCAGATTGCCCGCGCCCTCACCAATCGTCTCGACCTCGAGGCCGGCGACCAAGCCCTGCCTCCATATCAGGGGCCAGTCCCTCACCGGCTTGATCCGTCCGTCGTCCTCGTACAGTTCAGCAACGTCAGCGACAGCCTCGGCAGCCAACCGGGTCAGCAGCCAATCGGCATCGATACGGGTTCGTTCTGATCGTTCGGCGCGCGCTTCGGCGATGGCATCAGCAATCTGAGGTTTGCTGAGGTTCTCATATCCTATCTCTGATGCCGTCGCGGCACTGTACCCGGCCCGTATGGCCGCCTGCGTGGCATTGAGGTCGACTAGGTATTCCTCGACGAACCGCTGCTGCTTGGGTGTCATACCCGCGCCCTCCGCACCGGCTTCGGCAAAACCGTCTGCACGACGTCGCCCACCAGTTTAAGTCGCGCGCCGTTGCCCAGCTTCACGGTGTCGCAGCCGAACTGCACAGCGGTGTCGATCGCAGGCGACATCATCTCGGCGCGGACGGCCTCGATATCGATGCCCCTGACGCGCTCCAAATAGCGTAGGACCGCGTGGTCGCTGATATAGCTCATATCTCCACCTTCCGCTTGCTCACCAAAGTCTGCCCCATCACATACCGCCGCTTACGATTGCCCGGCGCCCCGTTCGGCCATTTCGTGGCCTTGAGATAATCCCGTCTGGCATCGTGCAATTCCTGATAGCCTTCCTCGTCCACCCAGCGGCGCAGGGCGCGATAGTTCGTCCGGTAGTGCTCCCGAAGTTCATCGCCGAAGCCCATGCGGATGTAATTATCCCTGAAGTCGGACGGCTTGGGCCTGTAGCCGATGGTCGCCCCCGCAACTGGCATCATTGCCCCCCTTCGCTGGTTTCACTTCCCCACCGCCCACAATCGCTCTGGCAGTAGTAAACCGTGCCTGAGCGTGAGCAGGGGTGGGGCTCCCAACGAAACGGGGTCATGTCATTAGCCTCCCGCCGTCGAAGAACATCTCGTTCCCGCAGACCGTGCACATCATGGCTGCGATGAAGGCGCCCTGGGCGTCATGGATCATGGCTGGTACGAAGCCAGCCGGTGTTTCGCTCTGGGCCACTCCCTCTTGGCAATGGCAGAGCATCCAGTTCTGCTCGCCATATTCGGAGAGCTTCTTCTGGCGATAATCGCGCAGGGATATGATCTCGCTCATCTCGAAAACTCCCCCATAGTCCGCTTCCCACAATTCCAGCACAGGCACGGACGCTCCTGCCCGGTATCGGGCTCGCTTGCGCCGCAGAGGCAGGCGATCTCTGGCTTGCGGGTCATCCCTGCGCCTCGACGTTTGGAAGGTGCGCGCCAAGGGTGTCCGACTTGGCCGTGGGCTTGCGCGTGTCGGCGGCAGCACCAGCCTGGCGTAGCTCCTCGACGGCGATCTCCGCATCGGCCCGCGTCAGCCCGAGCGAAATGTAATCCTCCACCGTGATCGACTTAGGCCCACGCAGCCGATCAGCGCTGAATGTGCGCGGCGCGACGGGGCTGGTACGGCTGATGCCGGCCTCTGCCATCATCTGCGCCGCCTCATCAGGATCGCACGGCTTGAATGGCTCCTTCTCAATCCGGGTCAGGGGCGGTGCGGTGATGATGTTCGCCATGGCCCGAAGACGGCGAACCTTCTGTTTGCGCTCCTCCAGCACCGGGTCGGCAATGGCTCGGATGGCGCCGATGCTAGGCAGGAACCCGCGCTCTGATTTTATCACCGCTTCGTCGATCGCGGCGGCAACAATGTCCTGCGGAAGGTCCGAAAGCAGGCGCATGAACTCATGCAGCCAGGCGGTCGCGCGATCAGCATCCCGGTCATTCGACATGGCGAGGTACATCGTGGACAGCCGCTTATTGAGCCACTCCCGATCTACCGGCGCAAGCGCTGCCTCAGCCTTGGCAGCCATTGCTGGCACGCGCGCCCTATCCGCATCGCTCAAGCGCGAAAGCCCAGTGTCCGTGGTCCATTCCCGAAGGCTGAACCTGTTATTGGCTATAGCCGAGGCGATCCCGCGCGGCATGGAGAGCGTCGGAGACAGTTGGCCTTCCGAACCCTGAATTGCGATTTCCTGTCCCATTGCGATTTTCCCTCAAAATTCTGTCGTGCTGGTCGCGGATGCGGTTGTGCCAAACCTTGTCCCAATCGAGCCGGGCAGCGTCTTTCGACCGGCTGGCCCAGTAATCCCGGAAGCCATCAAGCTCCCGGTCCTCACGGCCAGGTGGCCACTGCGCCACAAGCTCAGCGACGGAGGCGGGGAGGGGAGACGGCTGCCAGTTGGCGGGAATCTTCGAAGCTTTTTCGGATCGCGGGCGCGGTAACATCACCACTGAGGAAGATTTATCTTCCGAAGTATCCTTCTTAACTTCTTCCCTTCTTTGTTCTGTGTCTTGCGCCTGTCTTGCATCTGTCTCGCTAGGTGTCTCACGCACCGTCTCGGGGGTGTCTCGTTCGCCCTGAAAAGCGTCGTAGTTACAGATGGTTACGACGCTGACGCCCACCTCTGTCGCTGTCTCAATCATTGTCTCGGCTTTGAGGCGTTTCCAGAGACGTTCGACCCAAGCTTTGTCCCGATCCATGGCGGTGCCCATGTCCCGAACGGACATTGCGAGCTGCCCGCGCTGGAGGTTGATGGCGCGATCTTTGTACCGGACGCGCGAGGGCTTCCAGGAGGCACGGATGACCATCCAGGCGAACGCCATGGCCTCGGCGTCATTGCGGAACGCCGGGTGCCCCAGGAGGCTGCGGTAAAGCTTTACGAACCCGGCGTCGGCACTCATCCCAAAGCCTCCACCATCTGCACAAAGGCAGCGTCCCGGCGCAGATATTCCGCGCGGCGCAGGCCATTGAGGACGGTCGTGTGGTGGCGATGCAGGCGGCGGCCGATCGCAGGCAGCGTCATGCCCTTGCGGTGCATCGCGGCCATTATGGCGAAGCGGACTTCCGCCATCAGGCGGTCGCGGCGTGGGCCAAGGATATCAGCCTCGTCGCAACCGATGATCTCGGCGGCGCGGCGCACTGTGTCGTGCGGGAAGAAGTGGGCAGCGATGGCGCTCATGCGGCCTTCTTCTTCCGCGCCTTGCGCTTCACAGGCGGATAGAGCGTGATCACGACGCCAGGGTATGACGCCTCGACCAGCTTGCGCTTGAGGTTGAAAACGGGGGTGCGGACACCCTTCACGTCTTCGATGATCTTGCAGTCCTGAACCGTGTAACCAAAGTCGGCGCGATAGACGCAGATGGTCTGGCCGTTGATGGACACGGGGAACTCAGGCTGCTGCGTGAGGTTGGACAGCGCGCCTGCAAGCTGCATCTGGTGCAGGTCGTTGCACCGCGCAGCCTCCTTGCCACTGTCATGGATATGACCGTGGAGGCATTCGGTTTTGACTGCGCGGTACTTCGACATCAGATATCGAAACCCAGCTGCATGCCGAGAGCCGCCGCGTAGGTGGCCAGCACGGCTTCCTCATGGGTGCGCGCATCCTGCGCCTTCTTGCGCATGGCGATCAGCTTGCGGATGGCGGGAACGTCAAAGCCTTCGCCCTTCGCGAGGGCGAAGCGTTCCTTGATGTCTTCACTGATGCCTGATTTTTCGGATTCCAGTCTTTCGATCGCTTCTACATGCAAGCGCAACTGGTCGGCCGCGATATTCTCGGACATATTCAATTTCCCTTCGTGTTGAGGATTGCGAGCGGGGGCAGGCCCATGGCCTTGCGCATGTCGCTGGCCTTGGCCTTCACGACTTCCCGGTGATCGATGCGCTTCTGCTGGCTGGATGCGGACAGGGCGCGAGCGGCGAGGCTCAGCAGCCATTGCTTGAGGCGCCGGATCATGCCGCCACGCTCCACTCATCCATACGCTTCATCGCCCGTTCCATGGCGCGGCTTTCGGCATGCGTGAGTGCGCGGGTGCGCGACAGAGCGTCGAGCATGTCGAATTCAGCCTTCGCACGCCTGTAGGCGATCTCCTCGCGAGATACTGGCCATTCGGCTCGCCGCTCCTTAGCCGCCACTGTCTCCAGTGCCTGCTCCATGGTCATCGGGCGCGTCATGCTGCGATCCTCTTAACCACCGCCACGATGGCGCAGGCGGTGGCGTAGGGTAGGATGCTGACGGCGGCGGCTATGAGGGCGGCGGTCATGCCCGGCCTCCAACAGCGCGAGGACGGCGCATATCGCTGATGCGACCAAGCCAGACGCCCAGCGTGCGATGCACCCGGCGCATGCGATGCTCATCCTTGACCAGCAATTCGTGATCGGTGACGGCCACGCCGCCAGGGCTGTTCGGATCTTCCGACTGGGCAACCTCATTGGCGAGCGCGATCAGGTCGCGGGTCAGCGGGTCCGAAGCGCAGATGGAATCGGATGGCACATTCTTGACGCCGAACCGCGCGTCCAGTTCGTCATGCGCGCTGCTGTCGCGGGCGAGCAGGTTCCAGATCTTGTCGGCGGTCGGGATGCTCTGCCCCGACTTGAGATTGCGCAGGTGGCGCTCCCCGACGCCAAGCCACTGGGCCACCTTATCGTCGCCATGGGCAGCGCAAAGACGGGCCAGGGTGCAGAGCCAAGTGTTGCGGAACTCGGTTTCCGTCAGTGCTTCCACGGGCGGAACGACTTTTCGTGTGTCAGCCATGTAAATGGTCCTCATGATCGAGGTTAGAAACATCAGCGCGCGCCCCACCGGGGAGAGGGAGAGCAGGACGCGCGCTGTCGCTGCCGGGGAGGGCGGCGAAGGGGAAGAATTGCGCGGTGAAGGGCAGGGCACTGAGGCCAGGCACCTTGATCGCGCATGGGACGAGCAGGTTGTGCGACCCGGCTTGTTCGTCCTGGGGCATGGGGCGGTCAGCGATGGCCGTCCCGGCTTTGGAGGCGAGAGCGGGACGCATCTAAGCAGCCCTCCCCATGCTGGAGAGGATCGCGCGGCCGATGAGTTCGGGTATTTGGGGGACTACTGCGTTGCCGAGGGCTTGGAATCCAAGCTTGTCCAACCGTCCTCGAAGCCCATCATCCACTCGGCAAAGCGTCTCAGCGACTTGTTCCCGAGGCGTCTTCCAACCATCAAAGCCAAAATGATCGGTATACCCGGGGATAAGCGATGGAATTGCGAGGGTGGGGCCGTAATATTGCCCGCGTCGTTCACTGTTGGGGTAGGCAACAAGCCACCAACGGTCTCGTTCGTGGGGCGCGCCAATGTTGCCAGCTGGTATGCAGTGCCACTCCGCATCATACCCGATCTCGGCCAACGCCCTGAGAACGTCTCCAAGCCCTCGACCAAGCAGCTCTGTGACGTTTTCCAAAGCGACGTAGACGGGTCCAATTTCGCGAACGAGCCTGACGACCTCGTAGAAGAGGCCGGAGCGTTCGCCAGCAAGCCCCGCAGCCCGTCCAGCAATGCTGAGGTCCTGGCAGGGGAACCCGCCGCATATGACGTCAACGGCAATTCCATCGGCAGCAATTCGGTCACTCGTCAGCGTCCTTACATCGTCATAGCAGGGGACATCGGGCCAGTGCTTTGCCAGCACGCGGCGGGGAAATTCTTCGATCTCGCAAAAGGCGACCGTTTCGAACCCGCCAGTGCGCTCCAGCCCCAGGCTGAAACCGCCGATGCCGCTGAACAAGTCGAGGACGCGCAACTTCTCCACGTCTCAGCCCTCCGTCTCGTCAGCAGCCAGCCCTTGGGCGGACATGTCCGGGCATTCACAGCCGTAGTTAGCCGCGCCGCAGGACTGGCAGCGGATGGGGTGGGGGTCGGCGGGGATTTCGGTGTGGGCGCTCATACGGTTGCCGCCACCTGCGCGCGCGATGCGGCTGCTTTGGATGGGGTGGGGCGGTTGCGCTCACGGTGCGGGGCCGCGACTTCTCGGCCACCCCGGCTGTTGAGGAAAAGCGGGTCGGGCAGGGCCTCGACTTCGAACGTGCCGGCGCGTGCCGCGTCAATCACGTCCTGCAATTCCGGCGACCAGTTGAACCACTCGCTATGCGTGTTCGACGCAATAAAGAGGCGATGCAGCCGGGCTTCCAGCACATGATCGCCGGGAACCGATGCGACGACTTCAAGCGGGAACGGCGACTTTGCCATCAGGTCGGCCAAGCGCCCCTTGTGGTCGTCGCTGCACCCGATCTTGACCGGGCCGTCCATGCCGATTGGCTTGATGAAATAGACGAACTTCATGCCGCCTTCTCCGCGTCGGCGGCCTGGTAGCTCGACATGTACGAAAGCACCTTCCGAGCCGTCTTCAATGTCACCGAACGGGTGGCGCGGAGGTTGGAAATCAGGTTCCCATCCCCTATCGACGCGCGGCCAAAAGCCGTTGGCGCGATCTCGTGTTGAGTACAGAACCGCTCGATCCGGTTGAGCAATTCGGCGTCCGTGAGGGGCATTGTCTCCATGTCGGAAATGGTAATCGGAAACTTCCGACAATGCAAGCGAGACTGTCGGAAATATCTTCCTTTGCCCGAAATGTCCGCATGTGGGATTTATCCGACATGGTAGATGACGGTGAATTGCGCGGCGAAGCGCTTGCTCAGGCACTTTTGCAATTCAAACCTGAGGGTATGAGTGAAGGCGCGTGGGCTCAAATGGCAGGCGTCAATCGCGGCATGTTCAGCGATATGCGCAGCAAGAACACGCGCCCTCGCATCGACACCTTGAATAATTTGCTCGGGTCCGTGGGTAAGACGATGGCGGATATCACTGGTCCCGCCCCTATTGCCGTCGAGGTCGAGGGCGCCCCAAAGCCTTTCCGCATTGGCGATCTTCCGCAAGATGTGCCAATTCTTGGGACAACCCAGGGGGCCAACATCTGGGTGAAGCAGGAAGGGGGCAGGATAGAGGTGGAGAAAACGCTGGTTGAGCGGGAGCCTTTCGGGTTCGTTCGTCGGCCGCCAGCTTTTGCGCGGCGGCCAGTTTACGCGCTCTATGTCACCGGTGAATCTATGATGAGGCGCTTTCGGCCCGGCGATCTTGTCTATGTGGACGCCCGCCGTGAGCCGTCAGTGGGCGACGACGTGATTGTCCAGCTAATCAATGACGCACGCGCGGACGCCGATCCAGCAGAGGTGCAAAGCGTGCTGGTTAAGACACTGGTACGGCGCGGCGCGGATTTTTACGAGCTGGAGCAGTACAACCCGGAAGCAGTGTTCCGCGTTGAGAAATCGCGCGTGGCAGCGATCCATCGCATTATCCCGCTGGCCGAACTGATGTCCTAAGGGCAGTGGGCATGTCGGAAGGGAATGAAATTAGGGATCTGAAACGCAAGGTCGAAGACCTTCAGGTCTCCCTTTACAAATACCACCGCCATTTGGAGCATTCTCTTGAACGGGATCGTCGTTTTCAGATGGACGCAACCTGGGGCATCTTGAGGGGCGCCAGCAGTATAGGCGCGCTCATCGGGGCGGGGGTCATTTTGAAATGGCTTGCCCTCGAAAGTTGGCTCATCGAGATGATCGTCGGCGTTGTTCTGTTTTTGTCGATATTCGCTATCACCTCCTTCTGGATCGAGAAGGGTAAGGCTGGCGACGATGCCAAGCTTACGGAACTCCCGGAGTGGGATAAGATTGCGCCGCCCTTCGACTAGGCCACGCTAAGACTCTCCAACTTTGATCGGCTCGCTTCGGCGGGCCGTTTTTGTGGGCCGCGATTCGTCCAACATGTTGTCGGAAATAAAAGATGGATATTTCCGACGAAGGTGTTGACTGTCGGAAACATCCGACGCATTATGCCCTCCATACCCAAACAGCCGGCAACCGCCGCAAGGGATGGAGCGAGACGATGGTAAAGCAGGTTATCGAGACGGAAGCGGGTTTTAAAATCCTCAACCTCTCCAGCATGTGCGCTTACGGTTTGTTCGACAGCCGCGAGGAAGCTGAGCAGGCGATCGCAGAAAGCGCCCGCGCCGACGTTCTGGCTCGCGCTGAGGCAGCATGAGCCAGCTGTCCGAAAAGCAGCGGATGAGGGACGCGCTTCGGATCACGGAGCGCAACCTGTCCAGCATGATCGGCGGCGGTTTCAGTCCGACGACAATCATGGCCCGCAGCTTCACCGAGACGATGAACGACTGGCGCAACATGTGCCGCCGCGCCCTTGGTTATTCCAACGCCGTCGAGCGTGAATGCATCTGCCCGCAGTGCGGCATTCGCCACGGCCTGATCAATCGCGATCCCGGTTTCTGATCCCTCCCCGGACCCAGCTTTCGGGCTGGGCGAGGCTGATGGATTTTTGATGGAGGTTCAGATGGACCAGCACATTTTCACCAACATGCTCCGCAGCCTGTTCAACATCGACGGCTACCAGCTGCCCGAGTTGACCAGCGAGCATCAGGATCAGTTTCTCCGCGATCCGGTTCGCTACTTCATCGGCACCGACAAGGCGCAGCAGGACGCGATCTTTCGCGAGGTCATGAAGCGCCAGACGGTGAACTCCGTTTTGCAGGACATGCTTGAGGCGCTGCAATCAGCCTCATGGCTCCTGGCCGACATCTCCCCGGACGGCCTGGGTAAGCAAAAAGTCGACGCCGCCATCTCCAAGGCCCTCAACCATGAGGCATGATCCTGTCCCGTCGCCGCTGACTGCCCTTGAGCGCCAGCACAACGCCGCGATCGATCGGGCTCATATGTTCGATCGACTGTATCACGGAAAGCCTACGCCTTCCGACCTTTTCCGTCTGCTGGATGAGATCGTGGACGGCGGGAAAATCTGGAACGAACTCGCCGCAACGGATGAGGAAATCCAGGCTTTCTCTGACGCTCTGGTGCCGCTGACAAACGTCTACGGCCAGCAATATCACAGCCTTCGGGCTGCGTTGGGAGGCGAGTGATGGCCGAGCCTGATTACGAAGCTGGAATGCGCCTGCCAGACGGCAAAACCTGTGGCGATTGCGCGCATATCCGCCGCTGCTCCTCGTTCGGGTTTTCCAGCGCAGAGGCAGTTTCCTGCGACTTTCACCCAAGTCGGTATCGCGCTCCCGCACCTGCGGTTGAGCAGAAGGAGGGTTGAAGATGGCAACCTACGACAGCGATCATGCCGCGCGGGACTGCCAACGCATGTGGCGCAGGCTGGCCAAGGCTTGCGAAGGGCGGGCGATAGAAGCTGCTGAGCGTGGCTTATCGGCTGTCGCGCTGGAACGCGCTCGCTTGGCAGAGGCCGCATACTGGCAAGCGGTTGGCGACGGCGACATCGCATCGTTTGACGATCTCGCCAAGGCAGGTGCGGCATGATCCACGACATCGAAATTGCCCGCATCACGCAACAGACCGGCATGGGTGAACTGCAGGCACGACGGCATGTGCAGGCCCGCGAGATATTGCGCGACCGCTATGCAGAGATGCGCGTCACGAAGTCGCTGGAGCAGCTATGCCATGACGCGATCATTGCAGACGACATCGCGAGGGCCAGGCCAGAGCATGATCTAGAGGCGGCTGCTTTCGATCGGCGCGACGCAATGCGCGATCGCTTCCGTGAACTGGGCATCGATCCCGATCGTCTCGCGGCGGTGTTGCTATGACCCGCATCATCGCAGCCCTCGCCGATCCTGCTGGCCGCGCATCTATCGAGATGACCTGGTTTGAGCGGTTCGGAACGCTGGCCACCGTTGCCGCCCTTGTCGCGATTGTTGTGACGGGAGGTTGGGCGTGATGGATCATGCAACAGGGCCGATTTCCGGCGACATTTACGAAGAGTTTGACCGCGAACGTGTTGAGCCTTCGCAGCCGGCGCCCACGCGACCGCGCGGCATGGTCGTCCACAACCAGTTCGAGCAGGGCAGCGAACAATGGCTCCAAGCGCGCTGCGGTCTGATCACCGCAAGCGAGATGAAGCTGATCGTTAACGCGCCGCCAAAGGAAGAAACGCGGCTCAAGAAAAATGGCGAGCCGTACAAGCAGCGCGAGTGGGTCATCGTCGCGGATGACGCCGACTGTCGCACGCATATCTACGAACTGGCAGCCCAGCGCATGACCAAGGTCGTGGAGCCGATCTTCGTCACGAATGACATGCTGCGCGGCCAGAATGACGAAATCGAGGCGCGCGCACTCTATTCCAAGCGGTACGCGCCAGTCACCGAATGCGGCTTCATCACAAACGATAAGTGGGGCTTTACGCTCGGCTATTCACCGGACGGCCTGGTCGGGGATGATGGCGCGATTGAGTGCAAGTCCCGCAAGCAGAAATTTCAGGTGCAGACGATGATCGAGCATCTGCTGGAGGGCACGATCCCGCCCGAATATCTGATGCAGCATCAGACCGGGCTTCTCGTCTCAGAGCGCCAGTGGATCGACTTCATCAGCTTCTCGCGCGGCCTGCCCATGGCGGTGATCCGGGTCCATCCTGACGACATCATTCAAGCCGCGATCCTTGAAGCGTCCGCAGCGGCGGAGGCCAAGATCGCCAAAATCCTCGAGACTTTTCAGGAGAACTTCCAGTGACCATCCGTTTCATCCCCGTCTCCGAAATCAACGACCCGCTCACGATCGCGCTGGGCATCAGCGGCGGCTCGGGCACAGGCAAGACATACACCTCGCTGCTGGTTGGGCGCGGCATTGCCGAGGGCATCACCGGCAAGAAGGGCTCCCCGATCGGCTACGTCGATACGGAGAACAAGCGGGCGCTGCACTATAAGGCGGCGTTCCCCGAGATGATGCACTTCGACTTCACGGCCATCAATGATGACGGCGAACTTGTCGGGTTCGGCCCGGAGCGCTGGATCGAGGTCATCGATGCGGCCGAAGAAGCGGAACTGCCGGTCCTGATCTTCGACAGCTTCTCGCACGCATGGGAAGGCATCGGCGGCGTTCTGGACCTGCACGCGAAAGTTCTGGCTCGGCTGGTCGAGGAAGCGGAGCGCCGCGCGGCCGGGAAATATACGGTTGATCCGGGCAAGTTCAGTCAACTCGCATGGGCGGAGGTGAAGCCGCGCTATCGCCGCCTGATCGACCGAATCGTGCGCGCCAAGACCAACGTCATCATCTGCACGCGCGCCAAGCCGGTGATGCAAAAGGGCTATGGCAATAAGGCGGAGAATGCGCGGCCCACGAAGACCCGCCGCACTGATGTTCCTTGGGATCCGGCGAGCGATGCCGACCTGATGTTCGAGATGACGGCTATGGTAATTCTCGACCCCATCGCGCCGGGCTGCCCGATCCACCAGATCAAGGTCGCTGATCAGTTCAAAGGGCTACTCGACCCGCGCCACCCGATGAATGAGGCGACCGGTCTGGCGATGGCTGAATGGGCCAAGGGGCAGGGAGGCGCTCAGGCGCAGAAGGCGACCATGGACCTTGCGCGGGAGAAGGCGCGGCAGGGCAAGGCGGTGTTCACCGAGTGGTGGAACAGCGAGGAGGGCAAGGACGCTCGCAAGACGGTTCGCCCGATCATGGACGATCTGGTCGAGTTGTGCGCGCAAGCTGATGCGGCGGCGGCTCGGTCGGATGACGACCCCTTCGCCGAGGGGCCAGATGACAGCCAGCGCGGCGAAGCGTTCAACGGGATCGACGAAGACGAGATGGCCGAGAAGGTGCGGCGCGAGACGAACGCCATGGCGGAGGCGGCATAATGGCCGGCTCAGTCAACAAGGCCATCCTCGTAGGCAACCTTGGCGCCGACCCGGAGGTCAAATCCTTCGCGAACGGCGGCAAGGTCTGCAACCTGCGGATCGCCACCTCCGAAAGCTGGAAGGACCGGACCAGCGGCGAGCGCAAGGAAAAGTCCGAGTGGCATAACGTCGCGATCTTTTCCGAAGGGCTCGCAGGCGTCGCGGAACGGTTCCTGCGCAAAGGCTCCAAGGTCTACCTCGAGGGAAAGCTTCAGGCCCGCAAGTGGCAGGATCAGTCGGGCAACGACCGGTACACCACCGAGATCGTGTTGCAGGGGCCTGGCGCCGTGCTGACGATGCTCGACGGCGCACCCCAGGGGGGCGGCCAGCGAACCAGCGATGACGGATGGGGCGGCGGCTCGACCGGTGGGCAGAGCAGCTACGGCAACGGTGGCCCAGCAACCCGGCGCACCGAGGATCTGGATGACGAGGTGCCTTTTGCCACGTGCGACCCGATCGACAACCTCAAGCGCGGCTTCTGACCGCAGCCTGAAAGGAGACACCCATGTCAGCATTCTTGAACCGCCTGTTCGGCCGCACCAGCGAGCCAGTCGTGCCGAAAGCCACGTATGACGAGATACACAGCATGTACCTCGGGAAGTGCGATGCGCTCAAGGAGACGCGGGACGAAGCCGCAAGCCTGGCAGCCGAGCTGACCAACGCCCGCCGCTCCAATCAGGCCTCGATGACCGAGCTGATGACGCTGCGTTTCAAGAACGCCGAGCTGGTCAAGGAGATCGCGGAGTTGAAGCCGGATGCTGAGCACTGGCGCCATAAGCTGCGCCGTGATCGTGAGCGCAAGATGGCCCAGCGTCAGAGCCTTACCGGCATCCAGCGCGCTGCCCATGCGGGAGAATTTTGATGGCGAAGTTCCGCAAGAAGCCGGTCGTGATCGAGGCAATCCGCCTGCCTGAGCCGAAAGAGGGAGGCCAGAAGATTGCCGACATATTCGACTTCATGTCCGGCGTCGAATGGGATCTCAGCGCAGACGGCCTGCGCATCACCACGCTTGAAGGCGTGATGCTGGCCAGTCCCGGCGACTGGATCATCCGGGGCGTTCAGGGTGAACTCTACCCCTGCAAACCTGACATTTTCGCGGCGACTTACGAGCCCGCCTGATTTCCCACCGGCCCCGACGCCACAAGGCCACCTAGTCGGGACGCGAAAGCGCAAGGGTGGCCGAAAGGGATTACCATGGCGAAGTACACCGTCATAGTGGAGCAGGAAGTCGAAATCGAACTGGATGAAGCCAAGTTCGACGACGCCTTCATGCAGGAGTTTCGGGATGGATTTTATCCATTCTACGAACTGGCCGATCACGTTGAGCACATAGCCCAACTCCAGGCCCGAGGCGTCATCGATGCTGGCAGTTACACTGAGGAGTTCATCGAGGGTTACGGCCCCTCTAAGGATATGGGCATCAAGGCTAATGCCTCTGTGGTCAATATCCAGATCGTGGAAGGGCAGCCCGCATGACCCCCGATCAGCCCAACCCGCGCCGCAGGGTGTTCGAGCCCGCGCAGACGTTCCGGCCGAGCCCCAAGAAGCCCGGCGAATGGGAGCAGGTGCCCGGTGGATTTAGGAGGGTGCAGTGAGCCATTATGCTGATTTGATCGAGCGGTTGCGTGATCGCGAAAAGCGGCATCGGGAGTGCATCGCAAACAGTCAGGTCGTTGTCGATCTGCTGCGCCCGCAAATGGACATGTTCAACGCCAGAGAGGGCGGGTACAACACCTATGCTGTCCGCATGTCGGTCGATCATCAATCGTCGATACGCACCACGACGAAAGAGGCCGACGAGCTTCGTGACGCAGCCGACGCCATCGCAGCCCTCACGGCGCAGGCCCATCCTGCGGGCGATGATGGGGGGTGGCGAGAGATTGAGAGCGCGGCGACACGCAAAGGGTTCGAATGCTTAGTGCGCAATGATCGTGGCATATTCGTGGCGTGGTTTGACCCCGAATGGGCCGATGTAGGGTGGTGGCTCGTCAGCGACGGCAAGAACGATGGGCATCCGCTAAGAGGAAGCGCGCCGACCCATTGGATGCCACTTCCTATCGATCCCACCACCGGCACGTCGCAGGATCAGGGGGAGCGGGGATGAGCAAGGTTGCTGCACCGATAGGCGTGTTCGTCGTGATTTGGTTCGGATTTTATCTGACAGGAGCATTCATGGCAGCGTCTTTCGATATCAAACAATGGTCTGATATAGGCCGGTCCCTTTGCGGCTTTATGGGCACGGCAAGCGCGTTTTTTGGCGCATTAGCCGTGTGGTGTGAACGGCCATGACTAGCGTGTCAGACAAGGCGCGGGAGGCGGCTGGGGAAATGATGGAGCGTTGGCAAGGCGAAAGCCGCGAATGCTTCATTTCAGGCGAATACGACCAAAGCGAGATCGTTCAAGCCTTTGCCCGCTTCGAAGCCGAGGCATTGGAGCGCGCGGCTACTGTCCTTGATGACCGTGTGAAGCTGGCCAAAACTCTAGCAGAACGAAACCCCACCGACGCGCGAGTGGCTGCGTTGATGTCATACGAGGTCGCCGCGCAGATGATCCGCCAACTGAAAGGATCGGGCGATGAGTGAGGTCGAGGTCATCGGATGGGATATAGACCCGCCAGCGGACGGCCCACATGAGCAGCGCTTGCGTGACCAAAGGTTTGTCGATCGTGGAATGACGACAAAACCCGTTGCCGATCGCGAAACGCCATCTGACGATACACAACGCATCCGCGCCCTATCGGCACAGGTCGAGGAATTGCGGGAGGGGCTGTTCCAACTGGCTATCGTGACCGGCAGCCTGATCGTGGCAACAGACGGGCAAGAGCCGATACGACAGGAACGCGAAGCTGCCCTGGCCTCTATCAAGGACGCCCGCGCCCTCTTGGAGAGCAGCAATGGATAGCATGGTGGAGCTTGCGAAGCGCGCGGAGGTATTGGGGTCGCCCGACAGGGAAGTTGATCTGGCCGTCCACTGTACCCTCATTGGCAAAGCTTTTCGTTGGTCAGTATTTGGTGGTGCCTATCCTGACCAGAAAGAGATTGCGGTGGAGGTATTGCCGGAACGCCTAGAAACCGACCCGTTCTGGTTTCAGAAAGCCGAGATAATCCGGGTTCCTGCTTATACCTCGTCGCTCGATGCGGCGATGTCGATCGTGCCCGAAGGGTGGTTTTGGATGGCCGGGAACCGTGACCGGCTCACCCCACGCGCCTATATTGAAAACGGGAAGTCGGCCTACATCGGCATTGGCAGCACCCCCAATCCAGAGCGCCGGTGGTTCGAGACGACAGCGCCAACACCAGCGCTCGCTCTCACAATCGCTGCGCTTTACTGCCGCGCTTCGATCGATGCTGCTGGCTTAGAGGGAGGGGGATAGGACATGGGTGCCTTACCAGACAGGCTGACAGAGGCGGAAGCTGCCAAGCTTATTGGTGTGTCGCCCCGCACTCTGCGCAATATCCGATCGCAAGGGGGCATCCGCTATATCCGCCCGAGCCCGCGCAAGGTCTATTATACCGCCGACGACTGCGCCGAATATATCGAGCAGTGCCGCCAGAAAGACGAGCCGCCATGTCCATCTACAAACCAGCCAAAAGCCGCTTCTGGCAATACGACTTCGTCTTCAAAGGTCGTCGGTATCATGGATCGACTGGCTGCGCGGCCAAGAGGGACGCAGAGCGGTACGAGGCCAATGAGCGGCGGAAAGCGGCGCTAGGTGAGGTTGCAAAGCCCGCCCTGTCACTGGAGCAAGCCTGCGACCAATGGTTCGAGCATGTCGGCCAGCATCATAGCAGCCAGGCAACCGAACTATACCAGCTCGGCAATCTCATGACCGGGATAGGCCGAACAATCATGCTCCACGATATTACCATGCAGGACATGGATCGCTACATTGCCTCCCGGCGCGCGTCCGTGTCCAACGCCAGCGTCAACCGCGAAACGATGCTGTTGCGGCGTGTCAGCCGGTGGTGCGCCTCGCGCGGCTATGAGGCGCCGCCTCTGACATGGGGCAAGCTGACGCTGAAAGAGGCGGCCGAGCGCGAACGGGAACTGAGCGATGAGGAAGAGGCGCGGCTATTCCAGCATCTGCCGGAAAGCCTGCGCCCGCTTGTCGAGTTTGCGATCCTCTCAGGCCAGCGCCGAAGCGAGATCGTGATGATGCGCTGGGCGGATGTCGATTTCAGGAACCGGCGCGCCAAGGTTTGGGCCAAGGGAGCCAAGCCGCATAGCTTCCCGCTCACCGCGCGGATGATAGAGATTATCAAAGAACAGACCAAGGCAAGCCCGCAGGTGTTCACCTATGTCGCCGAGCGTGACGCGCCGCCGCGCGAAGACAGACCGCGCCGCATCAAGGGAGAGCGCTATCCGTTCAGCAAGCAGGGCTGGGCGCGCAAGTGGCGCAAGGCTCTCAAAGATGCGGGCATTGAAGATTACCGCTTCCACGACAACCGCCACACAGCCGGAACCCGAAACCTGCGCGCCAGCGGCAATCTGCGCGGCGTCCAGAAGCTACTCGGCCATAAGGACGTGAAGACGACCGCGCGCTACGCCCATGCCCTTGAAGAGGATGTGCGCGCGATGCTCGTTGCCACGGAGTCCCGGAATAGTCCCGAACCTCAAAGCGGCAATGCCGAAAAACCTAGGAAAACCGCCAATGATAAGGAATAGGTTGTCTGCTCCCAAAGCAGATGCGCTACCAGGCTGCGCTACTCCCCGATCCGCGCAGAGCCTTAGGTTTAGTGCGATCAGGACGCAAGCGGCAAAGCGGCTTCGCGGCATCAACAGGCAGAACAAAGCAGGATTCTGCAACGGAAGTCCCGGAATAGTCCCGAACCTTTGCGACAGGCAATATTACCTATCGGAGGGCTGTGATGTCTAACGATGCAACTCGTTTCTGGTCGAAGGTTGATCGGTCTACAGCATGTTGGCTTTGGTGTGGCGCGGTGCAATCGGGAGGTTATGGATCCTTCTGGCTTGATGGGAAGATGCAGCTCGCGCATCGAGTAGCATACGGATGGATCATAGCGCCCGTCCCCGATATTTTGACTGTTGATCACCTTTGCAAGCGTCGGACCTGTGTAAATCCGGCCCACATGGAAATTGTAACCCTCAAAGAGAATGTGCTGCGTAGCGGCTCGCCGCCTGCGTTGAACGCGCGGAAGGAGTGCTGCCCCGCTGGGCATCCTTATATTGCGGAGAACACACTCCTCCACAAAGGCGAGCGCATCTGCCGGGCCTGCCGAACCATCAGGTCTAGGGCCAATACCTTAGCAAAAGGCGGCAAAGTCCGGTCCATCAAGCCGAACGAAGCGAACCCAATCATCAGGGCTATGCTTCTCCCGAACTATGTTCCGGTGATGTTCCTTGCTACGCGCCCCAGCCCTGACCACAGCGTGAAGGGAGGGGGATATGGGTGAGGCAATCATCTCCGACTGCGGCGCATATCGCTACCGGCTGGAGCGCGACTTCTATCGCCCCGGCCCGGTCGCCGCTGTGTTCATGGTCAACCCGTCAACAGCTGATGCATCGCAAGATGACGCCACGATCCGACGCTTGCTTGGGTTCGGATCTCGGCTCGGCTGGCACAGCGTCATCGTTGGCAATGTGTTCGCCTATCGCGCGACCGACGTGAAGCGGCTTGATTGGGAGGCTTATGATCCTGTCGGGCCAGACAATGAGCGGCATATCCGCGACATCATGCGGGCTGCCGACGTTCATATCGCCGCATGGGGGCCGCTGTCGAAGCTGCCGAACCGCCTCCGTCTTCGCTGGCAGATGATCGAACGATGCGCGCGAGATGAGGGTTACGACCTGAAATGCTGGGGCACGGCGAAGGATGGCCATCCGCGTCACCCGTTGATGCTGTCTTATGACACGCCATTGACCGCGTGGTCTGCCCCTATCCCCCCACGAAAGGACCGCGAGATGAGTGAGTGGCAGCCGATCAAAAGCGCGCCGAGGGATGATGGCGAGATCATAATGGTTTGGAACGGCAAAGAGGTTACCCCCGCCAGTCGGTACGAGAGCGGTTGGACCGACTTTTACTGTGACTGGATCGACCCCCAGCCCACCCATTGGCAAAGCCTTCCCCCGCCACCCCTCAACCCGATGGAGGCCGAACGATGAAGGCATCTGAGATATACGTCGGGCGCGTCCCGTCGATCGGCAAGCACCGAGCGCTGAACAACGTCCACATCAAAGGGATGGTCGATCGGCTCGACGCCATCGGTGAGCAGGAGGCGGCTGACACGCTGATCTGGCTTCTGTGGTGGCGCGACCTCGACGCAGAACGCGAGCGGTTCCTTATAGCGGACTGGCAGGAAAGGATTGCGGAAAAAATAGGCGAGGCAATCACTCAGCCAGCACAGGAAGGAGAGGGGCGGTGAGCGAGATAGGTGACTTTCAGGACGGACGCGAAGCCCGCATCCGTGGCCGCAACCGCGATCGCCGGCGCAATGCCGACTGGTTGCGTGGATGGGATCAAGAGGAAGCCGAAGCCCAGCGCTGGCATGACGAATTCCACCGCCGTAACCCGGCTGACCGCGCGGAGACTTTTTGATGACCGCCCCTGACCTATCGAAGCTGGCCGCGTCGCTGAGTGACGCCCGTCGGCGCGCATTGATGGCGCTGCCCAAATCGGAAGGCGTATGGCTCACCGTGTCCGAGATGCGCGGCAATGGGGCGACCGGCGCTGGCATGGATATCCTCTACGTCTACACACGCGGCCTGGGCCAACTATGCGATAGGCGCTGGGCGACATGGGGGCCAGATCGCGTCAATGGGCAGAGGCGCGGCGAGGGGTATGAATATTGCATCACCCCTCTCGGCCTCCAGTTGCGCCGCTACCTACAGGAGATAGATCGTGGGTGAACAGCAGCCAAAATTCAAACGCGGCGATCACGTCGAGAAGATCAGCGGCTCTCGTTGGCGCGGGATTGTCGTGGGCGAGTATAGCACCAGCCTGACGCCCGAGGGCTATGCCGTGGAAAGCGACACTGAAACCGGGAGCGTTCAGATATATCCTTCTAAGGCGCTGCGGTTGGTGGCCGTTTAGGGGATTCGCCTTCCGTTCTAGAGGGTGTATAAGCGGGGCGTTCCCGCTCTGGCTGGTTGCTCCCCTGTCGCGACAGGTTCCAGCTATCGGGCTTGGCGGTGAGCTTCACACCGCACCGGGAGGTGTTGCTGCACGCTTCCGATGACAGCCGGAAAGACGGTATGGTGACGCGGAAGGCTACAGGTTCAAGTCCTGCCTCGGGGTGTAAGAGACTCCGATATAGCTCAACTGGATAGAGCAGCCGCGTCACCAACTACCGCAAATTATCCGGCAGTTGCCCAACCATCCGGAAATCCCGGATAGTTCACCCCATCCCCGTTAGCACGAAGCTACCGATGATCACGGTGCCATAGGACAAACCCGATCCAGCGCCTGCAACGCTAACGCAGCGGCGGCCCGCGCCTGAGGGGCATTGGCGCAAGACACAGGCAGCGTCTGGCACATGCCGACCAGCAGCAGTGCGGGCAGGGGGAGGAGGCGCCTCATTTCTCGGCCTGCTCTGCCAGCCTCTTCGTGCGGATCTGCCCCCAGATCAGCGGCACAACGATCACCAGCACCGTGACGATGGCGGTCAGCGTGTCTTCCTCCAGCCAGCCGCGCCCAATCGCATAGCCGCCAAGGGCAAGGGCGATCTGCCGGATTGCGGCGGCGATCTGGATTGTCGTGGTGTCGGTCATGCTCTGCCTCCTGCGATCAGCGCGTCTTGGAATTTGACCGCATAGCCAGCGATCATGGCGTCCTTGTCGGTGCCATTGATGATCCGGCGCGCGTCGGTGAATTGCTTCACAGTGCCCAGCCGTGCGGGCAGATAGGTCGCCAGCGACTTCCCGGTGAACCAACCGGACTGCATTCCACGTACCATGATCTTGACCGCGATCTCAGGCTCCAGCGCGCGGTCGTAATTCTTGACCAGCGAGCCGCCCAGTTTCAGCTCATCGTCGGCCTTTTGATAATTGGCGTGCCAAGTGAGCTGCACCAGCCCACGGCCATAAGGTGCCTTGCCGGTCGAGTTGATCTTGCCGTACTCGCGGCCCTTGCCCTTGCCCCATTCCTCGATCGGCTTGAGGCGGCTTTCATGCCATGCCGTCGCGAGCGCATAGGCCAGCCAAGCGTTGGACCAATGCCCGGTCGCTGCCAGTAGCGCGTTGACGATATCGACCTGCACCTGATCGAGCGGGCCGGTGACTTTGCGCAGGCCGCTCCAAAAGGCCTCGATGTTGGCGAAGCGGGCGCCGTCGCGGGGGATGTTGAGCGTGTCGAGAAATTCGTCGATCCTCACTACATCAGACGGCACGAAGGACACGCCCGATCGTGCCGCCTTGATGGCGTTGAAAATAGGTTCACGCATTGCCGCCCTCCAATTTGCTTGCAGCTTGGTCGAGGCGGTCGAGCGCCACGACGCCCGCCGCGCGCTGTCGGATTTCACCCTGCGCCTCGATAATTGCGGTTAGGCGCATCACGTCCGCTTCCGATTTTGCGTGCATCTTCTGGCAATCGCTCAGCAGCCGTTCGACCGTGTCCAGCCGCTCCGTCAGCGTCTCGATCCGCTTTTCCAAACTGCCGATGAGCTTGTCCGATGTGGCGTCGATGCGCGCCTCACGCTTGTCGTTGCGGCCCGCGATCCATTCAGCGAACCATTTGAGCGCGTAGAAGCCAAGGCCGGCTCCGCCGCCTGCACCCGCAAAAGCTGCGACATGTTCGATGTACGGGGTCGGGTTCATGCAGCCGCCCCATTCATCGCCCAGCCATCCCCGCCTGCCGGGGGTGTCATGGGGCGACGCTTCGGTGTCACGTGTTGAACGCCGCACGAGCCTTCGCCACGACCAGGCCAGCTTGCAGCTTCTGCCCGGCATAAGGCTCCGCCTGTGTTGGATGCAGGCCATCTTCCAGATACCGCCCCGGCGCTCCGGCAATCTCAAACTCGGCCACGATGCCGCTCTCGTTGAAGGCGTCGATGACGATGAAGTTGTAGAACCGCGCGATCTGCACGATTGCATCGACCGTGCTCTTGAATGCCAGCGGCGTGTACCGCTTGCTCTGGAGCGGCGTCATGTAAAAGCATTTCGCAGATGGATATTGCTCACGAAGCGACCAGAAAACCCAGCGCGCCGCCTCCAGGGTTTTGGTGAGGTCGAGATCAGCCTTCGTCGCCTTGCCCATCGTGGTCGCGACGTCGCCGAGATTGGTTTCGTTATACGGGTTGGTTGACCCAGCGGATGCCGCCGCCAAGGGATCATTGATGCCGAGCGAAACGAAGATCGCGCGGAATGTGTCTGCGGGTTGCGCGGCGATGGCGTCCTGAACCTGCTTCACAGCGAACTGGCGGTCGCTCGGATCGATACCGCTGCGGAGGCGGAAGGAGGCACCCGACTTGGCGTAGTTGGTAGCCGTCATACCAAGCGCGGGCATCGCGAAAATCGGCCAGTTATTGGTTCGGGTCGGGGCGGTGATGCTGTCGCCGAAGATCAGCGCATTGCCAGACGTATCGACGGACGCCGACGCGGCAGCGCTCTCAACCGTCACACCGTCAATGGACGCGACCTTTTCCTTGTAAGCGGCATGGGCGGTGGCAGTCGATCCGAACTCAATCTGCACACCAGCGAGTGAGGGGTGCGCCGCATTGCGCTGATAGCCGGTCAAGCGGAAGGAGTGCGCGCCAGCCGGGATGGTCAGGGTCACACCGTTTCCAAGAAACGAATTGGCGTTGGCTACGAACCCGACAGGCGTGATCCCGTCCGCTGCCACGAAGGCGTAGAAGCGCGGGAAGTCGGGGTTGGCTGGCAGGCCGCTGATCGTCAGCGATGTAGCGACACCCCGCTGATAGACCGGGACAATCAAGATGGCACTGTCCGCCTGTGCCGCCTGCAAGCCAGTATCGCCTCTGATCTCAAAGCCTGTGAGAAGCGGTGCGTCTTTGTTGAACAGGTTCTTTTGCGGGAGCGTGGAGATATCCGAGGCGATCTTTTTCCCGCCAAGGGTCAGAATGCGATCATAAGTGACTTCAGTGCCCAACTCGACGCGGATCAACGAGGCATCGACCGCGGTAGACGACCGCTGTTGCACACCAATCTGAAGAAACGCGGCGTCGGCGGGGGCAGGCGGCGTGGTGTTGGGTTGCGCTTCCTTGAAGACACGATACGCCGTCGTCCAGCCGGTGGCCGTCGTGACGCCATCGGCTTTGACAAAGCGATATGCAGGATTGATCCCGCCAGGGTTTCCCTGCGCGACCGGGAGAATTGGCGGTGGAAAGCCGCTGATCGTAAATTGCTGGCCGGGGGTTGCTGGTATCAAGCCCGAAACACGGGACGTGGCATTGGTCGCCAGCGCGCCAGTATCCGTGCGGATTTCCTTGCCGCTGATGATTGCGGAAAGAACGAACAGGTTCGGGTTCGCAGTGTCGATCACAGGAGGGTAAATTTCCGCAAGGGTATCTGCCACCTCCTGCGCGGACGCGGCGGCGGCGTCTGCGGCAGCTTGGGCGTCGTCAACTAGCGGCTGCACGACGCTCGCCACACCAGCATAGAACCCCTGCGCCAACCTCGGCGCGCCCGACACATACTCATAGACCCCGTTCGCAGGGTCGGTCGCTGAGCCGTTATTGTTGTTGACGTAGACGAGCTTGGTGCGGTTCGCGTCGGTCGCGTAGAAGGTGTCGCGGGCGGCGACCGTAGGAGTGATCGTTAGCCCAGCTTGCGCCGCGCTGATGTCCACAGCAAGGCGGGTAAGGCCAGCAATGATCTCGCTCTTGTTCGGCCAGTTTGCGCCAGTCGCGGGCACATTGTCAGTCACCCATAGCCGGAAAGCTTGGATCAGAGCGTCCGTGCCAGCGGTCATGTGTAGCTCCCGGTGAAGTCTTCAACGAACCGGAGAGGCTGGCCCTCCGCATATCCCATGTTCCGGGGGGCGCGCATGTCACCGACGAGGCGCATCGTGCAGCGCGGGTCAGTGAAATCCAGGGCGGTGCCGGCAGGCGTCGCCTCACGCAAAGGCGGGCGGATAGAGATTGTCGCGGTCGTTTCCGTCTGCGCCAAAATCTCAGCGACTTTGTAGCAGCGCCACCGCCAAGTTGCGTGATCGATGGCGAACCAGCCCATGGGATTGCCGTTCAGCAGCGCGATATCGATGGTCAGGATCGTAGCGCGCAACCCCGCGTCAGCGGAAAGCGTGACGTCCGTTCCCGCCGACTGGTAAAGGCTCTCGTCCGAGAAGGGGGATCCGTCGCTATGTGGCACCCCGTCAAGGAAATAGGCGGGCTGGTGCCGTGCGTCGCAGAGCGGCACGATCATGGGGACAATGCCCCCGTCCATATAAGCGTCGACAGCATCCCAGGCGACGGCAACCTCTGGCTCGTCCAGATAGAAATCGCTCATTTCGAGCGCGACCTTGCCCCCGCCGTCCGTGGCTATCAGCGTTTCATCCTCACTGATGGCGACGCCGCCACTGATGACCCGGCGAGTAAGGTAGGGCTCGGTGCCATTCGGGGCGAACACACATGTCGGGAAGACCTTCATGGCCGCAGATTAAGGTTGCGGCCGGTCCCCGTTTATAACCCTCAGCCTATTGCTCGATGACGAGGACGTTGGCTGTCGCACCCGCGAGAAGGGACACGACGCCCGTCAATAGGGCTTGCTGCTGCACTGTTACCGTCGCGCTCGTCTTGGTTATACCGCTCGCCACAGATCGAGTTGCGCCGGACAGAACGGCTGTCGTTGCCGGCAATACGATCACGACCGGGGCGACTGTAAAATTGAGACTGGCATAATTGATCGTGGCAACGCCGCTTGCATTGGTCTGCGCCGACATGGGGATTACGCGTTTAGACGAGTTGAAGTTGAATGCAGAAGCCTTGTCAATGACGTAGGCGCCGGCTGCCAGATACATGCCTGCGGCGGGCTTAGCACCGCTTCCGTTGACCCAATCTGCGACCTTTAGAAGGGTGCGGGTGCCATCTTGCTCCGGTAGCAAGACCGGCGTCCAACCGTTCGATCCATTGGTGCCTGGCGTTCCGTCCTTCACCTCGCCAAAAGTGCGAGCCTGCCCATGCCGCCACGCTGTGACGATCTTCCGAAGCCCGCTCATGCGATCACCACCGATCCGACATAGGTCGGCGCGCCTGCGATGCCGCTCTTGCTGACCGTGAGGAGCCAATAGTGCTGGGTCGATCCGGTAAGCAGCCCGCCGTCGTCATACACCTGTGTTGCCCCCAGTGCGCCGATGACGTCGCCATTAACCTGCGTAGCCGTGCCGAAGCTGTTGGTCGTGTTGCGGTAGAGGCGGGTGACGTCATAGTTCGTGCTCGTCGGGTCGCGCCATGCGATCGTCGCCTGGCCGGCTACTGGCGATGAAATTGAGACGTCGGACACGGATGCAGGAGCGAGGTTCGCAGTCGACGTGCTAACCGAGGAAAGCGCTGACCAAGGCGATACGCGGCCGTCGCCCACGCCATACGCGACTTGCACGTCAATCGCGACGTCGGTGGGCACAAGACTGGTCAGCAGGACAGCGGCGGGACCGGGGTCGATATCGCCATATTCCTGCTCGTTCCATGTGGTGTCGGTCGTGACCCGCCAGCGCGCGTACCAGGTGATGTCTGTGCGATCGAAGCCGTCGACCGTAATGCGAACGCGGGCGCTGGAACCGCCATCGCCTAGCTCTGCGGTCGCGGTTGTGATCTCTGGAGCGGTGAGGGGGGTGGTCGCAACGCGGTCGCCAACTGGCGCGGGCTCGCCTTCCTCAGTCGCGGCATTGAAGGTGTATGCGGCGGGGAGCGCGCGAACCCAATCGAACGTCACGCCACCGGTCTGAAGGTTCTTCTGCATCGTCAGGATTTCAACGGGGCCATTGTAGAGCGTTACCCCTGCCTCGACCAACGGCAGGTTCACAAACCGCTGCCCGATTGCGACGCGGCCATCGTAGTTGGTGGTGGTCGTGCCCCGATCTGGCGCGTTGTTCCGCGCCATCTCGATCTTCGCCAGTGACCGATTCTGCCGATGGCTAGGCGACTGTGGGCTGAACGGCTTGCTGTTGATCAGGCCGATTTCAGAGATGCTGTCCAAGTCCTGCCATGGCTCACACGTCACCTCTGACCATTGATGCTCGCTAGAGATGTAGCTGACCACCAGCTCGTTGATGACATCTTCGACCTCTAGGTTCGCCTGATGCCGATACTCAACGATCATGTCGGGCGTGATAGTCACGGTCGGCGCAGTATATCGGCCTGGATAGATAATCAGATGCCCCAGTGCGTTAGGGCACAGCCAGCCATCAAAGGTCGCAAGGATTTCGGTGATGACGCCGGCAGGTTCCGCCGTGCTGTCGTACATCACGCAGCAACGATACCGCTTTTCCGTTCCGCCATCTTTCAGCGGCACTAGCTCGTCGCAATAGTTGGCCGCATCGATCCAGTAGGAAAGGGCCGGCAGTATTTTGCGCTCGTAGCTGACGTTGCGCTGGGTGATCAGATACCAGAGCAAACACAGCGCCGGGTTGTCGCTATAGACCCAAGTGCTTTCATCATCGACGTCCTGCGCCGGATCGCGGGGATCGAAGAGCAGTTCACCCTCGGCCGCCACCGAAAGCTGGAAGTTGTCGCCCTGAGGGTAGGCCTTGAGGAAGTCCTTTTCTTTGACCGGCCCCTTGATTAGATAGCCGCTGAATATTTTGTCGCCCCGGTGATCAGCGGTCCAAAGGCCGGCCATCTTTGCCACCACGGCAGGGAATGCGGTTTCGGTCGGTAGGCCCATATTGAACCCCACGCGCACCACGCCGCCTTTGTAGCGGTCATCATCGCCCGTCTGCACGGCGTCGCCCACCAGCGTGACAGGGTCGTCCGCAAGGAAGGCCTGCACGACCGCATTGGCCCGGCCATCCTTGAATGCGATGACGTCGACCGCACTGCCATCGGACGCCGTGTCAAACAGCATCAGGGAGCCGAACGAGCGGCGGACACCGCACCAGCGAACGCGCGGGGGGATCGCCTGCTTTTGCTGCGTCTCGGCGGATTGTGGTTTCGGCGCGCGAGGGCCACCGCCGACCAATGAGCCCACGGCAGTAAGGGCGGAGCTGGCCAAGAGCAGGGTGCCAAGTGATGCGCCCGCGACCGATAATCCGGCTGTCGTCCCAAACAGAGCCAAGCCAGCCGCAGCACCAACGCCAGTGGCGATCAGGGCGGCGGAGCCCAGGGTCGTTATGATGCTGCCGAGCGTCCTAGACATGCCAGACCGACAGGACATGTTCAGGCGCGATCGAAGCGCGAAAAAGGCCGGAAGGCGCCAGGAACGACCATCGCCGATCTGCGAAAATGCCGCCATTAGCAACTGGACCATCCGGGCCATGGACCATCACCACGCCGACGTCGCCGTCTGCGGGATGCTCGGCCCGGTTGAGACGATCCAGCACCCCGGCCCACATGGCGACCATGCCACCTGCGTCATCGACGAAGGCAAGGGCTTCGCTTTCCGTGTCGTACCGCCCGCGCCATTGCGCAGCGGGGTCGAAGCCGCGACGATGCAGCACCCAGTCTGCCGGCCAAAGGCAGCAATCACGCTCGCCCCATATGTGCCGCGCGCGCGTGGCCTCCTTGAGATATTCCCCCACGGTCATTTAGGCCCGAACCTCCGCGATGTCTGGAGCGTGAGCGACGCGACAAAATCGCAGAAGCGGTCGGTGGGTGAGACTTTGCGCTGATCGGACGCCGTGAAAAAAGCGATCTGAGGGTCAGACCGGCGCGTGTCCTCACTGGCGATCGACAGGCTGATGGTGCGGGTGCGGCCGGTTTCTGATGGTGAGCTATCAGTGAAGATCACCCCGCCGATGCCAGTCCATTCCCATTCGATGGGGCCTATGACCTGCCAGGCGTTGTCAAACTCGACCTTGCCCAACATGGTCAGCGCGCCGTCGACGCTCGGGCGGTCCTCGGTCGATAGCCGCACCGTCTCCATCGAGACGCCGGAAAGCGAGAAGTCGTAACGCCCCGCACCTCCGTTGATGAACTGCTTGATGTCGGGGACGCTGAGCAATTCTCCCGCGCCGCGCCACCGCGCGCCGGCTAAGTCGAATGCGTCGGGCGGCGTGTCGAGATCGCCGTATCCGCTCCAGATATAAAGCGGAGGATCGCACTCCATGCGGAAGACGTAACTGATGCGGCGAGATGCCATTAGCCGCCACCGAACCGGCGCTGTCGGGCAAGATATGCGGGGGTGGCCTGCACCGCCGACTTGGCCGCCTGCGCTCCGATCTCAGGGGCGGCCTGGCGAACGACGCGCACAGCGCTGCGCTGGCTGATACCTTCGACCGCCGCTTCGAACATGGCGCCTTCGCGGACATAGACCGTGATTTCTTGGGGGCGGGCCATGGGGGATGCGGCAGTTGCGCCGACCATGGAACGGGCGGCCATGTTCCCACTCGACGCCATGGCTGCGATGTTGTCGGCGCCGATCCTGCGGACTGCATCGGCGGGGACGACGTATTCGCCCTTATGGACCACACCCGCGACCTGATTACGGGGGCCGTCGCCAGTGTAGCCGCCCGACGCGAACCCAAGAAGCTTGCCAATGCCACCAAGATTGAGACCGCCGCCGACGCCCCCTATTGCGTTGACCAACGGCGAGATGAGCTGCTTTTCGATGAATGAATTGAGGATCGCCGCCAGGATAGGATTTTTGATACCCAAAGCTTTTTGAGCTGCGGATGAAATGCTGTCGCGGACAGATTGCAGTTCATCGATCACAGCGTTTTCAACCGCATCATTTGCGCGGTCAGGGTCGCCCAAATCGCGCCGGTAGCGGGCGAGCGGCCCTTCGCCATCTCGTTCAATCACGCCCCTACGAGCAGTCTGCGCGGTCGCGAGGTCAGCGCGGGCTTTGGTGGCGTCCGCTATTTTCCCGGAGGCAATCTCAGCTTCCAGTTGGGCGCGCTCTTGAGCCTCCATGGAAGCGAGTAGGCGCCTCTCGGCATCTAGACGAGCCCTCCGCGTGTCGGCTGCATTCGCAAGCTCCTGGAGCGCGTCCTGCTCATAACGCAAATTCCCGGCACGCGCATGAGCCACCTGGTCGGCCATCTCCTTGTCGCGCTCAGCTATTACTTTGGCGGCCTGTAGTGCTGCGACGGTATCGGACAGGGCAATCAGCTTGGCCTTCTCCGCACCGGTCATGCGATCGTCGCGTTCGATCTCCTTTTGAGCGACCAAGCGCGCAGCCTCAATACGGTCAGTCTCCAGCTTCGCGCGTTCGGCAACGCCGACGACTTCGTCCGCTTTCAGCGACAAAATGCGATCGTTTAGGCTTGCCTCCTCGCGCGCGAAGGCTTCGGGATTGAGTTTCGATTTTGGAGCAGACGTCTTTTTGCCAGAGGCTCCCGACGCCGGCTTTGGTGGCGTGCCGCGACCTGCCGCAGGGGTGCCTGCGATCGGGTTGCCCATGACGTCATAGCCGCCGATGGTATTGCGAAATCGCTCTTCCGCGCGCTCGCCTTTTGACCGGCGCGTGGAGGCGTTGAATGCCTTGAGAAACTGTCCTGCCCGATCGGCCTCTTTGGCCAGGGGCGTAATAGAGAACTCGGGGCCCTTGTTGCCGGCCCGTCGCGCCGCCTCATTGAGACCGCCCTTGATCCGGTTGTCCACTCGGCGTCCGAAATTGTCGACGCTGATGAAAAGGTTGTCGGCCTTGTCGATCGCGCGAAGGATATTGGCGATGCTGTCGCGCGCGTAATTGGCTCGTTGCTCTATGCTGTCGAACGCCCCGAATGCAGCGGTGAGCAAAGGTTCAAAAACGTCGGACAGCCCCGCGAACGTGGCCCGAATTTCTGCGCCGGTATCGAAGGCGGCGTCCTCCATACTAGAAAAGCCATCCGCGCCTTCGTTGAAGAAACTCGCCAGCATCGCCGAGAACTGGCCGCCGCGATCGAAGGCCGAGAAGGTCGTAAGGGCGGCATTGTAAACCTTCGTCATTGCGTCGCCGAAGGTCACCGGCAGCTCGCGGAACTCAGCATCGATACCGGTCGTGAATTTGGTGTCGGTAAGCGCCTTGAGCAGCTTGTCGGACGTCAGGGCGCCTTCCTCGCCTAGCTTCTTGATCTCGCCAATAGGCTTCCCCATCGCGTCGGCAAGCAACCGCGCTAGGCGGGGCGACGCTTCCAAGATGCTGTTTAGTTCATCGCCCCTAAGCGCGCCCGAGGCGAGCGCCTGGCCGAACTGTAGCGTGGCGGATGCCGCTTGGTTTGCATCGGCCCCGCTTATCTTGAGCGTCTTCGAAAACGTCTCGGTCGCGCGGGCAGCCTCCGCCTGAGTCCCGCCTAACTCCTTCGCGCCGCGCACGAAGTTCGCATAGAGCGATGCCGTTTCAGATAGGCCCGAGCGGGTGTCGTCGGCTATCCGCCGAACATCCTCTTGCGCCTGCCCAAATGAGCCAAATCCAGCCGTGGCCAGCTTGAGTGTCGCGTCGAGCTTCTTAGCTTCATCAGCGATCGTCAGAAACGAACGAGCGAGGGCGATGGCCGACACGCCCGCGAGGGCGCCCCGTATGGCGTTCATGGACGAACTAACCAGCATCTGCGCGCGCGTGGACGCGGTGCCTACGCGTTCAAACCCCGTGGTCATCCGGTTTTCCAGACGAACGACAGAACCTTCTTGTAATTTCAGGCTGGCGTCGACCCGGCGCGCAGTCTGCTGCATATCCGCATTATACTTGGCAACGTCCGCGCGAAGCTGGAGGATTACGGGGTCGATTTCCGGCATGCGGCCATGCTAGGCATGGGCCGTGGGGCGGATTATAACCCTCAGGAGAACGCATGAAGTCGTGCCCGGCCTGCCATAAGCAGATACCCACTCCAGCGTCGGTCTGCCCCTACTGCCAGACCGCTTTCAGTACGGAGCAGATGGCGACAGCGACGAGATTGAGCCGCACGCGCGGCATGGTCGCGCTGGCTATCGTGCTAGGCGTCGGGATTGCCCTTGTGAAATCCTGCGGGATATAGGGCGACCCTACCGAGCCGCCCAATATTTTAGAAGCAGGTCGCAGCCTTCTGCTCGCCGCTCATCATTGCGACGCTGCGCCGAAACTCGATCTTCGAACCGCCATCGGGCTGCTGGAAGATATCCCAACGCACGATCGGCACGCCATAGCCATTGTTGCGAACAACGACCCAGTGACCTTCGCCGTCTTGGAATGCCGGGTTGCTGCCCATCAGGCGAGACGCGACGCAACCGGCGACGTCGCTGGCGCTCTTCGTGCTGGTATAGGTGTCTTCGATCTTGGCTCGGCCAAGACCTTCCGCCGACCACGCACAGGCCGACAGAGGCAGCGCGAGAAGCGCCGCGATGAATACTTTGTGCATATAACCCCCGTTGGCGATGATTCGCCTGCGCGGACTATTCTCGCGTCAGGGGCGGCGCGCAATATCTGGGTAGTCTACTCATGTTTATGCGCCGCCATAAACCGTTTAAGCCGGTCGATATCTTTCACGCCCTTGGGCTTCCCGCCTTCACCCGGCGCGGCCTCGTTATGGGCCTCCAGCGCCTCGAAATAGCCCGACAGCGATAGGCGCTCCCAGTTGAGCCCCATGCTGCCGCAGTTGGCTATCCACTGTCCTTTTCGGAGAGGTTCGGGGCTCCGGCTTCGTCGGTTGCTACCGGCTTTTTTTTTAGATCGATGCCGTTGATCGCGGCGTTAAGGATCGCCCAGGCAAGGTGCATGCACTCGATCAGCGGGCGGGCTGGGTAAAGATTGTCCTGCACCATCTCGGCGGCCAACTGCGGGCCGACTTCGATCTGCTCGCCGTCGACCATGCCGGAATTGCCGCCGATGAGCCCTTGCAGAATGATGTTGCGGATGTCGCCTTCAAGCGCGGTCGCGCCGCCGACATAGACGGCCCGACCCTCTGCCAGCCCGAGCCCTTCTGATAGCTGGTCGTACATTGCGAAGATGGACCGGGGGTAACCTTCATGGCGTCGAGCCACAGGCCCGCGTTCCACCGCGAATATCTGAGGCCCCGGAAGCCAAAAGCGGAACTTGCCGCCCGCGAAGTCAAGATCGACGGCCGTGTCAGGCATTAGGCGGCAGGCGTCCAGGCAAGCTCGTCCTGCCCTTCCAGCGTGATTTCTTGGCTGGAACCCTCTGCGTTCTGGTCCGACGTCTGGTTTTGGGTCGTCAGCATCGCTGTGCCAGCATAGGTGCCGAGCAGTTCGCCCGCGTCCGTGTCGTTGTCGCGATAGAGTTCGATCTGGTAATCCTTGAGAACGCCAAGCGCGCCGGCATAGGTGGCCTCAAGCTCGATATTCTGGACGCCGCTGCCGCTGATCGACCAGCTATTGCCGGTCGCACGTAGCTTGCGCTGACCAGGGCGCGCGGGCTTGGCACAGTCGCGGCGATAGCGCTCGGACATGTTGGCGCTGCGATTGATCGAGATGCTTTCGATGCCGCACAATAGCAGATACACGGCGGGCGGCCCCTCGGCCGTCTTGATCTTGATAGCGGCGAAATCGGCTTCGGTTGGAAAGCTCACGGCAGTATCTCCAGCATCGTTTGCCGGAGACTAGAGGCCGTCACTCTGCTGGTTTATAACCCTCAGGCCCGTCGATCACACGGAAGCGCGCGCGGGCTCGTTCTGCCTGCCAGTCGGACTGCTCTGGAGCGTGAGCTTCGACGATGAGCGCCGCCATGGCGTGGGCCGCTTCCTCGTCGCCAGCCTTTTGCAGCGCCTCCACGACCTCTACCATGTCGTCAGGATCGACGGCCTCAGTCTTGATCATCTGCTTGAGAAAGGCGCGCAACATGCGCTCGGCTAGGGGCGTTTCCATCCCGGCCCGTTTATCAGCCGACGAAGGCTTTGGCGATGACAGAAACGATGCCGTGGTAGGCGTCGGCCTCGGCACCGTCTTGCATCAGGCGGGACGATCGCACGGTGAGGCGATAGCGCCGGCCTGCGACCGGGTAGGCGTGGTTGTGGATCGCCTCGACTATCGCGCTGTTGAGGCGGCCAGTATGGTCGCGGGCGGTCTCGATAATTGCGCCCGTGCCATTCTTCCTGGCCTTCGCGAAGCTATGCAGCGTAAAGGTTACGTCCGCGCGGGCGTTGCATCCTCGCCCCTGTGGGATTGACTGCGTGCCATCCAGTCGAACGAACGGCCAAACCGCTGCACCCTGCGCGTCAACGCCGGCAGTGTTGGGCTGGGGATCGATCGACGTCTTCGCAATGATCGCGGCAAGCGGTGCATTGGCTTTCAGGGAGATGAGGGCCGCGCGTTCAGTCTCGCGTATCAGGTCGCTTGCCATTCACCATCTCCTTAATCGCCCCGGCCTTATGCGCCGCGTCGGCCACTTCGTTGCTGACCTCGATCTCGACATTCGGCGGGTAAACAGCCGTGCGAAGCTCATCGAGCTTGTGGCGGTATTCGCGGGCAAAGATCACGTTCTGCATGTGTCAGTCCTTCGATCTGGAGCGCTTCACGGCGCGGGCTACGGCCTTCTCCACGAGTTCGATGGCGTCCCTCTTTTTCGCGTCACGGGCGATCTGGAGATAGGGATAGCCTTGGCGACCAGAATGGCCATCGTGGACGGGTTGCGCGTGCGGTGCGTTGACAGATACCTCGACCTTCAGCGGCGCGATCTGGTTTGTCTCGTGGCTGTTGGCCAAGTCGCCTGTGTCGTTGTTGGGATAGCCCCCTGGGGTGCCCGGCACATGATTTTTTCCCGAAACAGCACCTGAGGTAATGCCGATCTGGCTCTCGACCTGTATCATCTCGCCGGCCGCGAACAGCGCCCCGCCGACTTCCCGCACCATGCCTTCGCCGGATAGCTTGCGGATGCGAGCCACGTGGGCTTTCGCGCCGATCATGCGGGACTTAGCCATGACGGCCAGTCCCGACCCATCCCGCCGCGACCGGATCGCGCTCTAGCCTCGACACGGACCACACGCCGACGAACGGCCCCGCCAACACCTCGATCTCCGCATCAGTGCCCAGCACGCCATCCAGCGTCGCGGCGAGGACGATAAAGCGCACGTCTGTCTGCACGAAACCTTCCGCCTGACGCATGTCGGTCGTGGCCACGTCGATCTGCACCGAGCAGGGGCGATAGACCACGCCACCTGGGTCGATGATGCTGCCGCCATCATCATAAACGGGCTCCGTCTGGTCGATCACACGCGCGTCATGGAATGGCCCGCCGAATGCTGCCGAGAAAGCCCGGCCAATATCTGCGAAGTCTTGGTCTAGCATGGCGTCCCCAGATAGCCGACCAGTCGAGGTCCGCCAAAGAGCCGGCGCTGGATCTCTGCAAACTGGAGGCCGTAGGGCGTAGCGCCATAGCCTCCCTTCGCCCGCGCGGAGACGACGCTATCGCTGATCGAGGCTTGGAAGGTGCCAGACTTGAAGCTGGTCGCGCCGGTTGCCGCCAGCATTGCCGCGCCCGTCGCGCCGCCGATCGAGTTGAGCGCCAGAAGATGCGCCGTTAGCAGTTCGGTCGCGTCCTGCTGATCGTCGCCATAGGCCTCGCCCACGCGCGCCTCTGCCTTCGCCGCCCACGCCGCATAGGGCGCATCAGTCAACGTTGGGAAGGCCGGAAACAGCGCCTTGAAATCAGCGAGGGGGAGGCGGGTGTAGGGCATCTGCAGTCCTTACAAAAAGGGCCGCCGCACTATTAAGCGAGGCGGCCCGTTTATCCCGGAAGGGTGATCAGTCGGCTTTTTTAGCCTTGGCAGGGGCGTCGCTTTCGAACGAGAAGTAGCCGGTGCCCGACATGCTCTTGAACTCAGCGTCGCTGATCTCAACAGGGCCATCGGTGGCCTGTCCGGGCTGGAGCAGGATCGGTGGGGTGCTGTTGAGAATGCGAGGGCCGTCCGAGTTATTTTTGACGCTCTGTTTGGCCATGGCCTTAGATCCCATCCAGATAGCGGAAGGCGCCGGGGCGGGTGACATCGACGCCACCCGTGCGGAAGATACCAGGCACCTCGAAGTTGGTCGGACCATCCTGGTAAACCGGCAGGAAGCGGTGTGGCATCGGCAGGTTGAGCTTCACCACATCCTCGCGGTTGGCATAGGCCACCATGCGGCGGGTCGAGCTCGCGCCTGCCGTGTCCAGCCCCAAGACGCCGCGAATGGTCAAAGGCCGACCCGTCTGCTGCGTGTAGAAGTTATTGCGCTGGAGGTAGGTCAGCAGAGTTTCGCTGTTCGTGTCGCTCAGGGGCGTGATGCCGAGCCATGCCAGCACATTGAACGGCAGCAACACCGTGTCGACCATTTCAACGGTATTCGAGCCGATAAACGCGCCGATGATCACGCTGTTGAAGTCGCGCAGGATGAAGGCGGGGCTCTTAGTACGAACGCCGTTTGCATCGAACCAAGTGGTTACCGATCCGGTGCCATCGGCAGGCGCGTTGCCAGCAGTCACGCCCGACTGGTTGATAAGGCCCTTGAGCCCCTTGGCAACATCGCCGGTCTGGGTGACGTTCCACATGAATTCGTTGTAGGCGCGCCGGGCAGCGACTGCCTTGCCGGCCTGCAAGTTCATGCCAAGAAGCTGGGCCTGCCCGACTTCCTCCAGGTCGTAGCCATAGCCGATCGCTGCCATGTGGATAGCAGTCTGGACCTTGTCCATGGCGACGTCGGCCTTTGCAACGTCTTTCGCGCCCCCGGAATACCAGCGCGCAGCGCCGACAGTCGAAGAGGTGAAGGTAACGATGCCCGGCGTCCATTCCGGGGCGCTGGTGTCCACGAAAACCAGCTCATTCCACGGCAGTTCGGGAAACTGCTGCTCGTAGACGCGAGGGTTGAGAGAGGCGGCTTGCGCCACCACGAAGTTGAACGCCACAGCGTCGTTGAAATTCTGGTACATGTTACCCAACCCCTATCAAGACGGGATGCGGCGCAGCCGCACCTTGAAGACGGCGTCCGCGCCAGTTGAGGCGGTTTCAGCCTCGGCCTGAGGAACCGCATAGATGGCACCGGCTACCGATGCGTCCGTCCAGCGGAGATTGGCGGAATCCCAATTGAGCGCCGTACCGGCCGCGATCGCCTTCCCAGCGATGCCGAACCAGTTGCCCTCGTCGATTACTGGCACGTTGTCGCCCAAAGCGTAGGTGTCACCCGTCCCGTTTGTCAGGCGGCGCACACCAGCGATCCCGATGAATTCTCCGCTGGTTAGCGGGGCGCAGCTGTCGTTTCCGCTGCGCTGGACCGGGGCGCCGAACGCGATGACTGCTGTCGCAGTCTTCGTGCCAGCGTCCCATTCGCGCATGTCGGCGTGCATACCGGGGAACCCGGCAGGCTGCCCAAGGGGATAAGAGGTCTGAACTGCGGGCATGGTATTCCTCCCTTAGGCCTTAGCCGGCTGACGCCAGGCGTTGAGATTGGTCACCGAATCTGCGAAAGCTTTCGCCTCAGCGGTGGCGGCGTCCGCAATGACCGGCGTGCCGAGCGGCTGCACAGGCGCATCCGCCACTTTCACGTCCTTGGTCAGTGCCTCAAACGCGATGGCCACATGATCACCGGTATAGCTGTTGCCAGGCATCTGCTTGTCGACCACGGCCTTCATGATCGCGGCTTCATCCATGGCATCGGTGACAGCCACGCCAGCGGCTTTGGCTTTGCCTTCGATAATAGCGAACTGCTTGCCCGCATCACGAAGCTGCTGGAGCGTCGGCTTGGCGGCGGCGAGGTCAGCGGTCAGCTTGACGATCTCCGCATCCTTGGCGACGATCGTGGCGGCGTCGGCAACCGCCTTGGCCTCCAAGCTGGTGACCTGGCCGGTCGCGGCATCACGCGCAGCGACGAGCGTCTGGATTGTGGCCATTGCCGTATCGGCGTTGGACACGTCGACGGTCAGCCCGTCGATCAACATGGTCTTCACGGGCTTCTCCTTGGTGAGGGAATCGAGAATGTTAGAGGGGAGGGCATCACAGACGGCGAACCCGTCCTTGATCGCGCATTCGGAACCGGCGCGGCCGCGATCGACCAGCGCAACATGGTTCCCGGTGATAGAAGTCTGGCGGGCGTGGCACTTGGTGCCGTCCGGGGCGGTGAAGTCGCCGAATTCAACCGATGCCGCGTATCCGTTGCTAAGTTCGCGCTTGCCGGCGTTGACCTTGGCGATGGCCTCTGCGTCGGTCAGCAGCAGGTCGAAAGCGAGATACCCACCCTCTTCCCACTTCGCGCCCATGATGGTGCCACGCGCCAGCTCGCGGTGATTGTCTGCGGTGACGGCAACGGATGGATGATCGTCCGTGATCGGCTTGCCGATGAAGCTGTGAACGGCCTTCTGGTCGAAGACGGTGCGCTCGTCGCGAAGGACTTTGACGACATCGTGGGGCTTGAAGGTGTGCCCGGCAGGCAGGGCGTCGGCGATGGAGGGCTCGGACGCGAGATAGTCATAGACCCCAACGCGAGCAGCCTTGGCCCGAACAGCCATGTAACCCCCAGAAAGAGGGCGAGGGGCGTCTAGCGTAAGGGCATCAGCAAAGAGCATGCCCCGCACGATAGGCGGGGCAATGAGGTGGGTTTATAACCCTCAGGGATTGCGCGGGGAGGGTGGTCTACCGACGCCGCGAACAGACGGTGACAGTCTCTCGGCCGCGTGTGTATGACGCGGTGTACGGCACGATCTTGGCCGCTCCTGCGTCGATCATCTCGCGCATCCAGTCCGGAAGCTTAGGCTCAATGTCGCTATGGTCGCGGACCATCACCCTTCCTCCGCAGGCGCGATCAGGTGCAGTCGCCACACCTCGCCGCCGCGATCTTCCACGCGATCCACAACGAAATAATCCTCGCCAAGTTTGACGTTGCAGCCGACCCATTCCTTGCGGCCCTTATCATGCCACGCGAGAGCGGATGATTGAACGTCTACCCATGGCTGGAGCGGGTTGACGGTGCCCTTTACAGTCGTGACGTTCACGGGGCTTCCTCCAGCATGGCATCGATCATGGCTCGCCACTCCGCCGCGCTGTCGTTTTCTCCGGGGCTAATGAAGTTCACACCCTCGGCGGCCTTCATCATGGCCTCGCTCGGCTCGCGGATGCTCCGCATGACTGCGCGAACACAATGGACGTAACCCTCCCAGTTGAGTTCGTGGGACTCTTGGTTATCGGCCATAGCGCGGGCGGCGCGTTCAAGCGGGGTCATGCGGCTTTCCTTTTCGGCTTAGGAACGCCCTTGTTAGCGGTCATGGTAGATGGCGTTGTCATGATGCGGACCATAGGCCATCCCGCATTAAGTCTGTAGTAGAAGGTAGCAAGCCCCAGCCCAGCAATGTCCGCCGCCTCTTTTCCTGACATCGTGCGCCCTTCCCATTCAATCCGCAACGTGTCGCAGCGATTGCGTTGCTGGATCGTCGGGGTGGCCCACCTTACATTGCTCAGCTCATAATCGCCGTCGCCGTCTATGCGATCGAGTGTGTGTGTAAGGGATGGACGGTCGCCAACGTCGGCCGCGAAAGCCTCGAAATTGCTCCTCCAACGCTCGCAGACCCGGACACCTCGTCCGCCGTATCGCTCGTACCAAGTGTGGTTAGGGTTCTCGCAACGCTGGATCATTGCCTTCCAGATATTGAAAAGCGGATGCTTCCCTGACTTCCCCTTGGCAGGCCGCGATTTCTCGCGACAGAGTGGGCACATGGGTTCCACTTGGTTACGCAAATTCGTAATGAAATATGCCCTCTCGTCGCCGCAATCGCACCGGCAATCGACTACAGAGGATCGCCCCGCTGCTCGCGATAGAGATAAGACTATTACGCGACCAAACCGCTTTCCGATTGGCGCAACACGCGATATTCCGGCTTTAGGCATGATGGTCCTCCAATGACCTTTTGCTTAGGGCTGGAGCGGGTCTAGACCACCCGTTTCAGCCCGCCTTCCTTAGCATTTTTGGCGAGTCTCGCCTAGTCCTCGCCATCAAAAGCGAACACTAAAACGCCGCGTTCCCTGCAACCGCATGCGGGCTTGATGCCAGCCCTATCTCCGGCAGGCGGGGCAGCCTTCACGGTCTTGCCGCCAACCTTCTTACCGACCAGCGCGGCATTCTCGCTATACAGATCGCCATCGCGCTCAGCGTGTTCCTGCCTTGGAAAGCGCTTCCTCGAATGATGCCACGCGAAAATCTCTAGCCCCGCATCCCGCCGCCGCTCGCGCGCCAGATCGCTAGACAGGCTGCTCAACTGATGGCTGGCAATTCGAATAGACCGGTCACGCCCCATATCCACGGCACTGCGGATATCCTTCGCCACTTCACGCGCCGGCTTGCGCTCCGACAAGCCCCTAAACACGGCGTCTGATATGCGCCCCTGCGCTTGCGCCGAGACATCGCGGATCAAAGCAACATTGCGCTCTATCACCGTCTCCAGCGTCTCGCGGGCGTCTTCTGGTCCCATGAGGGTCGCAAGATCGACCCCGACCGCGCTCAATATGGCGCCTCGAAAGCGTGAGCGCACGAACCTCTCGACCGACAATGCCCACGATCGAACCTCAGGCGTCAGCACCAGCAGCAGCCGATTGATCGCGTCGCCCACCCCGTCGATCTCCGCGCGCATGTCGGCGGGGCTGTCCTGCACCAGTTCGGACAGGGAGCGGGCATAGGTCGCATCGATGCGCGGCAGGGCGTTCGTCCACGCGGTGATGACCGGCAGATAGCAGGCACGGTATAGATCCGTCGCGAGGGTAGCAGGCGGCACGATGTCGCGGAGCGTGATGCTAGAGCGCCGGATATTGCGCTGGCGGCGGGCGAGGTTGGCGAGCGAGAAGCGGGGCATGTCACCCCTTCTTTATGGGCGGGGGCGGGCTTCCAAGCGGTGGCGGTGGGGGTGCTTTGGGCTGGTGGACGCTATAGCCGTTGCGCGCACGCGGAGTGCCGCTGTCAGCTAAGATAAGCGCAGCGATTATGATCGCGATGGCGAGGATCGTGCATCCACTCATCCTTCGCTGCCTTTCTTATCATTAGCCGCACGAGCGGGCGCCCGACTTCCACTAGGCGCCCGCGCCGTGGGAGATTGCTGGATCACCTCGCTTTCAGCTTGCAGGGCCGATGGATCATCGTCGCCTCCGTCATCATCCGGCGCCAGGCCGAACCTCTCCGAAACCGGTATCTTGGCCAACGCCTGCTCTAGGCCCGGCATAACCTCGCGCTCGATCAGCAGGTTTTGCAGGCTCTCCGCGAAAGCCTGATCAGGGACAGCGCCCGTGGCCTGCACCTTCTCGACGGCTTCCATCAGCGTCTTG
>Ga0233380_1000136_pt1 | contig 42081 bp, 32 predicted proteins | sample ElkDunMinimDraft_9_FD_191541 | JGI IMG/M metagenome (GOLD analysis project Ga0233380, IMG submission 191541) | Fecal eukaryotic communites from dung pellets of Tule Elk in California, USA - Elk Dung F36 | ecosystem: Host-associated > Mammals > Digestive system > Large intestine > Fecal | place... | reverse complement strand
CTTCATCGGGCCGAAGCCGACATCGAATTTCGCGGCGCGCTTTGCTGATGCGGGAACACCGCCGCCAACCATGACGATATCCTCGGGCGCCTGCACGGGAAGCGGGCGGATGAAGATGGGGCGACCGTTCTTTTCGAAGCGCTCGCCGTGCAGCGCGCGAAGCACGATTTCGATCCCATCGTCCATCAGCTTCGCCCGGTCTTTCAGCGATTTGCCGAACATGGCGAATTCGGAAGGCACATAGCCCGCGCCGAAGATTACGCTGAGCCGGCCATTCGACATCAGGTCAACTATTGCCATCTGTTCGGCAATCTCGACCGGATCGTGCAGCGGCAGGATGACGGCGCCCAGCAGGAAGCGGACACGGCTTGTAACGGCAGCCATGCCGCCAGCCAGCACGAAGGGCTGCGGCAGATAGCCGTCTTCCGATCCATGGTGCTGCATCAACCCGATTGTGTCGACACCGATGCGGTCTGCAAAGGCCGCCATATCGATGGCGGCACGGTAGAGATCAGCGGTTGGCGCGGCCCATTCGGGCGAGCGCATGTCGAAGGATACAGTGGTGCGGATGTCTTTCATTAGTCGCCTTTCAATGCGGTATAAGATGGATCTTGATGGTCGCGCCGGGCGCGCATGTTTTCATTTATAGGGGTGACGTCGGACACGGAGTCGAAGTCGATCACACATTCGCGCCGGTCGATTGCCCAGCGCCCGTTGCGGCGCGACCACGTATCGACATAGCGCGCGCAAAACTCACGCTGGATCACCCGCTCGTCATCTCGGGAACGCAGCTTGGCCGTGACATATGATTCACTGCCGGCGTGATCACCGTTGATCTCGATCACGATATTGGAAACCTGGTGAGAGTGGTGCAGGAATTTGCGGTGTTCCTCGCATATGAAGTCAATCCAGCCGCGCCCTGTGCCTGTGTAGGTGCTGCCGAAGTCAGCGAAGCTGTCTTCATGGAACACGGCATGGCCAAGCGGAACGTCCAGCCGGTCAACCGAGCGGCAATAGCGATAGATCTGATCCATGATCGCCAAACGATCAGCGACTTCACCGGTTTTGGTCATGTCAGACCTCGCAGTACAGCATAGGATGGGTCGCTTTCATCACGGGCGGACGCAGGTCCATGGTTTTGCGGGGGCGTGACTTCACGAATTTCCTGATGGTCGAAAACGACGGTGCGGCGCTTCAGGCCCCAGTATCCGTCACGTTTTTCCCAGCTATCAAGATAGCGGCCCCAGACGCCGATCTGCATCAGCTTGCCATCGCGCTCAACCCGCATGGTTCCGGTGACATATGCTTCGCTTCCGGCGGCGGTGCCGTGCAGTTCGATCAGGGTGTTGCTGACCTGATGCGAATGGCTGAGCAGGTGCCTGTGACTGGCGCAGATCTTGTCGATCACCCCCTTGCCGGGGCCCTGGTAATACTCGGGGCCGTAATCGGCATAACCATCGTCGTGCCAGACCGAATGGCCCAGCGGCACGTCGATGCGATCAACAGCGCGGCAATAGGTGTAGATCAGATCACGGATTGCCTGCTTGTCGGCAAGATCGGCCACGGTTCGCGTCAGAGTATCAGTCATTCTCGCCTCACTTCTTTGCGTAGGCAGCGGCCATTTCGGCAAAGGCCTCTATGCGCTGACGGCGTGCCGCGGCCGAGCTTCCGGCATAGCCCGCCTCGTCATCGGCAAGGCCCCAGTTCTGGATTGGACCATGCGGCAGCCGTTCCAGCCCCAGCCGGGCGACATCGTCAGGATCGGCGAGATTGTCCGGGATTGGCATGCCCCGCGCTTCCATCAGTTCACGGTGTGCGGGTGTGTCGGTACGTCCCAGAACATAGCTTAGAACATCGACGCCGTGCGGGCGCAGTTCCGCCCACAATGCTTCGCTGAAGACAAGGTCGAAGGCCTTGGTTGCAGCGTAGAGGGCGATGCCGGGCAGGCCGCCGTAACAGGCACCTGAGCCGACGATAATGATGCCGCCGCGCCCGCGGTCGCGCATCGGGCGGGCAAAGTGATAGCAGGCGCGCATCACGCAATTGACGTTACGGGTCGTCAGCGAATCCCAGTTGGAAAGTTCATTGTCGAGGAACATCGCGCCGTTGGGATCTGCCCCGGCGTTCAGGATCAGCAGGCCGACTTCGCGGTTCCCGGCGACATCGGCCATGCGCGCGACCGCGTCTTTGGCGGCGAGGTCGATGGTGGCGGTGATGCACTGCACGCCATGGGCCGTGTGGATTTCATCGGCCAGCTTATCGAGCGGGCCTTCGCGCCGGGCAACCAGGATAAGGTTCAGGCCTTTTTCCGCCAACTGCATCGCAAAGGACGCACCCGTTCCTTCGGAAGCTCCGGCGATCAGCGCCCACGGGCCATAGCGATCCCTGAATTCCGTTCCGGTCATCCTGTTTTTTCTCCCTGCGCTTTGCTCTTTTATGAAAGCGGCTTGATTCGTTGCCGTCAATCGATATTCTGTAAATTCAGAATATGGTAAAGCCCAATATCACCCACCCTGCCGACGTCCACGGTGAATGTCGCTTCATTGACGACATTGCGTCGATGATGATCCCGTGGGGATGGCCGCGCAATGTCGGCCGCATGTACGGCTATCTTCTGCTCAGCGACGGTCCGGTAACGCTGGACAAGATGGCGTCAGACTTGCGTATCGCCAAAAGCAACGCGTCTGTCGCAGCGCGTACGCTGGAACAGTTCGGTAATGCCCGGCGGCACAGCGAACCGGGATCGAAACGCATTTACTATTCGGCGCCAGACATGCTCTCGGGCCCCTTTGCCTCGAAAGTTGAACTGTTCGACCGTATCGTACGGCTGTTTGCCACCAATGAAGCGATTGGACGGTCGCCCGCAGTGAATGAGCGGCTGGAGGGGATGGCGAATTTCTACGAGGACATGCGAGCGGCAGTGCAGGGCGTGCTGGACAAGCATGGTCAGGATTCGCCGCTCCTGCGCAGGGAAAAGTCCGGATAGGATTGCTTCAGGTGGTAGAATTGGCGCCAAGATGGAACTGCTAGCTAGGCACCTGCCTGCTCGGTTGGGACAGGTGCTGGCGTCATCACTGCGGCATCCAGCTTCGGCAGCAATTCCGCCACCCGTGCGCGATAGGCCTGAACACCAGCATCCTTCACAGGACCATAACCAGCAATCAACTCGGCCGAAGCGGCAAGTTCAAGAGCAATCGGCATCGTCGCCGGTGTAACCGTTGCGATCACGTCATGGATAAGAGTGCGATACTCCGCAATCAGTGCGCGCTCCATGCGGCGTTCCGCCTGATAGCCAAACAGATCGAATGGTGTGCCGCGCAGGCCTTTCAACTTCGCCATCAGACGAAATAGCGGAAAAATCCATGGCCCGACTGCGACCTTCTTCGGCCGATGCGTCTTTGGGTCTTTGCGGAAAAAGCTGAGGTACGGAGCGCCGAGATTCAGCTTCAGCTTTGCTTCACTAGAGAACTGGTCACGCAGCGATGCCAGGAAGGCCGGATCGCTGTACAGCCGCGCGACTTCGTACTCATCCTTATAGGCCATGAGCTTGCCAAGGTGCTTCGCGGCTTCGGTTAACAATGGCTCGGCATCGGCAATGCCGCGTGTTCGCAGCGCGGCACCAATCTCGTCAAGGAAAGTGCGGTACGTGTTCGCCCAGGCCTCGTTCTGAAATTTTTCCAGCAATGCTGCGCGGCTGGCGGTGATTTCGGACAGCGTGCGCAATGGCTTCGCTTCGTGGAGCCCGGCGTCGGCAAGGTCGAACAGGGCGTCGGCATCAGCGGCGGCCAGTCGACCAAGCGACAGCGCGTTCAGGTTGGCCTTGGCCGCGACGCCGTTTAGCCGCACGGCTTCTTCGATTGACGCGAGCGAGACAGGCAGCAAGCCCTTTTGCGCCGCAAAGCCAACCATCATCAGATTGGTGAAAATCGTATCGCCCAACAACCGGCTGGCAAGCGTCCCGGCGCGCAGTGTTTTGATGTTGGTGGGATCGACGCGCTTGCCGATAGCGGACAGGAAGCGCGTGGCCGTCAGATCCATGTTGCGATTGGTCTGGAACTCGCCGGTCGGAACCACATCCTCATTGGCAAGAACGTGGGTATCGGGGCGGGTGAGGGCCAGCACATCCGGGCCAGAGCCGACGATCAGATCACAGGCGATGACCACGTCGGCCTGCCCGGTACCGAGACGCGCAGAAGGAATCGCTGCTGCGTCCCGTCCGATGCGCAAGTGGCTGGTTACAGCGCCGCCCTTTTGCGCCATCCCGGTCTGGTCCAGCACCTTGGCGCCCTTGCCCTCAAGATGCGCTGCCATGGCAAGGATCGCGCCGATGGTGATCACGCCCGTGCCGCCGATACCGGTGACGAGCATCGACCGATCCCGTTCCGATACATCAATCACTACGGGTTCCGGCAGTGCCGCAACTTTGGCGGCAAGCGCGGCGTCATCGAATGTCCGCTTCGCCAGCGTGCCACCTTCGACTGTGACGAAGGATGGGCAATAGCCCTTGATGCAGGAGAAATCCTTGTTGCAGGTCGATTGGTCGATGGCCCGCTTGCGGCCAAATTCGGTTTCTATCGGCGTGACAGACAGGCAGTTCGACTGGACAGAACAATCGCCGCAGCCTTCGCACACGGCCGCGTTGATGAACAGCCGCCGATCGGGATCGGGATAGTCGCCGCGCTTGCGCCGACGGCGTTTTTCATTGGCGCAGGTCTGCTCATAGACGATGGCCGAAGTGCCCTTCACCTCACGCAGTTCGCGCTGAACGGTGTCCAGCAGGTCGCGGTGAAGGATGCGGGTTGCGGGCGGCAGGTCGGCCCGGTTGAAGCGGCTGGGGTCTTCGCTCACCAGTACAACCGGGGACACGCCCTCCACCACCAACTCGCGGACGATCTGTTCGGCCGTTAGCGCGCCTTCGGCCGGCTGGCCGCCAGTCATGGCGACGGCATCGTTGTAGAGAACCTTGTAGGTGACGTTACTCTTGGCCGCGACTGCTGCGCGGATAGTGAGCAGGCCGGAGTGGGTATAGGTGCCGTCGCCCAAGTTCTGGAACATATGCGGCGTATCGACAAAGGTCTGCGCGCCTACCCACGGCATGCCTTCCTGGCCCATAGACACGGTCTGCATGGTCCGCCGCTCTGGCATGTAATGCGCCAGTCCGTGGCAGCCGGTGGCGCCCATCGACGAGCTGCCTTCGGGAACGACAGTTGATGTGCTGTGCGGACACCCTGAACAGAAATAGGCGGGCCGTATCGCCGTTAGCGCCAGTTCCTTTGCTGTCCCTTCTAGCGCGCGAAGCTTTCCATCCCGTGCGCGTACGTCGTCGTGAAGGACGCCAAGCGATTTCAGCCGCGCAACCAGCGCACGCCGAACCGAGCCGGGATCAAGAACGCCTGTTTCGGGTAGGAGTGGGGCACCATCCGGTGTCGTCTTGCCGGACAGGGCCGGTGCATTCGCCTGACCATAGAATGTGCGCGCTAACTGGTCCTCGATTACGGCGCGCTTTTCCTCGATCACAAGGATTTCAGCGCTGCTGCCACAGGCTTCTCGTACAAATCGGACGTCGATTGGCCAGACGAGGCCCAGCTTGATGACGCGAAGGCCGATCGCCCGGCATGCTGCGTCATCCAGCCCGAGATCGGAAAGGGCCTGACAGGTATCGAGCCATGACTTTCCGGCAGTCACAATAGTCAGCTTGCGGCTGGGTGCATCATGGCTCACGCGGTCGATCGCGTTCAGGGCGGTGAACATCGGCACGATGGGCAGGCGCTGTTCAATCACCGCCGCTTCCTGTTGCAGCGCTGACATGGCGATGCGCAGATTGGGGGAGGTGGGGGGCGCTTCGGGCAGATGGATCGGAAAATCGATGCCGGGAAGCGTAACCGTGGTCGTCAGATCCAGCGTATCGGTGATGGCCTTGATCGCCACATACAGTCCGCTAGCTCGTGATAGTGCCCAGCCAAGCTGCCCGAAAGTTAGGATCTCGTCCGTCGTGGCCGGGTAAAGCACCGGCACCATCGCTGTCATCAGCACATGTTCGGATTGGTGCGCCGTCAGCGACGACTTGGCGGCATGATCGTCTCCGCACAGCAGAAGCGCGCCGCCATTCCTGTGCGTCCCTTCGAAATTGGCGGCCTTGATCGCTTCGCCAGCGCGTTCCACGCCGACGCCCTTGGCATACCACAGCGCAAACACGCCATCGACGCGCGGCTTACCGTACCAGTCAAGCTGCTGGGTGCCGCGAACCGAAGTCGCCGCCAGTTCCTCATTCAGGCCCGGCTCGAAACGGATGTCGTGTTTGGTCAGCAGCTTTTCCGTCGCCCACAGCTGCGCATCCAGCGTAGTGATCGGCGAACCGCGATAACCCGTGACATAGCCGGCGGTGTTCAGCCCTGCCGCACGGTCCCGCTGGGATTGGTCGAGCAGCAGGCGTACGACGCCCTGCAGTGCGGAGAGCATGACCTGCCCTTCGCGCTGCGCGTATTTGTCTTCCAACGTGACGACCGTTTTGGTCACGGTTTCTCCCGGTTTTCGTGCCGGTTCGGGCCTTCCAGAAGCATCTCGCCGATGCAAGCGGGATCGCGGCTTGCGCCCGCGCGGTCAAACGCCATTGCCCGTAAAGCGCGAAGCCGGGCCAGAGACGGGCTCGCGTGGGGCATTAAAGCACAAGGCATCAGGATAAATCCCGATAGGCATACGCATGGGAGTGGCCATCGTCCGAGTCAGCGCTGCATGAGATGAAAAATGAAGGCAGTCGTTTGTTTTCTAGCCGGAGCCAATGCCGCAAACATGGTGGCCAAACAGATTCAGGCGGGCAGTGGCAGCTTCTACCTTCTAGGGCCTGAAGGGCCGGAGGTAGGCGAACCTCGTCCGCCCCTGTTGCATGCTCGCCTGCGTGTCGCCAGCTGCCGCGGTGGCCTTGGAATCGGACACCGCGACTAGCCTGTGTTCACAAACTATTTGATTACTAGCGTAGTGACGTCGAAGGGGAATGCCTTTATCTGGCCATTCTTGCTGACAACGATAATTCCGTCATCGTTATCGACCGCGACAACATTGCCGGCGGCAAATTCACCTGAGATCTGATTCAGGAGCATCGTCGTGATCACGCCATCAATCGTATTACCGTCGACGGCGCGAGCCAGTACCTGTTTCTGAACTGCCGGCGACAGTAACGATAGCATGGCCTGCTCGTAAGGTGTTGGGGCGGCGGCCAACGCTGGCGAAGCGAGGCCTAACGCAGCGGCGGCAATCACAAGTTTCAGCTTAAACATAGAATGCTCCTTGCCGGTTGTATGCCCCGATTGGAACGTTGACATATTTGATAATCCAAAGTCAACATCGGGGATTAAAGTCAAATCTGCTATTACGCAAATAAGTTAAGGCAATGTCGGATACCTTGAGGTGCGTCATTTGTTCTTAAGTTGTGATTTTAGATAACTACAAATGCATTTGCTAAAGGTAATCCGCATGGGCCATAACGAGCCGCTGCGCTTGATGTTCCAGACCCTGTCGGTGACCGGGATAGCGCAGCAGTTGTTTGGCCTGGGCGCCGCCCCCAATCGCCAGAAGCTGCGAACAACGCGGGATCGTTCCTGTTGCCACTGACCTGCCACGGAACTTTCATCCAGCTCTGATTGGAGCCGGGGTGGTTGTGGTTATGCCTTTCGGCGCCTTGTTTGCAATGGGGTCAGGCATGCCTGACCCCATTGCAAAAATCGTTTCCGCGTAGCCGGCCGGGGTCTGGTATCCGATCGAGGAGTGAGGGCGGCAGGTGTTGTAATCCTCCATCCACTCTCGGATCACGGCACGAGCGTGGTCGAGGCCGTGGAACAGTGTCTCGTTCAACAGCTTGTCCCGCAACGGGCGGCGATGCCGGAGCCATGATCGGCAAGGGGACGGGAGGCTCTACGGGATCGTTGCTCGACGGTCGAAACAGCGTTGCGTCAACCGGAAGGCCAGCTATCGAACGGGCATGTTCAATCTGGGATTCGATTCCTGCGACGACACTGGGCAATCGACGCAGAGCGGTGGTGAGGCTGTCAGTCCGCAACGAGCGCCAGATTTCGAAGCGATTCAACAGCCGCTGCGCGTCAACCGGGATCACATGACGATAGTAGAGATTGCGTCCCCGTCGAAGCACGACTTTCGGCAAAACCTGTAGCAGGTTTCTGTAGCAGGCACGGGGCTCAGCAAGGGTGCTTTTCCGAGGCTCTACGGGCGACGATGGGGCGCTTTCCTGTAGCAGTTCTGTGTAGCAAACACGCTGAGAAGACCGTCTTTGCGACGATCCCTCAACTATTTCAGTATCTTGGGAAAAAATGGTGCCCAGAAGAGCTTTCTGAGGGGGCGCCTAAGCGGTTGATTTCTCAATCAAATCGTAGATGTGAGAAGTCGCCAGGGACAGCATTAGCACGATCAGAATTCGCGGAAAAGGCTGGACGTCGGCGGACGCGACGGTTCGAGTCCTCATCTCGTTCAATTTGGCCCGGGAGAACTGGTCTGAGCCGGCCCGTCCGAGGATCGGCGGAAGCAGCGGGATACGCAACATCGGCCAGTCTCCACAGGGTCGCACCAATAAGTATCATGTCATGGTTGCATCATCGCGGCCACTATGGCCTTTACCTCAAGACAGGCTGGCAATCGCCTGACTCGGGGGCGGGATGTTCAGCGAACTTGGAAATCTTCATCGGGCGTTGAGCGCCTATATCGAGGCAACCTATCATATCTCGAATCCGAGCCTGGTCGATCTGCGCCGATCGCTACTCGACCAGTCGGGCACGATTTCGCAGCGCGCTTATATCGAGAGCACGCCCATCTATCAGGGCGACAAGAAGTTCGCTGACCTCGCCATACCCCGCGAGGCACGTGACTTTCTTACGTATATCGGCACGAAAGCAGGCGGACGGCTGGTGTTCGATCCGCCTTATCCGCATCAGGCGGAAGCGCTCGAGATCATCGCCGACCCCATTGGCCGCTGTCTGCTCGCCACCACTGGCACAGGCTCAGGCAAGACCGAAACCTTTCTACTGCCAATCTTGATGAAACTCGCCCATGAGGCCGCGACCCGGCCCCAGCAGTTCAAGCAGCGCGCCGTTCGATCAATCATCCTCTATCCAATGAATGCGCTGGTGAACGACCAGTTGGGCCGCCTGCGCAGACTGCTTGGCGCGCCGTCGGTGTGCGACTGGTTCACCGAACATGCGGGTCGTCCCGCGAAGTTCGCGCGCTACACCGGGCGCTCGCTCTATCCCGGACAGCGCACCGAGGATCGAAACAAGCGTCGCTTGAAGAGCCTGAACTTCTACCGCGACCTCGAGAGATCCGCGCAAACCGACAATGGTGTCGCTGCCCAGATCGACCAGTTGCGCTCGCTTGGACGATGGCCCGCCAAGCCGGGTGATATCGACGGCGAGAATGGGATGACCAAGTGGCTCGGCAGCGGAAAGCGCTGGCTTGGACCCGATCAGAAGTTTCAGAGAGCCATCGAGCGGCCCGAAGATCCCGAACTGCTGCTCCGCCACGAGGTACAAGATCAGCCGCCCGACCTGCTGATCACCAATTACTCGATGCTCGAATATATGCTCCTACGACCGATCGAACGATCGATTTTCGAACGGACACGGGCGTTCTTCGAGGCCAATCCGGATGAGCGGCTGCTGTTCGTCCTCGACGAAGCCCATCTCTATCGTGGCGCCAGCGGGACAGAAGTCGCGCTGCTGATCCGCCGACTGCGCAATCGGCTCGGCCTCACCCCGGACAGGATGCAGGTCATCGCGACCAGCGCGTCATTCTCGGACGGAGAGGCCGCGCAGCGTTTCATCGGCGGCCTTGTCGGACGTGAAGTCGATATGATCGAAGTGTTGCGCGGGAAGAAGCACGCGCGCCTTCCGTCTGCCTCGGGCGACCTGCCGCTTGCCCAGGCGCTCGCCGCCTGCCGCACCGAACAGTTGAAAGACGTGGATTCTTCTCAGCGGATTGACGCGCTTGCCCCATTACTCACATTCCGCAGCGACGCGCTGACCTCACAGCGATTTGTCGTGGCGTCGTCGATCGCGAAAACGGTCGAGGTTACGGTTTTCGGTGTGGATGCGGCGTTGAAATCCGTGAGCGAGACGCTGACGGTCAAGCCGCATGGCTCCGTCGAGACCAACAGAGGCTATCTCGCTTTGACCGAAGTGATCAGTGCTGATGGTATCAGTGTCGGTCGCACCGCTGAACGGCCCGACATCACGATTGCGAATGGGCAGGCGCTCGTCGTGCGTGATGGCTTGCAGCGCGCCATCCATGCGACGCTTGAGGCGCTGCCGGTAATCGGACGCCTTGTCAATCTGACGGGCGGTGCCACAACTGAAAGCGATACGATCACGCTGGAGCCGAAGGCGCCGATCGGCCTGGACGCCATCGGAGCGCTGCTGTTCGACGGGGAGATTGAGCAGAGCGTTCGGGCAGCCGCGACAGACTCGCTCCTTGAACTCGCCTCCTATGCGAAGGCTGAACCGGACGGGCAGCCGCTGCTCGCCGCGCGCGTCCACGCACTTTTCCGCGGACTTCCAGGCCTGTGGGGTTGCGCCGACGAGAATTGCGCCATTGTCCCGCCCGGCGAGGCACCGGCGCCAACGGGGATGCTCTATTCGCAATCAACCCGAGAGTGCAGGTGCCGATCGCGGGTATTCGAGGTGCATACCTGCCGCGACTGTGGCGTCGCCTATTTCAACGCCTTCGCGCTCAATCCCAGCCAGCCGGACTTTCTTTGGGCGGAAGACATCGGCGACATCGATGAGGTGGATGGCGTGGTTCGCCCGGTTCAGATCCTGCTGGAAGATCCCGGCTTCGACGCCGACAAATATTGCACCACGAGCTACCTCGATCCACTCACCGGTCGGCTGGGTTCGAAATCGCCCGACGCGCGGGAAATCTGGCTGCCGCGTCCGTCAAAGGACGTCGAGCCGGGGCATTTCGAAAAATGTCCCCACTGCGAAGCCAATGGTTCGCAGATCATGGACCATCAGACCAAGGGTGATGAGCCTTTTCAGGAACTGATCAGCGTCCAACTGCTCGACCAGCCTGCGCGGGTTGAAGCAACTTCACCGCTCAAAGGACGCAAGTCGCTAATCTTCTCCGACGGGCGGCAGGCGGCGTCGCGGCTTTCCGGCAAGCTCAAGAACTTTTCACTGCAAGACAGCATACGCCCGCTGTTGCTCGCCGGACTCCGAATGCTCGAAGAGCGCTTTAAGGTGCCAGTCCCGCTGGGATACGCCTATCCCGCCATCCTTTATGCCTGCGCCAAGTTCGACGTGAACTTCCGCCTGCCGGGCACCGAGCATGAAGAGTTTGCGCGTGACCTTCGCAAACTGCATGGCTTCATCCGGGATGACGGCGACTATAACGAATTCCGCGATCTCGCGGACACCTTAAACAAGACGCACGTAAAATCCGTTCGGGCACCGCTGGCTCGCGTGCTCGCCAATCGCCATACCGGACTGCAGCCGCTGGCGCTCGCCGCGCCAGAAGCTGTGCTAACCGACAATCAGAAAAAGCGCCTCAACGCCCTGCCTGTGCCGCCCGCCGGCATGGGGACCGATGATGAGAAGCGTCGCGCTTTGCTCGATCTATGGCTCAGCCTGTCGTTGTCGGCGGGCTCGGTTTTGGTCGAAGGCACACCCAGCGAATGGATCGATTCAAAGGAAGGCCCATCGCTCAAGCGCAGCAGCGGGCGTCACACTTCAATCCTCGATAAGTTGCTCAGCGGAACATGGCATCGCGCCCAGTTCGGCGCAAACGCCAAGCCGGACGCCAGTTGGATCGATTTCCTCGCCACCACATTTGCGCAGAATCACAATGCGCAAGGCTTCTTCGTCAACGCCGCCAAGGTTCGGTTGCGTCCGGAAGCAGAAGTCGATTGGCGGCGCTGCGGTCGTTGCACCCTGGCGCAGCCCGCCAATGCCCTGATGGGTATAACGTGCGTCAAGTGCGGCACGGACACGGACGCCCTTGATCCACGACTGGATACGGTCTTCCGCACACGCAAATATCTATACCGAAAGTTGGTCGAGCGGCTCGAATCAGAGGGCGACCAAGGCTACGTGCCCTATCCCTTCGTTGCGGAGGAGCACACCGCCCAGCTCAATGATGCGGGGCAGGATCAGGCATTCTCGCGCGCGGAATGGTATGAACTGCGCTTTCAGGATCTCGACGTCCCGGGACCGCGCGGAGAGCGCGCAGGTGCTGTCGATGTGCTCAGTTGCACCACGACGATGGAAGTCGGCATCGATATCGGCAGCCTGACCGCGGTCGCACTGCGGAATGTGCCGCCCGGTCGTGCTAACTATCAGCAGCGCGCCGGTCGAGCGGGACGACGCGGATCGTCGCTTTCCACCGTACTCACCTTCGCCGGGTCGGATAGCCACGATCAGCGGTTCTTCGCCGATCCGCAGGCGATGGTGGGTGGTCCGGTACCCGATCCGGTGCTTAATCTCGACAACCGCGAAATCGTCCAGCGACATGCCTTCGCGCTGATCCTCTCGCTTTTCCAGCAGGAGAGGATCGAGACGCCTCCGACCGATGGAGATGCTCAGGCTTCGAACATCTTCGAATCGCTCGGCAAGCTGACGGATTTTCGTGATCCGAATGTCGATGGTTTCACGTTTGCGGGGCTGAAGTCCTGGCTGATCACGAATGCCGGCAAGATCAACGCCGCGCTGCGCGACGTCATTCCCACAGAGGCTGTCGAAGGCGATGCCGACAGCTTCTTCGCAGCCATGCCCGGAAAACTGCTCGCGGCACTTGAGGCCGTGGGCGCTGGTACAAGTGATGTGGAATTGGCCGCGACCGATCCGGTGATCGCCGCCGAAGAGGGACCGGCCTTCGACTTCGGGATCGAAGACTTTGGCGGCGACGCCGATATGTTCGACACCCCCGCCGAGGAAACGCCCGTCGAAGAGGCCCACGAGACCGGCGAGGTAAATCCCGAAGCGCCGCTCAAGCCGCAGAATTTGCTCGATCGCCTGTTCACTAAGGCCGTCCTGCCCCGCTACGCCTTCCCAACCGACGTCGTATCGTTCACGGTGTTTGACCCGTCGAGCACGCCCTACCGCGCAGAGATCGCCTATTCACCGCAGGCGGGTCTAACCCAGGCGCTCAGCCAATATGCTCCTGGGCGCGAAGTCTGGGTCGACGGTCGCAAGTTTCGCTCGATGGCGATCTATTCCGGGTTCCATAAAGATCGCATAAACGCCTACCGCGCCCAGCGCCTTTACTTCGAGTGCGGCAAATGCGGCTATGCCAAGCTTGAGGATGTCGATGACAATCATCGGCGCGGCGACACCGAGGATTGCCCCGCGTGCAAGAAGAAAGCTGGCATGGGGCCGGCGGAGCGCTGGATCGTGCCGGTGGGCTTTGCGCATCCGCACGACGAGGCATTTGAACTTGCAGGCGATGAGACCCCGCTGCCAACCCGCCCGACGCGCGCGAAGCTGAGCGCCCCGCAATTCGACCAGCAGCATGAACTGGGCAGGCTCGAACGCGCCGATGGAAGCGGGTTTGCCGCCTGGGCATCTAAGCAGACGCTGATGGTCACCAATCTCGGCGTTCGCAAGGCGGGAAGTCCCGAGACCGGCTTTCTCTATTGTCCGGCATGCGGGCGGACCGAGCCGACCGGTTGGAAGGAAGGAAAGCTCGCCAGCAGCAAGCCGCACCCACGACCCTATCCCGACCACGGCAAGCAGCCGGAATTCTGTGACGGCCGCGGACGGGCGCTCGTGCTCGGCCACGAATTCCTTACCGACATTGCTCTGTTCTCATTCAAGCTTTCGCCCGAACTACACGTGCCCGCCGGATCGACTGCCGGACGTATCGTGCTCACGACAATAGCAGAGGCGCTGAGCATTGCCGCGGCAGGACTACTCGACGTCGATGCAGCCGACATCGGGGGTGGCCATCGCGCGGCGCTCAATGAGGGTGGCGCCCGAGGCAGTGAAGTAGAGGTCTTCCTTTACGATACGGCACCCGGCGGCGCCGGGTTCGTGCGAGCAGCTGCGCGCGATCCCGAAGCATTGCTCAAGGGGGCTCTGGACTTGCTGGAAGGCTGCAAGTGCTCGTCATCCTGCTACGAATGCCTGCGCTCGCACAAGAACCGCTGGGATCACGCCGATCTTGACCGCTACCTCGGCGCGACGTTCCTCCGGCATATTCTATATGGCGAACGCCCGTGGGTGCCGGACGTGGTCGAGAAGCGCCTGCTCGACTTGCTCGCCACCGACCTGATCGACAAGGGTGAGACGGTCGAGCGCCCGAGCGACGGAGAGTTGCGCCTGCCCGATTTTGACGGGCGCACCCTCGTCATCAGTCACCCCTTAATCCGCGACAAGCCGGGATCGAAGCGCGCTCATCAGCGCGGGCGGCAACCAACGGATCGCTACCTTGATCAGCTACTGGTCGATCGCGCGCTGCCTGCGGCAATTCTGCAGGCGCTAGATGCGTCCTCAAGCGTGGTTGGTGCCGCGCCTCCGTTCGATTTGGCCGCCACCGGCCTTCCTGTGTATCGGTCGCTTTCGGACCTGGCCGGTTCCGGCGCCGATCTGCCACCGACGAGTGAGTTCGCCGATATTCCGGACGCGCCTGAAGGAAGCTTCATCGTCCAACTCGATGTCGAGACAATGGAAAACACGAAGCTCGGCGAGACCCGACCATTCATCCGTCACACCTGGCATATTTTCACTAGCGCGACCGCGCCGGGCAAAGCGCCGATGCTCATTCGCCGGATCGATGGCAAATCGTTTCAAGCCTCCGGCAGCGAGGTCACCTTTGGCATCGTCGGAGAGAGCATGAAGGAAAGCGGGATGGAGCGTTACCGGGTGCGATACGGTTCGCTCAGACCCACGGCGCGGGCTGAACAGGTCAATGTTGATGCGGTCGAACTGCTCGGCGCGTTTCATAAAGCGTTGGGAGCCTGAGCTGTGGCAATCATGCATCCCGATGTTGCGCCAGACCAGATCATCCATAGCTCTGAACGCGACGTCTATATCGCTCTGCGCGATCAACTGCCTGACAGCTACCGCGTGGTGCATTCGCTGCCATGGCTGCGACCTGATCGGGACGCTGCTGATGCTCCGCTGCGTGAGGGGGAAGCTGACTTCGTCATTTTCCACCCGAACTATGGCTTGCTTGTGCTCGAAGTGAAGGGCGGGGAAGAGATGTTCGCGCGCGGCCAGCAATGGTTCCGCAAACTGCCCAAGCGCGACAAGCCGATCACCAATCCATTCGATCAGGCGCGCCGCAACATGCACGCGCTGACCAATGCTGTCGAGGAACGTACCGGCGGCAGGCTCAAGTCGAACCGCTATGTCTATGGCTATGCGGTTGTGTTCCCGCATGGGCGGGCGAGTGGCGCGCTGCCGCTCGACGTTGTCGATCAGGTGCTGATCGACGTCGATCGTATGCCCGAACTTGAACGGATGATTGAGAAGGCATTCAATGCCTTTCCGCAAAAGGTCGGCAAGCTCCAGCGCGCCGAGTTCATAGAAATGCTCGATGTGCTGCTGCCGCGCTTCCAGATCATGCGGCCACTGTCGCCCCAGATCGAGGCGGGCCGTGAGAAGCTTCTCGAACTGACCGACAACCAGTCGCTCGCCTTTCGCGGGCTGTTCGCCAACCCGCAATTGCTCATCGAAGGCGTAGCAGGGTCGGGCAAGACCTTGTTGGCGGTCGAGCGCGCATTGGCGTTCGCGCGGCAGGGCATTCGCTGCCTGTTCGTCTGCTACAATAAGGAACTGGCGCAGTGGATCCGCGAGCAGCTTGCTGCCGACCCGGAGCGGGCAGAGATGGCGAAGCTGATCGATGTCTATCATTTCCACGCGCTAGCCGCTGATCTCGCCAGTGAAGCAGGGCTGCCGTTCGAGATTCCATCGAGCCCGGCTGAGCAGCGCCAATTCTGGGACGAGGAAGCCGCATCCATCCTGGAGGCGGCCAGTGCCAGTCTCTTCGGAATGGAGGAGCCGCGATACGGCGCCCTCGTCGTCGATGAAGCGCAGGATTTCGCTGAACTCTGGTGGTACGCGCTGTTCCCGCTGATCGAGAATGGCGATAAGGGGCTGATCTTCGTCTTCATGGACCTGGCCCAGAGCCTGCGCGATCAGTCGACTCCGCCGCCTTTCGACTTTCCGGCGCGGTTCACGCTGAACGTCAATTGCCGCAACACCAAGCGCATCGCCCGTATGAGCGCCCAGATCGTGCCGCTGGAGACCCTTTCGCCCGCGGGCGCCCCGACCGGCATCGATGTCCGGATGCTGCGCGCCGCCGCGCCGTCCCAGCAAGCGGGACTGGTCGCGAGCGAGCTTAGGCGCCTGCTCGAAACAGAAAAGCTGTCGCCGAAGCAGATCGTGTTGATCGGACCCGCCGCGAAAGACCGTGGAGGCCTGAAAGGACTGAGCGATGTCGCCGGAGTGCGGATCGTGACGTCTGCGGCCGAGTGGCGAAATGGCAAAGGCGTGCTCTGCTCAACCGCGCGATCGTTCAAAGGTCTCGAGGCCGATGTGGTCATCGCCTATGATCTCTCGGCGCTCAGCCCAGGGTTCACCTCGGCAGACCTCTATGTAGCGTGCAGCCGAGCGCGCCATGTGTTGATCCTCATCACGCATGACGAGCGGATTCGCGCGTTACTCGAGCACGCTGAGGCGATCAGTCGCGCTGATGCTTGAAGCGCTGACCCCCAATAGCCTTCGCGACCGACTGGGGTTCGCGGCTGATGCGGCCGGAGCGCCCGCAATTGGATCGGTTGCGAAGGCCGCGCGCGCCTGTGTCCATGCATGGCGATCGCCAGCGCGCGCTCGCGTGACCGCGTATCTGCATCGCCAGCTTATTGCCGTCGGCTTTGAGGAAGAACTGGTCCGGTCGCGCGTGGCCGAGGTCATCGACGCCTTGATCGAGGTTGGCGATTTCACACCGGCGCGACTTAGTGGCAAGGCAAGTCTCGTCCTGTCTCGACCGCAATGGATTCGTATCGCCGAGGGCGACTTCGCGTTCCTGGGCCAGCAGGACGGGGGCTCACAGCCAACCGCCGTGACGCCGAGTTTCGTTCGAAGGCTCCCAGCGGCCGACGAGACTGCAGACCCAATCGACTTTGCCGGATTCATGGGAGTTCCCGGATATCGACGTCATCTTGCGCGCCGCACCAGCGGCACTGGCGATGGCAGGCTCACCGAGTTCTGGTCGATACTGAGTTCTGCCGCCCGCCATGATGGTCAATCGCTTGACGCTGCGCTCCTGCGCGCCGTGGTCGATCCGCCGGGTTCCAGTGATGGCCGTTTCGGACGCCACAACCAACCACAACTCTCCGGGCGCTGGAAGGCGGCAGCACCGGACGGGACGTGGTGCGCTGTGCGGCCAGGCCGCAACCCCAATGAATGGCATCCTATTCTTGTCCGCGTGGCGGGAGCCGAAGTCACGTCGCTCGATCTGTTCGACTGGGATGAGTGGAACTGGGCGCTGCTCGCGCGCGGCGTAGCCAATGGCGCGCCCGAGCGCTCGACCTGGGCTTCCGGCACTCTTTCATTCGAGCATCCCGTTCCGGCGCAATTCATGCGTGCATTGCGGCTGTTGGGCGTACCCGGCAAATGGGCTTGGACTTGGCAGTTGACTGACGACGCGCACAACGCATTTGGCCATTGGCGAGATACCGAGCTTTGACGCCTATTCGAGCGACATCACCATGAACTTATATTCCTCGTAGCGCGGCTCGCCGAGCGCTTCGAGCAATCCATCAAGCCTGGCGAGGCGTACATCATGCGCGTGGATCGCCATATCCCGCGCATTGCGGATGGCCCTAAAACGGCTGCGCGCGAAACCCTGCTCGCTCGTCTCCATGCCCTGCGCCGTTGCATCATCCAACAGCGCCTGCCGAGCCGCGATCAGGTCTTCAGCTTCCGCAGCGATCAGATAACGCCGGCTTGCGATCCGCTGCCGTAGGTCAGGGCACTCGCCTACCGCGCACTGATGCCGTCGGGCAAACTCCCGAAGCAGCATTCCGGCGCCAGAATCACGAGCCACCTTGATCTCGGGCGCCAGCGGCACCCGCTGGCCGGTCCCGAGGACAATCTTCTCGCCGCGCGCGCCGATATCCCATGGGATGAACAGGGCGTCGGCCTGATCCGGTTCGAGCAGGGTCCAGGCACCACGTTCCAGTCGGGCAGCCAGCACGTCCATTCGAACGGTGAACAGGCTATTGAGCCAGCGCCGATCCGCCCGCAGCGCCTCTTCCATCTGTTGGATCGCATCCCAGAAAGGCTTCTGCTCCTGCTTGTTCCGTCCCTCCTGCAACTGTTGAACAGCATGGCTGCGGTCCAACTCGGAGAAGTGCCGCTCGCCAGGCACCCAGTTCAAGATAGCGACCAGATAATTTCCGCGGCCGGCGTCATTGGCCAGAGGGTGATCCGGCGGCAACTTCACCTTCAGACAGGCCGGCGCCGCCTTGCCGATCTTAGTCCATTCAGCGACGAGTGCTTCGTGGACTGGGTCGCCATGGTCGAGAAAGTTGAGCGGTGTCGCCGGATTTTCGTCGAGATACACGGTCGGCAACGGCGGCGACTCCAGCGTCTGCCGACTGTCGAGATAGGCATAGCGCTGCCCATCACGCGGATCGAGACCGGGCAAGGGGAAGCGCGGTTCAATTGGGCCGGCGGCGTAGCGCGAGCGGAAATAATGCAGCAGTCGGAAGCTGCGCGCCGGCTCGTCCGGGTCTTTGGCCTTCCACAGTCGGATTTCGTCAGCGCGGCCGATCAGGCGCATCCATCCGCGCAGGCCGGTCTCGATTCGCACGATCGCTCGGCGGGCGGTAGAGCGCTCGAGCATCGGCCCGATAGCGCCTGTGCGATCAAACTGTTCGGCGAGCGCGCGTGCCTTCTCGGTCGTCCAAGGCAAGGCGCTCGAAAGCGGGGTTGCGAGGGCATCGCCATTGTCGTTCGCGATCGTGCGCGCCTCTTGTGACAGTGCCTGCCAATTGATCGTATGCGGAGTGAGTGCGGCATCGACAATATGCTGGCTGACGACATTGATTTCGTCACCATCGAGCCTAACGCTGCGCTTGAAGATCGAGAAATCGTCGAGGACAGAGACAACGCGCTCATCGACCTGTCCTCGCTGGTAGATGGCGTAAATGTCGATCGTGCGCTCGCCTGGCTGGTCCGCCAGCGCGGCACTCCCGAGACGATCGAGACGGCCGATCCATTGCTCAACCGCAACCGGTGACCAGGGCATGCTGAAGAAGATGAGCTTGCGGGCGTGTTGGAGGTTGAGCCCGACCTGAGCCACATCAGCGGCGATCAGCAGTTGATCGTCGCCCTCGACAAAGCCGCCGATGCCGTCATCATACTCGTCAAACAGGTCGATCAGGTCCGACGTCGCCGCCGCGTCGCGGTTGCGGTTGACGGCAAGAGATAGCGCGCGTCGCCTCCCCCGAGGACCGATGTTGGGCAGAAACTGCGGTATCATGCGTTCGAGATAGTCGACGGTAGGATTGTCTTCCGCGACGACGAGCACCGCCTCTTCGGGATTGTCGTTCCAGATTTCCACTAGCAGGTCGATAAGAGCCTCGACGCGGCTGTCGCCATTTGACGCCTCGAGATGCTTGGTCGCCGCCGCCAGAAAGCCCTGGGGATCGCGTTGATCGCGTCCGCGCAGGATGTTGATGCGCTCACGCAATGCACCTGGCGAGCGTAGAGCGACCTGGCCGAGACGAGCAAGGTCGGTTGAGGCGGCCGTGCGTGCGGCATGTCCGATGAACTGCCACACCTGATCCTGGCGTGCGACCTCGTCCGAGGTCGGCTCGATCGCGATGCGGTGGAGCACGCGTTGCGGCAGCAGATCGGGATAATCGCGGCGATTGGTATGCGTGACCCGGCGCAATACACTATGTGTCGCAGCGACCGTCGCGCCTTGCGCGCGCTCGGGCGGCCGAGCCAGCCCTAATGTCTCCCAGGCGTCGGTAGCTCCGGTGCCAACCAGTTCGGCAGCTTTAGCTTCGCGGTCGCGCAATGCGGCTTCGGGCGCATCCGTTTCCCTGGCAGCCAGCGCCATGCGCTCAGGCTCGAGGATCGTCAGCAACTGCCGGAACGCTTCGGCATCCTCAAGCTTTGGGGTCGCCGACAGCAACAGCAATTGCCGGAAGTCGCCGGCAACATCCGCGATGCGCTGACGGGCATTCGCCTGCAGACGTTGCATCTCATCTACGATGAGCAGATCGTAGATATTGGGATCGATCTCGGTGATAGAGCCTAGTTGCTCATAATAGGCTAGCCGGACGTGTGCGCCACTCTCTTCTTCTTCCGGTGCGCGGTCGAGCGGTGTGAAATGACCCCGCGTCTGGCATTCGATCAGCCACTGGGGTGCGATGTTCTCGGGAACGAGGATGAGCGCGCGGTGCCGCGGATTCTGCAGGCGTAACGCATTGAGGATCATCAGCGTCTGGACGGTCTTCCCGAGACCGACTTCATCGGCGATCAGATGGCGAATCTTGCTGTCGGAGAGGATGCGCTGCACATTCACGAGTTGATGCGGATACGGCGCCGCGGCGACACCGGTGGCCCCGCCAAGTCCGGCGATTTCGCGTTCGACCCTGCGTCGGACAGCCTGCACCCCCAAGCAGAGATCGATATACGGGTCGCTCATTCAGCCGGCCTTCCAGCCCCAGCCCTCAGGGCAGCATAGCGGATGGCACGCGCCGAAAAGCTGTCAGCAAGCAGTCGCTCCGCGGCTGCTTTCCATGACAGCCGCGCCGCGACCGCGGGCTTCGCGAACAGCCAATAGGCGGACTCGACCAGATCACGGTTCCATGCGCGGGCATGATGGGTCGGCCGGTTCTTGCCGATCCAGTCAGCAAGCAGATCGACGACATCATCGGGTAACATTGTCTCGAAATCTGCTAGGCTAAGGGTATCGCCAGCATCGAGCGGTCGAAGGAGATCGACCAGATCAATCAGCGCGGCTTCGCTGGCTGCGGCGCGCAAGGCGCGATCCCAATTCTCACTGACCTCGCCGACATCGATATCGTCGTCCGGGTTGAACGGGCACCTATCGCCCACGGACTCGATCTCTTCGCAAAGCGCGGCATAGCCATCGTTGAACAGGTCATCGAGCGCCAGCCCAAGGTCTTCATCGACGGGCTCGCGACTGATTTCGAGCGTGATCGGCAGCGAGCGCACCTCGATCATGCGGAACAATATCCGGTCGAGCAGCGCGCGTTGCCCGCGTGACAGGCCGACATCGCAATAGCCGATCCCGAGACGAGCACAGGAACTCAGGAATGCGCCGACGAAGCTCGTACCACGACGCTCGGCGAGCGCGGCCTCCTGCGCGGCCCAGTCATGCCCGCACAATTGCTCGATCATCCAGCTTTCAAGCTGACGCACGATCTGCCCTCGGCGGTATTGCGTGACCGGATGGTCGACACCAGCTGCAGCCCAGCCGATCAGGGCATCGACGACCCCCCGCCCGTCGACAGCGCTCTCGCGAGTGCCCTCGAACTGTCGCAGCAAGCGATCGGGCTTTCGAGCAAATTGCGTATCACCCGTGCGCCAGATTCTTGGACCGGTGCAAAATCCTCCTGCCTGCAGCGCGCGGCCATGACCGGCCCGCAGTAACAGGATGTCATCGCCCGCCAGCGTCCCACTGGCCTCGGCGAGCGCAAGCGGATGCTGCGGGCTGGCCGCAAACACCGTCAATTCTCCGCTTTCGTCGCTCGCAGTAAGCCGACCGTCGCTATGCCTGATCCAACCAAATGGGGCGGTCATCTGCTCAAAAGCGAAAGACGCCGCCAGCAGCCCAGTGACCGTCACACAAATCTCGGCTCGCCGGGCATTGAGCAATTGCTCGACCGTATCGCGATCGAGAAGCCGCTCCCAGATAGAGTGATCACCATCAAGGCGGCAAGGCGTGTCGGGGAGGATGTCCTGCACGCGGCTGACCAGACGACCATCACAGCGAAGAGCGAGTTCGAGATCGGCCTCCTGCACCGTCGCAGCGCTATCAAAGCGCAGCGTGACCTGCCGGTCGGCCAGATCATTGGTCGAGCCGCTGCCTTCGTCGATATCGACGCTCAGCAGGCGGGTGTCGTCTTCGCCTTCGACCACCTCGAACGCCTGTTCTTCGCCGGCACCATAGCGAAGCCGATACAACCCCGGCACTGTAACGGCGAAGCCGGCGAGCAGGTGGTGGGTTCCAGCAACCATGCTTTGCGTCCCGTCAGGTGCAATGAGCTTTGCCTCGCACGATCCACCCGCCCTGCTCAGTTCGAACGCGACGAAACTCCCGGTGCGATATCGTCGGATCGGACGATGCTGCTCGATCTCGGCATCACCGATCCAGATGAAGCGGCTGATCTGACGGGCGGCAAAACCCAGACTGGCGAGCCATGCATGGTTAGCGGTATCGGCGACGTCGAGACGATAAGCCCGCAAACCTACGACGCGGCCAAGCGCTTCCGCTTGGGGTGGCGCAATCTGCTCGGCACCGACGAGCATGATGCAATGACCGCTGTCGGCGATGCTGGTCGAACTGCGCTGCAGGGCATCGCCATCGTCGCTGAAATCAGAAAACAGTAGCGGTGCGGTGGTCGCCACGCGCAGGCTGCCCAGAAAGTCCTTTGCCTCTTGTGCGAGTGGAAGCGAGGCGATGTCTGGAAACAGCAGCGCGTCAGCCACCGGGAGCGCATCGATCTGGAGCGGCAGCGCAAAATCGCTGAAGATGTTCCTGCCAGGGACGGGGCGGCCTTCGCCCCACAGATACGCACGCCAGCGAAAGGCATCGAGCGCGCTGCGGGCAGATTCTCGCGCCACTTGCTCCATCTGCGGTATCTTAAGCGCGAGGGTCAGTTGCTGTTCGACCCGACGCAAGACCAGCGGCGCGAAACGGGGGCCAATTTTAACCCCGCGGCGAGACCGTGCTTTAGGTTGCGCTTTCAGCGCCTTTTGTCGTTTGCGTGCTTCGCGAAGGGCCGCATTGGCTGTTTCGTCGCGGGTGAGGTCGGCGGTGATGCGCTTGAGCGCCGAGACCGCGATGCCATGTTCGCCTGACGGTTGCAGGAACTGGCGGATGACCGCCGCCGCGGTATGTTGATCTTCCAACCAGCCGATCAGTCGCACGCCGCCGGCAAGTCGCGCGCGGTTGCGGATTGGCGCGAGCAGCGCCGCGTCGCTCCCGTTTAGATCGAGATGGGCACGCACATCACGCAGCGCGCGCGCCAGAGGCTGATGCAGTTCGATCGGCAGTATCGCATGAAGGACGGGCCAGGCGATGTGGCAGAAGGCCAGGTTCCATGGGCTGTCCGGCGGTTGTGCGAGACCGAGTTTCGTAGCCCAGCGGCAGAACAGAGCCGAAAGGGCCGCGCGGTCGCCCAGCGACACATCGACGAGACGTTCGGCGAAGATCGGCCAGAAATCGGTGCCAGTCCCGCGATACACGTAGCCGATCTCGGTTGCTGCGATAAGCAGCGGCAATGGGTGACCTGTCCACCAGCCGCTTTCGATGCGGTGGCGACCCAGCGCCAAGCGAACCGCAGCAATCACATGCGTCAGGTCTGCGCCTTCGAACCCATGCTCGAGCAGATAAAGCTGCGCATCACTGCGCGCCGCGCGCACCTCGGCAAAGTGCGCGGCTAACATCGCGTGTAGTCGCTCGATCTCGGCGTCGCTCTCGATTGCCTCCCCCATCGGCGCCAGAACAACGCCACTGCCCCCTTCCCAATATGATGCCTCGACTAATGATGTGTGAAAACGAAAAACTTTGCTCATTCGCCAAAGTGGACGAAATTGATGGACGCGGTTCTCGCCTGTTTGACGCCGCATGTTTGAGACGGCGAAGTTGCTCAATATACCCGAGGATCAGAAGTGGGTGATTAGGAACCGAATCACGGTGCCGCCCGACGAAAAAAGCGGACGAAAATGGGCAATTAAGTGGCTGAAATTCGAGGCTGATCTGGATATAAACTTCACCGGCAAGTTACAGCAGCGCTTGGGGCAAGGCTAAGGCTTTCTGCTGTAAAATATCAGCCAATGGTCGCTCACAGCGCTCACCCCGAATCGATGGGCAGCGAAAACTGACCATGGACATCGGCGTGGAGACTAGCCCGAATGCTTGTTGGCCCTAGGCGCCGCAAAGCTTCGAGGGTTTCGGGCCGCATCACGCGCGCGGCCAACCAGCGCTGACGCCACGCAACTGCGACATCGACGCTGGAGGCTGCTTCAGCGGCTGCGCCACTCAGTCCAAGCAGTGACGACCGTGCGCCCGGTACTAATTCGCATCCGTAGAAGATGCGAGGTGTAGCGTGATGCAGGATCGCGTCGCTCTTCAAGCCAAGCGCATCCAAACCCTCGCGAATCTGGCGCAGGCGCGGGCTGGTGCCCTCGCCGAACCGATTGTTGACCCGGCGCGAGTCGTGCCGAGCAAAGGCCATGCTGCGCAGCGCCTGGGCTGTCTCATTGCCGAGATGGATCGTCCCAAAGCCGCCAGTCAGGCTCTTGCCGATCGCACCCCAGCGCAGATCACCCGGCAGGGCCGGATGATCCTTCTGGCGCAGAACGAGCCGGTTATACTGGCTCGACCCCACACCATAGAGACTGGTGGTGGTGACCAAGCGCAGATCGGCCGACCGTACGATGGGGCGCCCGGCCATCTGCGAGGTGATCACGCTAATCTGACCGCCATAGCGCCGGGCATAGGCATCGCGGACGTCCTGTGACGCCAGCAGCAATGCCACCAACTTGCCTCCGAGTAGTTCGTTATACGGATGCACGGCGCCGCAGATGCTGACGTCGGCGACCTCGCTGGAAAGACCGGCCTTGCGAAACTCGGCTAAGACGATGTCGAGCGCGCGCTTCCCGTCACGGGTCTGGAAGAGCCGATCGAGCGCCTGCGCCGGCCAGCGCTTCAAGCGCGTCGCGCGAAAGATCTGCTTGGCGAAAAGCAGCTTCGACAGGCTGTCGGCGCGCTTGCCGACGAACAGCAGGTCTTCCGAGGCCGCGATCCAGTCCGCATCGGGCGTCGCCGATTTGAGCACGCCGCGATGCGGTCGCACCGCATCGCCCTCTTCACGTTGCGCCTCGAAATGGGCCTTGAGTTCGGCCTCGCGGGCGACCTTGGCGCCGGCTGCGCGCTGTTCGAGGCGCATGGCGACCGCTTCGCTCGGCGTCTTTATCTCGGTGGCTGACGCCAGATCATCCCAGCGGACCTCGGCGATCGAGGCATCGACTCGCGCCATCAGTGCTTCGGCGAATTCGACGGCATCCCATTCGCCGGTGGCGATGCGCTGCTGGGCGGGTTCACGCAGCCACCCGATCCATTGGTCGCGCGCGGTCAGGCGCATGACCGGGCTTGCCAGCATGGCGATGCCCATGATCGGGCGGTTCGGGCGCGCCGCATTGCGGATCAGCACCAGCATCTGCCGCCCGGGAATCGAGCGGTATTCATGTGCCCAGGTGTGACGGAAATACCGCCAGATATCGTTCAGCGGCAACCCGGTGTCGGCGCAGCGCGCGCTGGCATCGCAGACCTCGACGACGGGATCGACGACCTTGGCGAGGGCTGCTTCGCGTTGATCTTCCGGCATTTCATTGACCGCGGCCAGCGCTTTGGCGAGGTCCGCGCCGTCATCGATCAGGTCCAGGATCGAGGTATTGCCGTGATCCTTGCGGGCGCGGCGGCGTTCGGTCCGGTCGAGGAAAGCGCGGACCGATGGTTCGGCGAGTTGACGGCGGCGCGCTGACTGCAAGGCATCGCGCACGCGCGCCTTGATGTCGTCGATTGATTCCTCGCCCTTGGCGGCCAGCCCAGGCGGTTGAAAGGTGATCGCGCCGCCCTTCGTCGTGACCTGCCAGCCCTGTTCGGAGAGATCGGCGATCAGGAGCAGCAGCGCTCGCAGTTTCAGGCTGTCGCCGTCATCGACGTAGCTGCGCGCGAGGGCGCGCATTGCGTCGGCGTAGCTGGGCACCGGCGGACCGACATAGTCGATCGCCTTGTTCAGCTCATGACGTTCTTCCGGCGCAAGAAATGGCGAAAAAGCACGTATTCGGCCGGGACCAAAGAGTTCGTCGTTCGCGGCCACCCCGCCTCCAGAATCGAATTGGGCCGCTCCCGCGGCCCCGACCCTTATTGCATCATGACAGCGATTTAGCCACCTCGTTTAGTCGTGCCATTGCAATGGATCCACATCTTCGTCGTCGCTCGTGATCAGGTGTGAGGCCATCATTCCGAGCGCCTGTTCGAGCCGCCGCGACCAGAGATTGACCTGTCCGAACAGCGCGCCCTGGGCTCCGTCGCCAGCATCGAGCAGCACGTCGCCATAACAGAACAGCATGATTTCGAGGGCCGATCGGAACTCCGCTGTGATCGATGGCGCCTGATACAGATTCTCGTAGAAGCGATGTGCGGTGTTGATGTGGAGGGTGCGCGCGCCCGATTGCCGATCGACCCGGAAGAATGGCTGGCCGGGCTCAGTCTCGAACTGGAGGCGATAGGGCGAGACCCGGAGCCCGAAATCATATTGATGCTCGCGATCAAAGCCCCCGAGGCCGGCGATGCCGCCCATCGCGCGCTCCGACAGAAGTCGTTCGCCAGGCTTGGGGCTGAAAGCAGCCAGCCGCCGGGCCAGCTTCGCGTCCTTCACCTTGGCGCGCAGTTGCTCGATCGCTTTGGGGAGGCCTGCCTCACGCAGCAGATCCCAGATGAAGGCGGAGACGGTCACCTGTTGCTTCGAGGTGGTGACGCCAAGTGCTTCGTCGAGCGTGGCGGAGAATTCGATCTCGACCTTAATGTAACGGTCGTTGTTGATGAAGTTGGTCCAGGGCGTGCGGGTCTGCACGTCGATCAGGCGGCCGTTCCGGCTGAACACGATGCCGTGATAGTCCTTCAAGATCGCGAAGCGCGGATTGGCGTTGAGGCCAACCGCGTCACGTTCCTTGTCCACCGAGCCGAAGCTGGGCGGCAACCAAGCATATCTCAGCGTCATCGCCCCGCGATAGGTGGCGGTTTCGGGATCGCGCACTTCGACCCGGATCGGATCGAGCGCATGAGCGCGATCATTGTCGAGATCGTGGAGATGGAATTCCGGTGTCAGGAATAGCGGGTCAATCGGCTCGACATATTCGTTGTCAACGAACAGCGCGGCCTCGCCGCGCAGCTTGTGATAGGTCACCCCGAACTGCCGGCGCAGATTTTCGCGCAGGCCCTGGGTCGTCGCCCATTCGAGCCGGTCGAGCTTGTCGATCAGGATGACCGTGCCGGCATGCCAGCCTGACGGGTGCGCGATCGCGATGTGATCGGCGACAAACGTCGGAAGTTCGATCCGCTCGGCCTCGGGCACGACGATCTCGCCGGTCCGATCGGTATATTCGCCGGCGGCCAGCGCATCGAGGTCAAGCGAGACCGCATGCATGTCGCCATCCGCGACCGCCGAATAGACGGTGAACCGGCGGCCAAGGCTGACCGATGCGCAGGGCAGACCATAGCCATAGCGGCCGAGACCGGTGCGATCATCCTCGCGATGGGTGCCGCCCCACATAACCGCCATGCGGATCATGTCCGGCTCCATGCCGTGACCATTGTCGATCACGGCCAATTGCACGGGCTTCTTGCTGGAGGTGGTGCCATCATAGCCGAACACGATATCGACCCGGTCGGCGAAGGCCTGGAGGGCGTTATCGATGAGTTCGGCGATGGCGTCGCCATTACTGCGATAGCCGAGATCGCGAATGCCCCGGACAAAAGCTTCCGGCACCATCAGGCCATATTTCGAGCGCTCGCGGCGTGCTTCGGCATAGGCGCGCTGGGCGGCGAGTACCGAACTGATACCCGCCCCCCGCATGGATCGAGACATGTTCATGGCTCAGGCTGCTTTCGCCCAGCTTGCGGCGAATGCCTGGGTATGCCGGTAGAGATCGAACCGGCTCATGCCGACCGCCGCTGCCGCCTTCGCCACCGGCTCATCGTCGAGGTGGATCAGACGAAGCGCCACCGCCACGCCGGGCGGCGCCCGGCGCAAGGCCCATTCGGCGTCGACCCGATCCTCGCACTGCTTGATCGCATCGGCGGCAGTGGCGCTTTCGAAGGCATCGAAGTCGAGATAGGCGCCCTTGGGATGGCTGACGGTCGCGCGCTCGATCGCTTCGCCATCGACGAACCGGCCGATATCCTCCGCGGCGATCTTGGGCGGCGGCATGGTCATGCCCGACCGCCGTGTACGCTTGCCGGGCGCAGCATAGTCGGCGCGGACGATGCGGATCGACGCGAAGATCGCCCGGCGGAACAGCGAGAGGCCCGAGCGGCCATCCAGCGTGGCGGGGCCGACCGTCATGAGTTCGGCAAAGGCCTGGCCCAACACCTCTTCGTGACGATCCTCGGGAAAATCGGCGCAGAACCGATTGGTGATGGCCCGGCAGTAGCGCTTGGCCTGAAGGCCGAGGCGCTGCTGGTGATGAGGACGCTGCATGAGCGCCAATTCAATAAGATCATTGAGCGTGACACCGCGCATGACGAAGTCCTCCTGTTCGCTGCTGTTGCCTTCAAAATCAGCTTGAAGGCCGTTGCAGCGTCCGGGGGACATGACGGCTCATGGCCGCGCCTACACTGGTCTCGAGCTGGGTACGCTTAACATTCGATGCACCATCGTACCAATCACCTGAGCGATTGGCCAGATGGCGACGCGGGGGCTCGTCGCCCCCGCGCCTCACTTCATTCCGCCGCTTCCAATTCCGGCTGATCGGCATCGCCCTCGGGCTCGGCCGGATCTGCGGTTTCCTCGTCGATCGGCGCCATCTTCTGCTGAAGCGAGGTATAGGCGTCGGTCAGGAAGCTGCTCCAGGCGCGTTCGCGCTGAGTCACATACCAATTGGCGGTCTCTTCATGTTCGACCGCCAGTTCGGCGCGTGCCAACGCGATCAAAAGGATATCGAGCGCCTGCTTGGCCTGGCCGCCATGCGGCAGATCGAGCAACGGGCTGTAGAGGGTCTGGAAGAAGGGATGCTGACGGTTGATCAGCACGCCGACCTGCGAGCCGAGCAGCCATTCGGGCTTGTAGAACGGCCCGCGCGGTTCGTCGTAGAAATCGACAATATAGGGGCGGCGCTTCGCCTCATCTTCCAGCGCCTTGCGGGCGGCCTCGATCGAACTGTCATCGACCTTGGACCGCTCGGCGACCTTCTCCTCCAGTTCCTCGCGGACCTTGGTCTTCAGGCGCTCGGCAACGCGCGGCTTCTGGCCGGCCATGGCATCCGCAGCCGCCGCTGCGGTTTCGGCGGCAGTCGGCTCGGCGCTCTTTTCGGCCTTGGCGATGTCTTGCTTGGCGCGCTCGTCCTTGCGCATCTTGCGCTGGTGCGACTGTTCGCGGCCAAGCTGATCGTCGATATCCTCGCCGGCAAAGAGCCGCCACAGGTCTTCCATCGGCCGAACGGTCTGCTTGTCGTTAGTGATCCCGAACACCTCGTCGAGATCGGGATCGAAGCGGACCTCCACACCCCAGTGATAGGCGTAGGACTGGAGCAGCGGCCAGTCGCCGAGCCCCTTGGACTGATCCTTCACCGACTTGGGGAAGACATCCACGGTTTCGATTTCACGGCCGGCCCGAACGAACGACATGCCGCGCCGCGACTTGCGGATTTCGAAACGGCGATTGGCATCGCTCGACGCCTTCTGTCCCTTGGCCGCGGCTTCGGCGAAACCATAGGGAAAGCGTGCGACGCGGACATAGATCGCGCCGGCGGCTTCGAGGTTGGGGTCGCTGCGGTCCAGTTCGGCAAGGTCGGCGACCTTGGTCAGCGCGGGCACACCAGTTTCGGGGTCGCGGGCATATTTGACCGCGATGTTGTAGTCCGCGCTCATCTTCGAGCCGCCCTTGCTCTCGTCGAGATAGTAACGGGCGTGCGGGGTCAGGAAGAGCGGATCGACCGCGGCGATCTTGGTCTTGTCGACATGGAGTTCGACCTTATCGAGCAGGTAGCGGTAGGTGACGCCGAAATCGTCGAGCAGATGCTCCTTCATCAGCGCCGGGGTGCGATAGCTCAACCGGTCGGGCTCTACCCAGACGACGACGGTGCCGTGATCGAAAGCCAGGCCCGCCTTGTCGAGATAACTCTGCACGAAGTCGGGCAACGCTGCTTCGACCGGCGCTTCGATGGTGTGGAGGCCGTGCTCACGAACGCGGCGGACGTCGAGCGTCGCCTTGGTGATCGCCGGCGCATCGGCGGTCTTGGTGTATACCTCGACCAGCTTGGTCTGGTTGATCGACGCGTTGGGCAAGCCGAAGCCGAACTTGCCGATGAAGGCCGGGTCATCGAAGTGGGTGCCCGACCCCCAGGAAAGGGCGTAGCGGGCCATCTTGGGCAGCATGCCAGAGCCATTGTCGATGAACGCCATGGCGTGGATGGATTCGGAGCGCTGATGCGCCTTCAACTGCTTGGGGCGCTCGAAGCAGATGTCGATGCGGGTCGCCTTCGCCTCGATCGCGTTATCGACGATCTCGCGGACGGCCGCAGCGGTGTTGCGATAGCCGCTGCGCCGCTGGGATTCGAGCGCCTGGGCGGCGTTGAACAGCGGGAACGGAAAATCGTCGGGCAGCTTGGCCAGATACTTTTCTTGACGCTCGACCTCGGTCAGGAGCCGGTCGTCGGCATTGATATCTACGGTCATCATGTCCTCCTTTGATCGCGGCACATGGCCGCCGGTGACATCCCCACTTAGACCAGGCAGACTGCCTGATGTGCGGGGGCCGTGCAAAAAACTTCGTGCGCCGACTTTATGGCTTGCGGAACGCCGGAAAAATCGCCGCGACGCCGGCGAACATACCGATAGCGATCATCGCGACCGCAACGCCCGGCGTAAGCTTGCCGGCGAGCCCGGCGGCGGTCATGCCCGGCCCGGCGGTCGCCACCCCGATAAAGAGCATCCTAAGAAGCGCGATCACGATTGATCCGCCGAACACCATTTGCAGCGGCACGTCCTGCCGCGCGATCTCGTCGGCATCGCCGGCTGCCGACAGGAACAGACGAATGCCGCTCACCCGGCGCATCGCTTCCAGTTCGACGGCGAACACATAGCGTTTGATGTCATAGCGCGAATCGATGACGCTGCGCTTGGTCGAGGCGAACTGGATGGAATCGTCATTGCCTTCGGCAACCAGCGCCAGTTCCTTCAAGGGCGGCCGAACGCCGGTCTCGTCCTTGTCCTTCTCGAACAGCCGCAGGCAATAGACCTCGCATTCATAGCGATTGCCGGTCCTGAGCTTGAATGCGCCGCGGTCGATCGCGGACGGACTGGCGAAGGTACCGAACCAACTCCAGCCATCGACCTTGCTGATCTGCCGAACCGCGAAGAACGCGGTTTCCTCGGTCGCGAACGTCGGCTGTTTGCTCAGTTGCTCCGCGGTCGCCTCGAACGCCTGATAGTCCCACCGCTTGTGGAAGCGGGCGTTGAAGGCAGCATCCAGGCAATAGAGTTCGTCCGCCGCCTTGGCGGCGCTGGGCAGTCGTGCGCGCTCCTCAGGAGCAATTGCCGCGCGCAGCGCAGCGTCGGTGACGCCGGCGGCATAGGCGTCCGCGGCTAGGGTCAGAATATAGGAGGTGCCGACACGCTCTGCGCGGATGACCCGCACGAACCGCACCGGGATCAATTCATAGGGCGTCGCAGCGGTGTCGGGGGCCACGAAACAGACCAGACCGTATTCGTCGGCGAGTTGCATGCTCGGCGCACGTCCGCGGACATCATCCGCGAGCCAGTTGGCGCTGTAGCGGAACTGCATCTGACCGCCCTTGGCCAGCGCCAGCATGCGAATGATGTCGTCCGCGTAGCGCGCCCGCGCCGATGAAGAGATAAAGACGATCACGGGCGCCCCCTTAGCCCTTACGCCCGATATTGCGCGCTACGGGTCAGCGCACGAAGTTAGGCTGGCCCGGTTTGGGCTCCCAGACAAGGTGAATCCAGCCGTTGGGAATATAGTGGGACAGGCCCTGGCCATCGAAGATCCGGTGGCCGCCGCTGTCGCTGACATGGAGCTTGACCGGGTTCTCGATCTTGACGGTCGCGCCTGATTCGAACTGATACTCGCGCCACGCCTCACTGGAGATGTCGGAGAAGAGCAGATCGCTCTCGTTCTTGAAGTCCAAATTTGCGGCGATGGCCATGCACGTGATCCGATCTCTTTCTGTTCCGACCTATATAACGCAATGCCCCTTCTTGTGCAGCCTCATTCTAACGCTCTGTAGTCACAGACCCGCTGATGGTTAGGAATCACCGCCACGGGAAAACCGGGTGTCCCTTGGAGTTGGAAAAGGGGGGCCGCCCGATATGACGAGCGGCCCCGGCGATCGGCCATTCAGCGCGACCAAATCAGGGTATGGGCATTGCCGTCTGGATCCTCGACCAGGTTCGCGTAGATAGGCGCGATGAAACTAGGATCATCGAGCGTGAGGCTAAGATAAGCACGCCCATCACCGGAGGACTTTGCCCAACCGGCACCGATTTCGGCACGACCGACCATGATCCTGTGGGTTGGCGAATTTTCGACAGTACGTGTCGCCTCGGGAACGATCCGGACATTGTTGGTCTGGACCGAAAGGGTGATTATCTCGCCGATGAACGATCCGTCGCCGCTTTTGAGGAAAGTACCGATCTTATTCATGTGAGCCTCCATTTTGCTTAGGCGAAACCGCCCCATGCGGCCTCGACAGGCGGTCAAGGGCGGTGGCTCGGACGGCGCGCACCGTTAGGCCGAAGCACAGCGGAGGACGGCGACAGCCGAACTTCTTGTCGCGCGAGGAGGCCTGAACAGGCCGGGGAAGAAGATCGGCGCAGCCGTTGCGCGCTCCAGGACGGGCACAGCCATACCGCCGTCGAAACGAGGCCGTGGGAGAGTTGCGCTCGGCAATATGGGCATGCGGACTTTCAGTCGGCATGCCCGATCTAAGACTGTGACGATTTCATTGGCCGACGGCACCGTGATTGTCTCACGAGATCGACGGCCCCGATCGCCCGCGTCCGAACTGCCAGTTGATTCCGTCCGAACGCGTGATCCCCGATGCCGCTTTGCCGAGGTTGCGATCGAGCACATTGCGCCACGGCACGAGAGTGAAGTCCCGCGACCGCTCGACCAGCGCGTAGCTCCCGCTTTCAAGGTCGACACGTCTCGCGATCACGCCTTCGATCCGATCGCCATCTCTGGCGGTCTCGAACGGCTTGCCAAGCTGCTCCGCAAGGCGGCCTCCGGCGTCGCGCAATTCGCGGCGGCCGAGGTCCTCCAGCGCGCCGCGCTGCATTCGAAATTCCCGCCCTTCGCCTGCCGCCAACTGCTGCTCGATCAGCCACTGCCGGCGAGCCACCATCGCCGTTCTTACCTCGCGTCCAAATCCGGCATTGCGCATTGGCTGTGCGGAGGCCGATGCCAACTCGCGATCAAGCCATGTCGGCGCCTCGATCGCGGCAAGGTCGCCGATCGACCGCGACGACAAGATCGACGCGGTAACGGGACGGTCGCGCTGCTGGCGCCAAGCGAAGGCTTCGGCCCGGGCAAGATGGTCCTTCGGGATTGACCAGTTGCCGTCCGCTTGACGCTCCGGCCCGACACCCGCGCGCCGCATCGCTTCGAGCCGGCGGACATGGCTTTCCGCATAGGCTTCGCTAGCCTTCGGATCGTGGCGCAGATGAAGGTCGACCGAATAGTGCCCGCCATTCGCGCGGGCGATCGCGTCAACGGTTCGGTCCGCGGTGCTCGCTTCCGCCTTCGTCGGTTCGATCCGGATCGTGGCGCCCTCCGCCACCGATGGCGTCGCGTCGCCGCGTCCAATGGCGACGTAGTGGACTCGTCCGTCGATGCCGTCGACGATCATGTAGTGGCGGTCGCGATGCTCATCGGAAAAGCCGCGTCGGATCAGCCGGCCGACGATCGGTTCGCGCCCGACTTTTGCTCCGTTACCTTGACGCCGAGGCGCTTGCGCAGGTTCCCGGCAATCCGTGCGAAGCCTTGGTGGATGGCCGCCAGCGATTCCGTTCGCGCCGCGATTGGCAGGTAGACCAGGTCGATGTCCACCGAGAGTCTCGGCAAATCCCGGACAAACAGGTTGATGGCTGTGCCGCCTTTGAGCGCAAAGATCTCCTCCCGTGCGATCTCGGGAATTGTGCGAACGAGCAAGGCGACCTGCGCCGAATAGATATCTGCGGACATCAGCTCGGCCTCCGCCGAGGGTTCCTGGACCTTGGCACAGTAATCTGGAACTGCGGATCGAACTCGCCGTCCGGGACGATCTGGCGCTTGCCCGAGCCGAGGTCGATGTCGTCGGTGCGTATCCGCCGCGTCCACGCGTGGCGGTGCTGGTTCGCGAAGTAGAGGAAAAGACGCTTCGCCTTCACGCTGCGGCATGCAGCCAGCAGCGCCTCGGTGAGCTTTGGCCTCAAAGTCGTCAGGCCTTCGAACAGTTCGGCGCCATGCTGGAAACTCACCGTCCTTGGTATCTCTTCCAGGGTTTCGAGGATGGCGCGTTCGATCCCGGAAACCCTCAGATACTGGGGATGCGAGGTGCGTATGTCGCCCGATTTGTCCGAGGGGCCGAGCGACGTGTTCACCAAGTCGAGGGCTCGGGTCTCCAGACCGAGGTCCGGATCGGCATCACCGAACAATTTGCGCGACCTGATGTCGATATCCGCGTCCAGGTCAAGGCGGCGGAGATAGGAGCGCACTGCGGGAGCATCGCTGTAGAGCCAGATGCGCCTGCGCCCCATTGGTGCATATTGCCAATAGCCGGCAAGCTCGAGCGCCGACATTCCGCCGACATGGACGGGAGCCTTCTGCAGGTTCTGAAGTGAGAGCGCGGCGATCTCCCACCGTACCGTTCCGGTACCGTCGCGTTCGGGCCGCCGGTAGAGGCGCGAGCCGACCCGTTCCAACCAGCCTCGAGCAACATAGTCGCGGATGGATGAAGCGCCGAGCCCTAGCTCTGAAAGCCATGCTGCATTGACGACGTAGCCCTCGGGCAGCTCGTGCACCATTCGGTTTAGAAGTGAAGCTCTTTTTGCGGCCATAGCGCAGTTTGTATATCATCTGTAAACCAAATGAAAGCTGGTTTATCAAATGATCCCAAAAGGGGTCATGACTACAGAAAGGAGGGGAATCGTAAACCAGCACGTTGCGGTCGGGAACGACTGGATGGGCAGAGTCAACGCGACATGCCGGCGAATGTCCCTGCACAGGCCCTTGCGGACCCCAGCCGGTCTCTGACGCCGCCTCAACGAAAGCGCGAGAGTCCGGGCAGCGCTGGCGCCTGATTGCCGGCGGTCTTGCCTACTCATTCGGAGACCGGTCATGCCCTTATACACCCGCAAGCATATCATTGCCATTGCGCTCGGCCTCGGCACCTGTGGATCGCTGGGCATTGGCCTGACGATGACGACCGCAACGCCGGCTCATGCTCAGTTCGGCGGCACCGTGTTCGATCCCAGCAACTACGCACAGAACATCCTCACCGCCGCGCGAACGCTCCAGACCGTCAACCAGCAGATCCAGCAACTCCAGAACGAAGCGCAGATGCTGGTCAACATGGGGAAGAATCTCAGCAGGATCGATTTCCCGCAGCTCGATGCGCTGAAGCAGAAGCTCGCCGAGATCGACCGGCTGATGGGCCGGGCACAGGGAATCGACTTTCGGATCGATCAGCTTGACGACAAGTTCCAGTCGCTGTTCCCGCAGGACTTCTCCTCGGCGCTGCGCACTGATGCCCGAGTACGCGACGCACGCGGACGTCTCGATGCGAGCATGGGCGCGTTTCGCCAGACGATGACCGTGCAGGCGCAGGTGGTCGAGAACATCCACAGCGACGCGCAAGCGCTCGCCGACATCGTCGCCCGCAGCCAGGGTGCCGAAGGATCGCTTGCAGCCCAACAGCGACCAACCAGCTCCTAGCGCTCACTGCAAAGCAGCAGTTCCAGCTCCAGCACATGATGGCTGCGCAGTTCCGTAGCGAGGCGGTCGAGCAGGCGCGCCGTGCCACGCAGGCCGCCGAAGCTCGGGCGGCTACCAAGAAATTCCTCGGATCCGGATCGGCCTACACGCCCCGATAGCCCCCTCGGGCCGACAGGCCCGGTCCGGCCACCAGCGATCGGCGGACTCCCCCTCTCGTCGTCGATCGCCGTCGCGGGGCGCGATCCAGCTCCCCAATCGCGTCCCGCGACATCCCTTCAAACGCCAGCAGGAAGTATCGTGCCTTGAACGATCTCAACGTCATCGACCGCTTCCTGGCTGCGTTCATCGCCTACATCGACAGCGGGTTCGGACTGCTTGGACCTGATGTCGGCTTCCTGACCGCAACTCTGATCGGCATCGATATCACGCTTGCCGGCCTGTTCTGGGCAATGGGCGGCGAGGACAATGTCATCGGTCGCTTCCTCAGGAAGATCCTCTACGTTGGCGCGTTCGCATTCATCCTGAACAGCTTTTCGACGCTGGCCGACATCATCTTTCGGTCGTTCGCACAGGCGGGCCTGACCGCGGGCGGCGGCACGCTGTCGGCCGACGACCTGCTCAAGCCCGGGCGGCTCGCGGGCACCGGCTTCTCGGCGGCGTGGCCGCTGCTCGAACAGGCGAGCGAGATGGTTGGTTTCACGACCTTCTTCGACAATTTCCTGACGATCATGGTCCTGCTGTTTGCCTGGGCGCTGGTGATCGTCGCCTTCTTCATCCTCGCCGTACAAATGTTCGTCTGCATACTCGAGTTCAAGCTGACGAGCCTCGCTGGCTTCATTCTCGTGCCGTTTGCCTTGTGGAACCGCACCAGCTTTCTCGCCGAACGGGTGCTCGGCAATGTCGTGAGCTCGGGCATCAAGGTGATGGTGCTCGCCGTCATCGTCGGCATCGGCTCCAATTTCTTTACCGAGTTCACGCAAGCGCTCCAGGGCCAGGAACCGGACATCGGCCAGGCCATGAGCCTCGTGCTCGCCAGCCTGTCCCTCTTTGGGCTCGGCATTTTCGGACCGTCGATTGCCTCGGGGCTCGTGTCCGGTGCGCCGCAACTCGGTGCGGGCGCCGCCCTTGGAACCACGGTCGGCGCCGCAGGCATCACGATGCTCGCCGGTGGCGCGGCGGTTGGCGGCGCGCGCGCCTTGGGCGGCGCTGCGCTAGGCGCGGTCCGCTCGGGCACCGCGATGGGATCGGCCGCCTCGACTGCCTACAACCTCGGCAAGGAAACCGCCGCCAGTCCGACGGTTGGCGCGGGCCTCGGCGGTGTGGCGCGCGCAGCCGGGAACGCCGCGCGGTCACGCGCCAGCGATGCGCTCGGCCTCGGTGAAGCAGCAGCCGGCGGCCGGCAGGCGGCCTGGGACGCGCTCAACAGGAACGCGACCCAAAATTCTTCGGCGCCGAACGCAAGTGGACCGGGCGGCGGCGGGGAGCCTGGCGGGACCCCTGCCTGGGCGCGCGCGATGCGTGATCAGCAGACCAGCCGCCATCGCCGCAGCCAAGCGATCCACGCGCTCCAGCAAGGTGACCGGGGCGGTGCGTCCGCGACCCCCGATATCAAGGAAAGGAATGATTGAGCCATGTTCTTCAAGCGAAGTGCGCAGCGCTACGGGCGAACGCCACCTCCCGAGACACCATACCAACGCGCGGGCCAGCTGTGGGACGAGCGGATCGGCTCGGCACGGGTGCAGGCGCGCAACTGGCGGCTGATGGCCTTCGGTTGCCTCGCGCTGACCGCGGGCACCTCGGCGAGCCTTACGTGGCAGTCGCTTCAGAGCCGGGTGACGGCCTATGTGGTCGAGGTCGATCGGCTCGGCGAGGCGCGCGCGGTGCAGGCTGCCGACGTCGAATATCGACCGACCGACGCGCAGGTCGCCTGGCACCTATCGCACTTCATCACCAACGTCCGCTCGGTGTCGCTCGATCCCGTGCTCATGCGCCGCGACTGGCTTGAAGCCTATGACTTCGCAACCAAGCGCGGTGCGCAGTTCCTCGGCGAATATGCCCGCTCGGCATCGCCATTCGCCAATGTCGGCGAGCGTACCGTATCGGTGCAGGTCACCAGCGTCGTGCGCGCCTCGGACAAGTCGTTCCAGGTGAAGTGGACGGAGACGGCGTTCGAGCGCGGGTCGGAGGCTGGAACCAGCCGCTGGACGGCAATCCTCACTACTGTGGCGCGCCCGCCGAAGTCGGCGGACGTCCTGCGCAAGAATCCGCTCGGCATCTACGTCGATGCGATCGACTGGAGCCGCGAACTCGACACGGCTCCCACTTTACCGCCCACGGCAAGGCCCGCACCCCGGTCGGCCCCGAACTCGCCCATGGGATCGCCGCTCGATCCCGGCCTCGGCGCCCAATCGGCGACGCCGGGCTTATCCAATGCCCAGGAGAAGCATCCATGAAGCTCGTCATTCTGCCGGCGGTCGCCGGATTGATCCTCGCGGGCCCAGCGCTCGCGCAGGAACGCACCGCATCGCCGCTCCAGACGGTCCGTTCGGCGACGCGCAGCGCCACGGTCGAGCCGGCGGCCAACGGCTTCGTCAGCGGCGCTCAGGTCTATCCCTTCAGCGAGGGCACGATCTTCCAGGTCTATGCCGCGCCAGGGTTGGTCACCGACATCATGCTCCAGCCAGGCGAGAACCTCGTCGCGGTCGCGAGCGGCGATACCGCCCGTTGGGTGATCGGCGATACGACCAGCGGATCGGGCGAGGGCAAGCAGACGCATGTGCTCGTAAAACCGTTCTCCGCAGGCCTGCTCACGAACCTCGTCATCACGACCGACCGCCGCGCCTATCACGTCCGGCTGGTCAGCACCTCGTCAACTGCCCTGTCCTCCATGCGGTGGACCTATCCGCACGACGAGTTCCTGGCGCTTCAACGCAGGGCGGAAGCGGCCCAGGCGGCCGCGCCAGTGGCCACGGGCATCGCGATCGACCAGTTGCACTTCAACTACGCGATCAGCGGCGATCGGCCCGCGTGGCGTCCACTGCGGGCGTTCGACGACGGGACGAAGACCTATGTCGAGTTTCCCGCGTCGCTCGCCAACGGCGAAGCGCCTCCGCTGTTCGTCATCGGCTCGGATGGAAAGGCGGAACTGGTCAACTATCGGCTGCGTGACCGCTTCTACGTCGTCGATCGGATCTTCGACGCCGCCGAGCTTCGCCTCGGCCTCAAGAACAGCCAGGTCGTGCGCATCGATCGCGTCTCCCGCACTGCCAAGCGGAGGGGCGCATGACCGACACGCTCGCCACAGACCCACCGATCCCGACCTCGCCGAAGGTCGATCCTGAGACACTGAGCATCCGCTCCCGACCGGCGCGTGCGATCCGCTTCCGGCGCGGCGCGATCATCGGCGCGGCTGCGCTTGGCTCGGCCAGCCTCATGGGCATCGCATGGATGGCATTGAAGCCGCAGGTGTTCCGGCAGGTCGCCCAGGAAAGTGAACTGTCGCAGCCGATGGCGAAGCCAGGCTCGGACGCGCTTTCCGGATTGCCGACCAGCTACGGCGAGGCGCCCAAGCTCGGCCCGCCGTTGCCCGGTGATCTCGGTCGACCGATCCTTCGCGCGCAAGAACGGACCGAAGCAACGGGCACCCCCGCGCCGATCGACACGGCAGCGGCCGCGCGGCAACAGCGGCTTGCCGACCTGAAGGCTGCTCGGGAATCCGGCCTTATGGCTCAAACCACGAGCGGTCGCGGTCCGCCGGCCCCGGCAGCGCCGCAGGGCACCGTTGCAGTACCCGATGCGCAGCGCACAAATCCAACCGCTACCGGGACGCGCAAAGAACAGTTCGCCGCAGCGCGAGAGGCCGGTGGCGATCTAAACTCGGGCGGGCTGGTGGCGCCGATGTCGCCCAACAGCCTGCTTGCCGGGAGCGTCATCGCGGCAAGTCTTATCACCGGCCTGAATTCTGATCTGCCTGGCCTGGTGACCGCGCAGGTGACGCAGAACGTGTTCGACACCGTCACGGGCAATATCTTGCTCGTGCCGCAGGGCGCCCGGCTGATCGGCAAATATGATTCCGTCGTCGCGTTTGGGCAGCGGCGCGCACTCGTCATCTGGCAGCGACTCATCCTGCCCGACGGCATCTCGGTGCGGCTCGAAAATATGCCTGCGACTGACGCGGCGGGTTATGCCGGTCTGGCCGACAAGGTGGATTTTCACACCTGGACGCTGCTCAAGGGCGTTGCCATCGCCACGATGCTCGGGGTCGGATCGGAAATGTCGATCTCTGGCGAGAGCGATTTGGTTCAAGCGATCCGAGAGTCTGCCCAGTCAAACACGGCAAGGGCGGGTGACCAGATCACCCAGCGTAACCTCGATATCCAGCCAACGATCACGATCCGGCCCGGTGCGCCCGTCCGCGTGCTGGTGACCCGCGACCTCATCCTGGCGCCCTGGCGCGTAAAGGGAAGCTGACATGGCCGACCTTAAGCTGGGCAAGCTGCCCGATCGTACGCCGGTGAAACTCGCCATAACCATCACGCCCGATCTTCAGGCGGCGCTTCAGGCTTATGCCGCGATCTATGCTTACACCTATGGAGTCGAGGAGCCAGTCGCTGATTTGATACCAGCGATGCTGGCCACGTTTCTCGAGAGCGATCGCAATTTTGCAAGGGCGCGCGAAGAAGCGCGCAAGGGGCGGCCATGATCGAGCGGGCCTGGGAACAGAAGATCGAACCCCTGACGGTGCGCATCTCGACGGCGGTCCGCATTACGGGCCTCAGTCGCTCGCGCATATACGAGCTCATCCAGTCCCGGTAAAGGTCGGGAGAGCGACGCTGGTGCAATATGGCAGCCTAAAGGCCCTGACTGGGTCTCGAGAAAGTCCAAACGTTTAGGCTGGCGACTGCTTTCGACCCACAACGAGCCGTTCCCTCGATGAGCCAAGAACGGCCGCTCTGGACTAAACCAGTCGCTTGCTCATCGTCATGTCGACGCCGCGGACGCTGTGCAGGCGGCGGTCGCAAAGCGATGATCAGGCGGACCAACTTCGGGTTACGAGCCAAGTTCCTTCGAACCGACGCTCAAGTGCTTGCTGCGCGCGCCAACCCGAGGAGACCCACCAACCGCGCGCTTCGCCTTGTCGATCATCTTCACGACCCGTGGCAGCGCCACGAAGTCTTCGCCATCGCGCAACAAGCGTTGCGCAACTGACAGGATGTCTGCCTTGTCCTGTGCGGACATGCGAAAATCCCCAACCGCACCGGGTACGCTCACGATGCCACGAATGGTCGGCGTGACATCGTTCTCTCCGCGGACGCGAAGCCGCAACGCCGGGAGGGGAACGCGCGAGGCGCCCCACACACGCGGCGACTTCCCCTTGCAGCTAAGGTCGACCAGCCATGAGCCAGCAAGTGGCGCGTTTTCGAACTGGTAGCCCCATGCGTTTCGAAAGTCGGCAGATCCCAGGTCGTTGTCGGAAGCGCCAGACTGAGACTGCAGTTGTTTCAGCGCCGCCTTCCCGCCATCTCCTAAACCGGTGTCATATGCCACTACGAAGACTCTTCCAAAAAGCTCGGGCGCCTCGCGACAGGCCGAAACAAGACTTCGCGCGGCGAGATTTCGAGGCGCGATTGCGGGCGGGTCGAGTTCGCGCCGACGGATTTCCTGTTCGACCATGCGACTCGAAACCCGCATGGTCTCCGTCTGATCGTCCCAAAGCCGCTGGAATAGATCGCGCGTCTCGCCGACCACACTGGAATCGTCCGTCAGGATGTTCGCTTCGACGGTGCCGCCCAGGACGTCGCCCTCCTGCGTCACCCCATACCTTGAGGGATTCGATGAGCCGATGATGACGGCAGCATCGGTGATGTAGAGCTTCGCGTGGAGACGGCGATGCGACCGGATTAACGCACCCACCTCGATGAGCTCCAGCAAGGCCTTCGGGTTGCAAGCGGGTGAGTCGAACCTGCACAGGACCCGTATCTCTGGGCCACGGCGAAGCCCGAGCATCGAAGCGGCGCCCAAGCCCCAGAACGGGGCAGCGAGCGAGACACGGTGTTGCCGAGCCTTCAGCCGTTTGAACTCGGCCGCGAGTTCATGCTCTCGGATAAGCCTAATCATGCCGGGGGAGCCCATCGGCAGATGGATTCAGAAGATCTTGG
>Ga0233380_1000135_pt1 | contig 42656 bp, 43 predicted proteins | sample ElkDunMinimDraft_9_FD_191541 | JGI IMG/M metagenome (GOLD analysis project Ga0233380, IMG submission 191541) | Fecal eukaryotic communites from dung pellets of Tule Elk in California, USA - Elk Dung F36 | ecosystem: Host-associated > Mammals > Digestive system > Large intestine > Fecal | place... | reverse complement strand
CCGGCGCTTCCCGGGCTTCGAGCACGAGACACACGGCATCGAGGTCGTGGACGGGACCTACATGGCGCGTTGCGTGCGCTCAGCGTGACGCGCGCAGTGCAGCGTCCAGGGCGCTCATGAGCTGCGTGGCGCGGCTCCTGCCCACAGGGGCTGCGGGATAGCGGCGCAGGACGTCGACGAGCAACGGCGTCGCGCGTGCGCGGGCCTGCTCGATCACCGTGTCCGCCGCCTCGCGGTCGTCGCCCGCCTCGATCTCGGCGATGCGTGCGGCGTTCGCGGCGGCACGCAGGACGTGTCCGACCTGGTGCGCTTTCCTGATCGGGTGCAGGTACGGGGCGGAGGCGGCGTCACCGGCGGCCTGAGCAGCCCAGGCGGCAGCGAGCGCCGCGCGCGGTCGTGGGTCGTCGGGGTGCTCGCGCTCGAAGACGGGGAGGACCTCGCGCGCGCTCTCGGCCACGAAGCGCGTCACGACCCGCAGCTCGTCGGAGGTCAACGTGAAGTCACCGGTCACCGTCGTCACACCGTCGATCCTCTCCGAGGCGGGTGCAGGGGCGACAACCGTCGGCGGGTGAGCGAGCGAACTGTCCTCGCGGACCGCTAGCGTGCTGACATGAGTCTCACCGTCGCGATGATCACGGTCGACAGCATCGATGCCCTGGCGCTGGGGAGGTGGTGGGCCGAGCGGCTCGGCGGCGCGGTCGTCGAGGAGAACGACGGCTGGTTCGTCATCGTGTCGGTTCCCGACGCGCCGGTTCAGCTGGCCTTCCAGAAGGTCGAGCGCCCGACGCCCGGCAAGAACAAGGTCCACCTCGACCTGACGGTCGAGGACCTGGACGCCGAGGTGAAGCGGCTCGAGGCGGCCGGCGCCGACCAGGTGTCGGACCACACCATGGAGTCCGGCTTCCGTTGGGTGACGCTCGCCGATCCCGAGGGCAACTACTTCGACGTCGCAGAAGCCGAGTCCTGAGCCGTTGCCTCGCGCCGGTCAGTCCGCCGGCATCTTCTCGTCGACGATCCGCTCGTCGTGGTCCGGGCCACCGGTGCGGTAGACGGCGCGCCCCAGCATGTGCGCCGCGACAGGGGCGGTGAGCAGCTGGAACACCGCGACGAGCACGAGCAGACCCAGGTCGCTCCACGCCTCCATCCGCAGGCCGATGCCCACCAGGATGAGGAGCATCCCGAGCACCTGCGGCTTCGTGGCGGCATGCATCCTGCTGAACAGGTTGTTGAACCGTGCGATGCCGATCGCGGCGATCAGGGCCAGGAAGGCGCCCGACAACAGGCAGAACGCTGACGCGATGTCGAGGAAGAGCCTCATCGGGAACCCTCCGTACCGTCGATCCGCTCGGGATCGGACTCGTCGGGCTCATCACTGGTGGCGAAGCGCGCGATGCTCACCGAGCCCACCATGCCCACGAGCGACAGCACCACGAGGATCGGGAGCGTGTCGGTGTGGCGGTTGTACGCCGCCTCGACACCGAGACCGCCGACGAGGACCGCGACGAGCACGTCGATCGCGACGGCGCGGTTGGGCATCGACGGGCCCAGCGCGGCACGGACCACTGTGAGGATCGCTGCCATCCCGAGCATGCCTCCGGCCACCCAGGCGACCACCGTCATCCACGTCATCGGGACCAACCTCCTGGGGGTGGCTGCTCGACACGGGCGATGTCCTCGGCGTTGCCGAGTGCCCGTACGACGCGCTCCTCCTCTTTCCAGACGCGCTGGCGTGCCGCCTCGACGTCTGCCTCCGTCTTTGTCTCCAGGACGTGGATCTGCAGCGTCCACGTGCTCCTCGACGCCTCGATCAGGAGGCTGCCGGGGACGAGCGACACGATCTCGGAGGTGAGCATGAGGGCGAGCTCGCTGCGGGTCCGCATCGGGACGACGAGCACGGCGTTGACCGGCTGGTAGCCGAAGCGCAGGACGATGCGGGCGACCTGCAGGCTCGAGACGACCAGGTCACGGAAGAACGCGTACACCAGGACCAGGAGGTGCCACGGGTGGACCTTCCCGTGGAACTCGATCGGCGGCAGCGGGAACACCCGGATGATCGCGACCCCGATGACGAGCCCGGCCAGGATGTTGCCGACCGTGAACTCGCCCCACAGCAGGACCCACACGAGCGTCAGCCACAGGATCACGGGCCACTGGAGGGCGTGGCGCGCCTGCGTACGGCGGGAGGAGTCCGGGCTCATCGGTCCGACCCCGGGTCGTCGACGGTCTGGGCGCCCGGCGAGCTGCCGTCGTCGAGCACGGTCTCGATGTACGGCGTGCGGTCGCGCAGCTCCTCGGCGGCGCGTTCGGTGATCCCGAACAGCGGTCCGGCCACGAACGTCAGGGCCGTGCCGAGGCTGACCAGCGTCAACGTCGGGACGACCATCGCGCGCGGCAGCGAGCGGACCGACGTCACCGCGACCGTGTCACCCCAGGGCGCCCCGGACTTCGTGCCGGAGCTGGGGACGGACTCGGTGAGCTCGTCGGGCTCCTCCGTACGCGGACGCCAGAAGGCACGGTTCCACGTCTTCGCGATCGCGTACAGGGTGAGGAGGCTGGTGACGATCGAGACCCCGACGACGAGGTACGTCAGCCAGCCCGCGCGGTCGACGCCTGCCTGGACGAGTGCCACCTTGCCGAGGAAGCCCGAGAACGGCGGGATCCCTGACAGGTTCATCGCCGGCAGGAAGAACATCAGCGCGAGCACGGGCGCGGCCTTGGCGAGCCCGCCGAGGTGCTCCAGCGACGTCGAGCCGCCACGGATCTCGATCAGGCCGGTGACCAGGAAGAGGGTGGTCTGGATCGTGATGTGGTGGACGATGTAGAAGATCGCGCCCGCGAGCCCCAGGTCGGAGGCGACCGCGACCCCGAACACCATGTAGCCGATGTGGCTGACCAGGGTGAACGAGAGCATACGTTTGATGTCGGACTGCGCGACGGCTCCGAGGATGCCGATGAACATCGTGAGGAGCGCAGCCCACAGGAGAAGGTCGGACAGCGGGCTGTCGGGGAAGAGCAACGTCTGGACGCGCATGATCGCGTAGACGCCCACCTTGGTGAGCAGGCCGGCGAACACGGCGGTCACCGGCGCGGGTGCGGTGGGATAGGAGTCGGGCAGCCAGGCTGACAAGGGGAACACGGCGGCCTTGATCGAGAACGCGGTCAGCAGCATGAGCTGCAGGACCACCCGGACCCCCTCCGGAACCTCCTGGAGCTTGACCGCGAGGTCGGCCATGTTGACCGTGCCGGTCGCCGCGTAGACGCCGGCGATCGCGATGAGGAACACCATCGAGGACAGCACGGACACGACGACGTACGTGGTCCCGGCGCGGACGCGTGGACCCGTGCCACCCAGCGTGATGAGCACGTAGCTCGCGGCGAGCAGCACCTCGAAGCCCACATAGAGGTTGAAGAGGTCGCCCGACAGGAAGGCGTTGGAGACGCCGGCGGACAGGACGAGGTAGGTCGGGTAGAACACCGACAGCGGGGTGTCGCGCCCGAACTCGATGATCCCCTGACCCACGGAGTACGCGAGGACGCAGAGGGTCACGATCGCCGACACCAGCAGCAGCAGCGCCGACAGGCGGTCGGCGACCAGGACGATCCCCATCCGGGCAGGCCAGCCCCCGACGTACACGACCTGCGGTCCGTGCCTGTCCGCTGCCCACAGCAGCACACCGGCGACCGCGACGATGATCGAGAGCGTCGTGAAGCTGATGACGCGCTGGACGCGGGCGTTCTGACCGAGAGCGAGACAGACGCCGGCGCCGAGGAGGGCGAGCACGACCGGCAGCGGGATCAGGAACGACATCGCGGAGTCCGTCGTCATCGCTGCACCTCCTCCGTGTCGGTGCCTTCCTCGTCCGGCTCGCCGCCGCGCGTGTCCTCGTAGGACTGCGACGCCTCGTCGAGGTCGGCGAGCCGCATGATCAAGCGATCCTCCACGTCGTCCTGGACCTCGTCGTGGCCCTGGAGCTGCCAGGACCGGTAGGCCATCGCCAGCAGGAACGCCGCGACGCCGAGGGTGATGACGATGGCCGTCAGCACCATCGCCTGGGGGAGCGGGTCGCTCATCGGTGAGGGGTCGGACTCGTCGACGATCGGGGCACGGCCGGGAGCGCCGGACGCCACGATGAAGATCAGGTTGACGGCGTTGCCGAGCAGCAGGGTGCCGACGACGATCCGCGTCAGGCTGCGCTCGAGCAGCAGCGTCACGCCGCAGGCGAAGGTGACGCCGATGACGATGATGAGTACCAGGTTGACCGTCATCGGACGCCTCCGGTCATCGGCTCGTGGTCGCGATCGGCGTACGAGCCAGGAAGGTCGGGGCCCTCGTCGTTCGTCTCGATGTCGGTGTCGATGCCGCCGCCGAGGCTGCGCAGCACGTCGAGCATGAGGCCGACGACCACGAGGTAGACGCCGAGGTCGAAGAACAGCGACGTCACCAGCTTGATGTCGCCGATCGCGAACAGGTGGAACTTCACGATCGCGCTCTGGAAGACCTGTCCTCCGAACGCGAGCGGGACGAGCGCGGCGACCGTGGCGACCGCCAGGCCGAGGCCGAGGACCCGGCCGGCGTCCACCGGAGCGGCCTCGTCCAGCTCGTACCGGCCGCCGGCGAGGTAGCGGACCATCAGGGCGAGGCCCGCCATCAGGCCACCGGCGAACCCGCCCCCCGGACCGTTGTGGCCCGAGAAGATCAGCCAGACCGAGAAGAGGATCACCGTGTGGAAGACCAGACGGGTGACGATCTCGAAGACGATCGAGCGACGCTCCGGATCGAGGGTCCGGCCGGCGCGCAGCCAGCGTCCCGTGGCTTCGCCCTCGGGCAGCGGAGCGGCTGGGCTCTGCGGGCCGCCGCGGCCGGTGATGAGGAAGATCAGGGAGGCGACGCCGGTCGCTGCCACCACGAGCACCGACAGCTCGCCCATGGTGTCCCAGACCCGGATGTCGACCAGTGTCACGTTGACGATGTTGTAGCCGCCGCCGTACTCGACGGCGCCCTCGGCGAACGCGTCGGAGATCGGGTCGCCGATCCGGACTCCGGCAGCGGCGAGAGCCAGTCCTGAGGCGAAGACCCCGGAGAGGGCGCCGATGCCGACGCGCAACCAGCGGGCGCGGGTGAGGGGCCGGTCGGAGAAGTACGGGGCCATGCGGCGCAGCACCAGCACGAAGATGACCAGCGTCACCGTCTCCACGAGGACCTGCGTCAGAGCGAGGTCGGGGGCACCGTGGAGGAGGAAGAGCATCGCGGTGCTGTAGCCCGCCACACCTGCGAGCAGGACTGCCTTGAGCCGGCGGCGCGACCGGACTGTGAGGACGGCGGCGACACCGAGGAGGACCGCCACGACCGCCTGCGCCGCGGAGTCGAACCACACGACGTCGTCGGTCCAGGTGCGGTTCATCACGAGCGCCGTCCCCGGCACCAGCAGGACGACGACGAGGATCGAGCCCAGGTAGAAGGGGAGCGAGCCTCGCTGCGTACGACCGGTGACCTCGACGGCGAGCCGGTCGGTGCTGCGCATGATCCCCTCGTACGCCCGCTCGGACGACGGCATCCACGGTGCGGACGGGACGAAGCTGCGCCGCTGCTGCCACGCGAAGAGCGCGATGCCACCCACGACGGCGACGATCGAGAGTCCGAGCGCGGGCGAGAGCCCGTGCCACAGGGCGAGCTCCGCGTGGTGCTCCCCCTCCGGGAACTGGTGGTCGTACCCGGCCCAGAGCGAGGTCAGGCCGGTGCCGAAGAACGCCAGCACGAGGGAGGCGGTGGCGAGGAGTGCGGTCGGCGTCGCGAACCCCACGGGCACCGGGACCAGGTCGGCGGGCTGCTCGACGCCCGGCTTGTTGCCGAAGACACCCCAGACGAAACGCAGCGAGTACGCCATCGTGAGCAGCGAGCCGAGCACGAGCCCTGCCAGCACCAGCGAACCGGCGACCGGGCCGATGCCGGTGCCGTCACCGGTCGAGACGACGTCGACGAACGCGCCGTACACCGACTCCTTGGCGACGAAGCCCAGCATCGGCGGCAGGCCCGCCATCGAGGCGGCCGCGAGGACCGTGAAGCCGAACAACCACGGCATCGCCGGACGCAGCCCCGACAGCTTGCGCAGGTCGCGCGTGTGAGCGGAGTGGTCGACGATGCCGACCACCATGAACAGCGCCGCCTTGAACAACGCGTGGGCGACGACCATCGCGATCCCGGCGAGCGCCGCAGCGCGGGTCCCGAGCCCGACGATGGCGACGAGGAAGCCGAGCTGGCTCACCGTCCCGTACGCGAGGAGCAGCTTGACGTCGTGCTGACCGAGCGCGCGCAGCCCACCCACGATCATCGTCAGGACGCCGAGCACGAGGAGGGTCGGACGCCACAGGGCGAGGTCGGCGAACGCCGGAGCCATCACGGCGACGAGGAAGACCCCGGCCTTCACCATGGCGGCGGCGTGAAGGTACGCGCTGACGGGCGTCGGTGCTGCCATCGCCCCGGGCAACCAGAAGTGGAACGGGACGAGCGCGGACTTGCTGACGGCGCCGACGAGGACGAGCGCGATCGCGGTGGCGGTCGCGGCACCCGTCGGCGAGAGCTCCATGATCGCGTCGATCCGGTAAGACCCCGCCGTCTGCCCGAGCATGACGAAGCCGACGAGCATCGCCAGGCCGCCGAAGGTCGTCACGATCAGCGCCGTCATCGCGGCGCGACGGTTGGCCACACGCTCGGGGTTGTGGCCGACGAGGATGTAGGAGAAGACGGTCGTGAGCTCCCAGAACACGTACAGGAGCAGGACGTCGCGCGAGAGCACCAGACCCAGCATCGAACCGGCGAACGCGGTGAACGCGCCGGAGAAGCGCCAGAGCGCGGGGTCGAACGAGCGGAAGTACCAGGTGCAGTAGAAGAGGACGAGCGCTCCGACGCCCGTGACCAGGAGCGCCAGGGTCCAGCTGAGGGTGTCGAGCCGCAGGGCGATCTCGAGACCGATCGTCGGCACCCACTCGTACGTCTCGGTGAGCGTGCGGGCATCCACGCCGGTGACGTCCGGACCCCGCGCCAGGAGCCACACGAAGCTGGCGCCCGGCACCAGGGCGAGGAGGAGGAAGGCGTAGCGATCGACGGCGCGGACGAGGGCAGGCGCCAACGCTGCGGCGACCAGGTGGGCGAGCAGGAGGAAGAGCATCAGGTCGAGATCAGCTCGCCGGGCTCTTGATCACGACACAGTTGTCGACGGGCGCAAGCGGTGCGGGCAGGGCAGCCAGGAACGGACCGATCACACGAGCGAAGAGGTGTCCACCCCCACAGATCACCAGGAATCCAACGACCCCGACCAGGAACCCCATCCGACCACCTCCTTCGCTCAGGGGCATTCTAGAGGTTGCGACCACACCGAACCCGTCCACCTCCGGCCGGCACGGCTCGCCGGTGAGACTTCTCACGCGAGGAGCTCGTCTCACAGCACGGTCACAGGATCTCCTCAGGCGGATCGAAGCAGGATCGTCCATCGTGGAGCGTGATGTCCGCACCGCGTACCGCTGACCGGCTGCTCGTCGTCGATGACGACGCGAGCATCCTCGACCTGCTCGCCTCCAGCCTCCGCTTCGCCGGGTTCGAGGTGGTGACCGCGTCCGACGGTCGGAGCGCCCTGGACCTCGCCACCACCGACCCGACGATCGACCTCATGGTGCTGGACGTGATGATGCCCGGGATCGACGGCTTCGAGGTCGTGAGCCGGCTCCGCCGCGAGAACCATGACGTCCCGGTCATCTTCCTCACCGCCCGCGACTCCGCCGCCGACCGCGTGAACGGGCTCACTGCAGGCGGTGACGACTACCTCGTGAAGCCGTTCAGCCTCGACGAGCTCGTCGCCCGGGTCCACGCCGTGCTCCGGCGTACCCGGCGCAGCCGCGACGACCAGACGGTGCTGCGCTTCGCCGACCTGGAGATGGACACCGACAGCCACGAGGTCCGCAAGGGCGGCGAGCTGGTCGAGCTCTCCCCGACGGAGTTCAAGCTGCTGCGCTACTTCATGCTCAACAGCGGCCGCGTGCTCAGCAAGCAGCAGATCCTCGACCACGTCTGGAACTACGACTTCGGCGGTGACGGCAACGTCGTCGAGACGTACGTGTCGTACCTGCGCCGCAAGATCGACACCTCCGAGCCGCGGCTGCTGCACACCGTGCGCGGTGTCGGCTACGTGCTTCGCCGCCCGCGATGAAGCGGCCCGCTGCGGTTCGACGCTGGCGGGCGTTCCCGCTCCGCGTCCAGCTCGCCGCCCTCGCGGTCGCGATGGTGCTGCTCGCCCTCGCGCTCAGTGCCGTCGCCACCAACGTGGTCCTCGAGCGCTCCCTCGTCGACCGTGCGGACAGGGAGCTCGTGAGCCAGGGCCGCGGCTTCACCGATCGTCCGCCGCCTCGCCGCGCGGTGCCGGACAGGGAGGCGCTTCCGTCACGGTTCTTCGTCCAGCGCTTCGACGCCGACGGGACGGCCGTCGGTCCACAGGTCGATCCGCGCCTGCGACAGCACGACTATCCGGTCCTTCCCGATCCGTCCGAGGACGACGTCACCTTCGGGGAGCCGTTCACGGTCCCCGCCGAGGATGGGAGCCCGTCGTGGCGCGTGGTCTTCTTCGAGGGCGCGGGCGACGACTCGGTCGCGGTCGCCGTCGACCTCAGCGAGGTGACCGCGACGCTCGAACGACTGCGTTGGATCGAGCTGGCGATCACCGTGGCCGTCCTGGCGGCGGTGGCGGCGGTCAGCTCGTGGCTCGTCGCGCGCAGCCTGCGTCCGCTCCGCCGGGTGGAGCGGACGGCCGAGGCCATCGCCGCCGGTGACCTCACCGCGCGGGTGCCCGAGGTCGCCGACCCGCGTACCGAGGTGGGCGCGCTCGCCTCGTCTCTCAACACGATGCTCGGCCACATCGAGGACGCGGTCGAGGCTCGGGAGCGTGAGGCCGAGCGGGCGAGCGAGGAGGCGCGCAGGGCGGAGGAGTCCGAGCGCCGCATGCGTCGCTTCGTCGCTGACGCGAGCCACGAGCTGCGGACGCCGCTCACCTCGATCCGTGGGTTTGCCGAGCTGTACGCGCAGGGTGCGGCGACCGACGAGGCCACGGCGGACCGCTTCATGGCCCGGATCCGTCAGGAGGCGGACCGCATGGGTGTGCTGGTCGAGGATCTCCTGCTGCTCGCCCGTCTGGACCAGGAGCGCCCGCTGCGGCACGACCCCGTCGATCTCCGGGCGCTGTCGCGCGACGCGGTCGACGACGCCCGTGCGGTGCAGCCGGAGCGGACCGTCGTGGAGCCTTCGGCGGGTCCGCCCGTGGTCGTCGAGGGTGACGAAGCGCGGCTGAGACAGGTCATCGCGAACCTGGTCGGCAACGCGCTTGTCCACACGCCGCCGGAGGCAGACCTGCGCGTCGACGTACGCGCGGAGGGCGACGAAGGCGTGCTGACCGTCTCCGACGACGGGCCTGGGCTCGACGAGGAGTCGGCGGCGCACGTGTTCGAGCGCTTCTACCGCGCGGACGACGCGCGGAGCAGGCAGGACGGCGGCTCCGGGCTCGGGCTGGCGATCGTGTCCGCACTGGTGACCGGCCACGGCGGCCGGGTCTCGCTCGACACCGCTCCCGGCGAGGGTGCGACGTTCACCGTACGGATCCCGCTGGCCCGTTGACGTGGCCGTACGGTCAGTCGGCCAGGACGGTGGTCTCGATACGCCCCTCGCCTAGCGGCTCGGCGCTGCTCGACCACCGGCTTTGAGGCTCACAGGAAGCTCCAAGGCGTGACCCAGGGCGTTGTGAGGTCTCGGCGGCACCGTCGAAGACATGAACGAGACCTCTCCCGTGATCGACGTCGTCGTCCCGGTGCTGAACGAGGCGCACGTCCTCGAACGCAGCATCCGGCGGCTGCGCACGTACCTCGATGTCGAGGTCCCGTTCGCGTGCCGCGTCGTGATCGCCGACAACGGCAGCACCGACGATACGGCGCAGGTGGCGGAGACCCTCGCGGCGACGCTGAGCGGCGTGACGCTGGTCCGCATCCCCGAACGCGGACGCGGCCGCGCTCTTGCGACCGTGTGGTCGCAGAGCGACGCCACCGTGGTCGCGTACATGGACGTCGACCTCTCCACCGACCTCGACGCGCTCATGCCGCTGGTCGCTCCGCTCCTGTCCGGGCACTCCGACGTCGCGATCGGGACCCGGCTCAAGCGCGACGCCCGCGTCGTACGAGGCGTCAAGCGCGAGGTGCTCTCCCGCGGCTACAACACCCTGCTCCGTGTCGTCCTCGGCGCCCGCTTCAGCGACGCGCAGTGTGGCTTCAAGGCCGTCCGCACCGACGTGGCGCGCGCTCTTCTCCCGTACGTGGAGGACACCGGCTGGTTCTTCGACACCGAGCTGCTCGTCCTCGCCGAGCGGGCCGGGCTGCGGATCGCCGAGGTCCCGGTGGACTGGGTCGACGACCCCGACAGCCGGGTGGCGATCCGGTCGACCGTCTGCGACGACCTGAAAGGGATCGCGCGCATGGCCCGCGGCCTGACGACGGGACGGCTCGACCTCGAGCCTGTCCGTCACCGCCTCGGCAGGCCGCCCGTGGCGACGCCGGTCGGCATCCGGATGATCCGGTTCGGCATCGTCGGCGTCATCAGCACGATCGCGTACGCCGTGCTCTTCCTGCTGGCCCGGCAGGTCGCACCCGCCCAGGCCGCGAACCTGTTCGCCCTGGTGACGACGGCGATCGGCAACACCGCCATGAACAGGCGCTTCACCTATCAGGTGACCGGGACCACGCGGCTCGCGCGCCACCACGTCCAGGGCCTGGTCGCGTTCGCCTGCGGCTGGGCGCTGACGGCGTCGGCGCTCGCGCTGACCGCAGGGCTCGGGCACACGCCCCCCATGGAGGTCGGTGTCCTCACCGCCGCCAACGTCCTCGCGACCGTCCTGCGGTTCCTGCTGCTCGACCGCTGGGTCTTCCGGTCGGCGACCGCGACTCCCCGTACCCCCGAGCTCGGCGTGCGGCCGTCCGCACGCTGCATCACCCAGAACCCCGCCACGGCGGACGAGAGGAGTGCCGCGTGAGCACCGTCGCGCAAGCGGTCACCGGCGCCGGGGTCCGGCGCAGCCGGTGGACCCGTGAACGCCTCCTGCTGGTCGCCCTCTTGGCCGCGACCGCGGTCGCGTACTGCTGGAACCTGAGCGTCAACGGCTACGCCAACGAGTACTACTCGATGGCCGTGCAGGCCGGGGCGCAGGACTGGAAGGCGTGGTTCTTCGGATCGCTCGACGCCGCGAACGGCATCACTGTCGACAAGACTCCGGCGTCGCTGTGGCTGATGGGCCTGTCGGCGCGTGTCTTCGGGTTCAGCGCGTTCAGCATGCTGCTCCCGCAGGCGTTGCTCGGCGTCGCCAGCGTCGGCGTCCTGTACGCCGCGGTGCGTCGGTGGTTCTCGCCGTCGGCAGCGCTGATCGCCGGCGCCGTGCTCGCGACCACCCCGGTGGCGGCGCTGATGTTCCGCTTCAACAACCCTGACGCGCTGCTGGTCTTCCTGATGGTCGCCGCGGCATGGGCGGTGACCCGCGCCATCGACGCCGACGAGGCGCTCCGCTGGCTCGTGCTGGCCGGCCTTCTCATCGGGTTCGCGTTCCTGACCAAGATGCTCCAGGCGTTCCTCGTCCTCCCGGCGCTCGCGCTGGCGTACGGGGTGGCCGGGTCGGCGCCGCTGCGTCGGCGCCTTCTGCACCTCCTCGCCGCGGCCGGCTCCGTCGTCGTCGGCGCCGGGTGGTGGGTGCTCGTCGCCGAGCTGTGGCCCGCCTCGTCCCGCCCGTACATCGGCGGATCGACGAACAACAGCATCCTCGAGCTCGCGCTCGGCTACAACGGACTCGGTCGCCTCAACGGCAACGAGACCGGGTCCGTCGGAGGCGGCGGGCAGGGCGGCGGCATGTGGGGAACGCCCGGCCTCGGGCGGCTCTTCAGCTCCGAGATGCAGACACAGGCGAGCTGGCTGCTGCCGGCAGCGCTGGTCGCACTCGTCGCGCTCCTCGCGCTGTCCTGGCGCCTCGCCCGTACGGACAGGATGCGGGCGTTCGCGATCCTCTGGGGCGGCTGGCTGCTGGTCACCGGCCTGACGTTCAGCCTGATGCAGGGAATCATCCACAGCTACTACACGGTTGCGCTCGCGCCGGCGATCGCGGCACTCGTCGGGGCGGGGACGGTCACCCTGTGGCGACGCCGTGCGGGACTCGTCCCCCGGGCCCTCCTTGCCGGGACAGTCGTCCTCACCGGCCTCTGGCAGTGGCGGCTGCTGGCCGACACGCCGACGTTCGTGCCGTGGCTGCGCTGGGTCGTCGTGCTGGCGGCGGTGGGCGCGGGAGTGCTTCTGCTGGCCGGCCCCGAGCTGCCGGGTACGGGCGAACGCGCCCGAGGCATCGCCGCCGGCACCGCCGTCCTGGTCGCCCTGGCTGCGCTGGCCGCGCCGTCAGCATCCGCTGCCGCGACCATCGCCTCCGCGCACACCGGATCGATCGTGTCCGCCGGGCCCTCGTCCAGCGGGGGACCAGGCGGTGGAGGACCGGGCGGTGCCCCGGGAGTGCCACCCGGCGGCACGGGCGGTGGACCCGGCGGAGGCGGTGGGGCCAGCTTCCTCGGCGGGGGCGGGACGTCCGGCGTCAGCGACGAGCTCGTGAGCCTCCTCCAGGCGAGCGACGCCCGGTGGGCGGCGGCCGCGCAGACCGCCAACGGTGCCGCGCCTCTCCAGATCGCTTCCGGTGAGCCCGTGCTCGCGATCGGCGGCTTCAACGGCACGGACCGCTTCCCGACGCTCGCCCAGTTCCAGGAGCGGGTCGCCGACGGAGAGATCGGCTACTACGTCGCCGGAACCGGACACGGCGGCGGCAGGAACTCCGACATCGAGACCTGGGTGACAGAGAACTTCACCCCCCAGACCGTGGGCGGGACCACCGTCTACGACCTCGCCGGTCAGCGCTGACCGGCGGGAACACCACGAAGGAGAAGAACACACATGAACGACCAGACACCTCGTACGCCCGAGACGCCGGAGACCGAACCCACCCGGGAGATGCCGGTCGCGGCGTCCGAAGCCCCCGGCCCCGAGGCCGCTCCGGCTGCGCCCACGGCGACGGGATCCCAGGCGGCTCCGCGCGGATGGAACGGCCTGGACAACCGCACCCGCTTCGGTGCGATCGCGGCCGGCGTCGCCCTGTGCGGCTTCGGGTTCCTGGGTGGCCTCGCGGTCGGCGGTGCTGCCGCTGACGACGGTGGCGCCCAAGACGTCCCCGGCATGGGCCAGGGACAGCGGCCCGGAGATGGCCAGGGCGGCCCGTTCCAGGGATACGGCCAGGATCAGGGGGATGGCCAGGGCCAGCGTGACGACCAGGGTCAGCGTGACGACCAGGGTCAGCGGGACCCCCAAGGCGATCAGGGCGATCAGGGCGACCAGGGCGGTCCCGGCGGACACGACGGCTGGCGCGGGCCGGGCGCTCACGACGGGCAGCGCGGTCCGGATGGCCTTCGCGACCAGGATGGCCAGCGCCCTGACATGCCGCAGAAGCCCGGCGGTGACGGCTCGTACGGGCCGTCAGCGGGCGGAGCCGACAACGCGTCGACGGCCAGCGCCTCGGCGGCGGCCCTCTGACGTCGCGCGCCGGACGAAGCCCCCGACCTCGCGCGTCGCCTCCCGTGCCTCGGGGACCAGGTCGACCGCCACCTGGAAGACGTGCACCTGCTTCTCCCAGATCTGAAGCTCCACCTCGACGTCCGAGCGTGACAGGCGTATCGCCATCAGCTCGGCGTCGGGGAGGACCAGCTCGTCGGAGCCGACCTGGATGAGCGTGCGCGGGAGCCCGCGCAGGTCCGCGTCGACCAGCGACGTCGCCGGTCTGAGGAGGTCGGACAGCAGCTGGTTCTCGACGACGTCGACGAGCCGGAGGAATCCCCGCCATGCCGACCGTGGGAAGAGCGCGCACGAGGGTCGACCGGGCTGGTCGAGCTTGCGCTCGGGATCGAGGTCGGTCAGCGGCGACATGGCGACCAGTCCCGCGGGAACCTCCAGGCCCGCGTCGAGGATCGCGAGCGTCACCGCGAACGCGAGGTATCCGCCGGCGGAGTCGCCGGCGACGACGATGCGCTCCGGTGGGTAGCCCTGGTCGAGAAGCCAGCGGTATCCGCGAAGCCCGTCCTCGACGGCATGACTCACGGGGTGCTTCGGCATCATGCGATAGCCGACGTTGAGCACGCAGCAGCCGCTGGTCGCCGACAGCCGTGCAGCGAGCCCGCGGTGGGTGTTGAGCCCTCCCACCAGGAAGGCGCCACCGTGCAGGTACAGCACCGCGTGGGTGTCGGCATGCTCTGCTGACCCCGCCCGGATCAGCTCCGCGTCGCACTCCCGCAGACGTACCGGGTCGACCGTCGTGTTGCGCGGCGACGGAAGGAGACCGGCGACGCCCTCGAGGAGACCTGTCGGCCACGGCGCCCCCGGTGCGTACGACCAGACGGAGAGCGCGGGCTTCACCGTCATCCGGAGCGCGACGGAGAGCAGCGCGGCCCGCTTGCTGTGGCGGGGTTTGTGCACCACCTCGAGGGTGTCTCCGGCGAGCGGGACGACCTCGGGACCACCACGGTCGTTCGTACGGCTCATCCTGCGTCCTTCCCGCGCGGCGCAGCTCCCGTCCCCGAGCATGTGTCGTGCATCACATCGTTGTGAACGGATGTTACCCGCCCGTCCGTCGGCCAACCGGTCGAAGCGCCCGATCGGTGCCATCCTGAGACCATGGCGACCTCCGAGAGCGGCGGTACGGATCTCCCGCAGCGCGAGCCGGGTCACCGGGGACGTTCGGCGGACGGCTGGAAGTCCTCCGGCAAGCGGATGCTGCACCAAGCGATCGTGCTCCTCGCGGTCGCCGTCGTCGTGGTGCTGCTCGGCTACCTGCTGGCCGCGTTCGTCCCGCGCTGGTGGGCACAGTGGGTCGGACGGCGTGTGGACGGCAGCCTGACGGCGGGGACGGTGTGGGGACTTTTCCTCGGCATCGTCTTCACCTTCCTCCCCCTCCTCATCGCGTGGCAGGCGATCGCGCGCGGCTGGATCAAAGGGCTCTGGAAGGCCGTGGTCGTGGCCGTCGCCGTGGTGCTGGCTCTGCCCAACCTCATGACGCTGTCGATCGTCCTCGGGACGAGCAGCGGCGCCCACGCGGGGGAGCGCACCCTCGACGTCGACGGTCCGGGCTTCAGGGCCGCGTCGCTGTGGGGCGCGATCATCGGGGCGCTGGTGTTCATGGGGCTGGTGTGGCTGGCGGGGACGAACCGTACGCGCGGCCGACGGGTCCGCGACCTCAAGGCCGAGATCGACCACCGCGACGAGGCCGAGCGCGCTCGCGCCGACGGAGCCGACGCAGGGGCCTGACGACCGCCTCCGCTCAGCCGCGGACGCGCGCGACGATCTCCTCCGCGACCAGCTGGGGATGCTCCTCGGGGAGCCAGTGCGTGGCGCCGGCGACGGGGACGAAGCGGTACTCGGCGTCGACGTGCTCGCCGCACCGCCGCGCGCCCGCGGCCCCGAGCGCCCAGTCGCCGTCGCCCCAGACGTACGTCGTGGGAACCCTCACCGTCGGGGTCGCACTGAGGTCGCGGCCCATCGCCCGGTACCACGACAGCGCGGCCGTGAGCGCTCCCGGCTCCCGCATCGCGGCCACGTACGTCGCGACCCGGTCCTCGGGGACGACACCGTCGTACATGGCCCTGATCCGGCGGGCGTCGTCGGCCAGCAGCACCTCCTCCGCCTTGCCCGGCGTGCGCATGAGCCCGATGTAGGAGGCACGTTCCTTCTGGTCCTCGTCGTTCACCAGCGCCCAGCCGTACGCCGCGAGGTGCGGAACCGACAGGGCGACCAGTGTGCGGACGCGGTCGGGGTGGTGCGCCGTCAGCGACCATGCCACCGCCGCGCCCCAGTCGTGACCGACGACGTGCGCGGAGTCGTACCCGAGCGCGTCGAGGAGCCCGGTCACATCGTCGACGAGCCTCGGCACCGCGTACGACGCGACGTCGCCGGGGCGTGCGCCGGGGGAGTACCCGCGCTGGTCGGGGGCGACCACGCGCAACCCCGCCGCGGTGAGCATCGGCGCCACGTCCAGCCACGAGTCCGAGGTCTGCGGGAATCCGTGCAGGAGGACGACGGGCTCGCCGTCGGCAGGACCGTCGAGTCCGACGTCGAAGACCAGCCCGCCGACCTCGACCGCATGCCGTTCCGGCCAGCCGCTCACCACCGCCTCGTCGCCGCTCATCCGTCGAGGACGACCGACGCCTCGTCGGTCAGAGGAAGGAAGGCGAAGGACTCCTGGAGGTAGAGCGTGACCGTCTCGTCGTCGTGGTGCAGGTAGCCGATCGACGTGTCCTGGCCGAGGTGAAGGTCGTAGTCGCCGCCGCGCGTCGACAGCAGCACCGCACCCGTGATCGCGGGTGCCCACACGATGTGTCCGTCGAGCAGTCGCGAGAGCTGCTCGTGGATCGGGTAGCCGTGGTCGGTGGTCTCGTTGACCAACGTGTACGCGTCCGCGCTCAGCAGCAGGGCGTACGGGCCCTCGACGCCGGCGAGCCGGAGCTGGCTGAGCGCCCTGGCGACGACATCGGGATAGTCGACGGCATCGGCCGGCAGCGGGAGGCGGGGGTTGCTCGACGACTCCGCGATCCCTCGGATGCCGACTCCGGCCAGCCCGTGGAACACCGCGCCGTCCTCGGCGAAGGCCAGCGCGCGTGCCGCGTCCTTGACCGGCTGCCAGTCCGAGTCGTTCGACCCGCGCTCGACGTCGTCGATGTCTTCACGGCTGAGGTCGAAGGTGACGCGGAGCTCGGCGACCGGTGCCACCTCTCGACGGCGTACCTCGACGCCGTTCGGGTCCGTGCCGGCGACGCTGCGATGTCCGGTGGAGAGTCCGGCGAGCGCGACGCCCTGCGGGTCGTGGACGTCGACCACCCGGCGGCCGGCGAGGTTGCGCCGGAACGTGCGGCTCGCCTCCTCCTCGATCTGTGCCCACGCAGCCGCGGAGATCGGTGCGAGCGAACGGTGCAGGTTGTTCATCGGTCGTGGTCTCCTCGGAGGTTGCCGACGCGCAACGAGCCGTCGGAGGGAAGGTCTGGCGCGGGCAGGGAGGTCGTCACCTCGGCGGGTGCGGCGCTCGCGACGGCGGCCGAGGGCAGGTCGCCGAGCATCTCGAGCGTCGCCGACGACGGTACGAAGAAGAGGCACCCGCTCGTCGCGGTCGAGAAGTCGAGGATCCGGTCGTAGTTGCCGGGAGGGTCGCCGACGAACATCCGCTGGAGCATGAGCTCGGTGGTCTCGGGGCTCTTGGCATAGCCGATGAAGTACGTCCCGACCTCGCCGGCGGCGTAGCTCCCGAACGCCATGTTGAAGCGCACGATGTCGAGCTCGTTGCCGTCCTCGTCGACGACCGTGTTGAGCGTGACGTGCGAGTTCGTCGGCATCACAGTGTCGTCGAGCTCGACGTCGTCGGCCTTCGTACGCCCGATGATGCGCTCCTGCTCCTCGGTCGAGATGCTCGACCACGCGGAGAGGTCGTGGGTGTAGCGCTGGGTGATCACGTAGCTGCCGCCGAGGAAGTCCGGCTCCGAGTCGATGTACGCCGCCTCCCCGAGCTCGTCGCCGACCGGGTTCTCCGTCCCGTCGACGAAACCCAGCAGGTCGCGCGCGTCGAAGTAGCGGAAACCCGGGGTGTCGTCGACGACACGTACGGCGTCACCGAGGCGCTCGAGGATCAGCCGCTCGAGCTCGAAGCACATGTCGTGGCGGGACGCACGGATGTGGAAGAGCAGGTCGCCCTCGGTACGGGGGGCGTCGTGGCGGTAGCCGTCGATCGGGACGAACGGGTGGAGGTGCGCCGGGCGGGTGGGAGCACCGAAGCGGTCCCAGGCGTCCGAGCCGATCCCGACCACACAGGTCAGACCGGCGTGCAGGCTGCGGAAACCGACGGAGCGGACAAGGGCGTCGACGTCCGCGAGCGTGGTCCGTGCGATGTCGGTGGCGGCCGGGCCATCCTGGAGGGCGACCACGAGGAACACGGCGTACTCGGTGAGCGGGGCGGTGACGGCTTGAGGCTCGGGAAAGCGGGAGACGCTAGGCACGGAACCCCTCTCGTACGGTGTGGGCACCACCCTACGGCCTGCGGTGCGGTGGCACTGTGGACGTAGACTCGGGGTATTCCCAGGAGGTGGCCGATGAGCGGCAAGGCACTCGTGAACCTCAGTGCGGGCGAGAGCAAGGAGCTGCTGGCGACCGCCAGGGTGGGGCACCTCGCCTACCCGTCGCACCGAGGCCTCGACCTCACACCGGTCAATTACGCACTGTACGACGACGTCCTCTACATCAGGACGGCCCAGGACGGCACGCTCGCAGCCCTGGCGCCCGGCGGTGAGTCGGTCGCGTTCGTGGTGACCTATCTCGACCGCCTCTCGCAGACCGGCTGGAGCGTGAAGGCGCGCGGCAAGATCAGGGGGGTCGACGAGGAGGACGAGGTCCCTGGCGGCGATCCCGTGCCCTGGGCCGAGTTCCCGGCCTCCATGCTGTTGGCACTCGCCATCGAGGAGCTCACCGGCCGACGTCTCGGCTGAGGTTCTCGCGCACGCGGCCGCCGAACCCGAGAGGTCCCTCATGTTGGGCCGGTTCTCGTGTGTCAGTCTGGTGAGGTGCCTTCACCGAGCGTCTCGTACTCGATCACCGTCCGACTCGAGGTCCCCGCGGGAGGGTCGGCCGTCAGCGAGCTGACCACCGTGGTCGAGAAGGCTGGCGGCATCGTGACCGCCCTCGACGTGACCGGGTCGCACACCGAGGTGCTCAAGATCGACCTCACCGTCGCGACCTCAGACACCGAGCACGCCGACCAGGTCGTCGCGGCGCTTCGCGCGATCGGCGACGCCGACGTCAAGAAGGTGTCGGACCGGACCTTCCTCATGCACCTCGGTGGTGTCATCGAGGTGGCGACGAAGCACCCGTTGCGTACGCGCGACGACCTCTCCATGATCTACACCCCGGGCGTCGCGCGGATCAGCGAGGCGATCGCCCGTGACAAGGAGGACGCGCGCCGGCTCACCATCAAGCGCAACGCCGTTGCGGTGGTCACCGACGGCTCAGCGGTCCTGGGACTCGGCAACATCGGCCCGCACGCCGCTCTCCCTGTGATGGAGGGCAAGGCTGCGCTGTTCAAGACCTTCGCCGACATCGATGCGTGGCCGCTGTGCCTCGACACCCACGACGTCGACTCGATCGTCGAGACGGTGGCTGCGATCTCGCCCGGGTTCGCAGGCATCAACCTTGAGGACATCGCCGCGCCGAAGTGCTTCGAGATCGAGGACCGGCTGCGCGCCCGTCTCGACATCCCGGTCTTCCACGACGACCAGCACGGGACTGCGATCGTCGCCCTCGCCGCCCTGCGCAACGCGCTCCGCGTGGTCGGCAAGGACCTCGCGGGCGTGCGCATCGTCATGTCCGGTGCGGGTGCCGCGGGTACGGCGATCCTCAAGCTCGTTCTCGAGGCCGGCGCCACCGACGTGGTCGTCTGCGACATCGACGGCGTCGTGCACGGCGGACGACCCGGAATCGGCGGGCAGCTGGCATGGATCGCGGAGCACACCAACCCCCGCGCACTCGTGGGCTCCCTTCCCGACGTGATCGGTGGCGCAGACGTCTTCATCGGCGTCTCGGCACCGAACGTGCTGTCCGTGCAGGACGTGGAGTCCATGGCCGACGGTGCGATCGTCTTCGCACTCGCGAACCCGACACCGGAGATCGACCCGGCGCTCGCGCGCGCCCATGCGACCGTGGTGGCGACGGGACGGTCGGACTACCCGAACCAGATCAACAACGTGCTCGCGTTCCCCGGCGTGTTCCGCGGCCTGCTCGACGCGCAGAGCCACGGCATCGGGACGGACGTGCTGCTCGCGGCCTCGGAGGCGATCGCCGCCACCGTCTCCGACGACGAGCTCAACGCGAACTACATCATCCCGAGCGTGTTCCACCCCGAGGTCCACGACCGGGTCGCGGAGGCCGTACGCGCGGCGGCTGTGGAGGCGGCGGACGGCTGAGCGGTCGACCGCGGGCTTGCATTCCGTACCTAGGTCCGGGTTTACCGTGGACGAATGACGGGGAATCCAGGCACGAGGGACGAGTGGGTGCCGTCGGCGTGCACCCTTCCTACGGTCGAGCAGCCGTTGCGGAGCCGGGAGTTCGACGAGCTCTTCAGGCACGACGTTCTTGCCGTGGTCCGCGAGTCGCCCACGAGCACGAGGCTCGACCTGCGGCCCGCTGCCGCTGCGGCGGGCCGCGCTGCGGAGCTGTCGGTGAGAGAGACCGGTTGCTGTGCCTTCTTCACGTTCGCGCTGTCGATCGGGGACGGGAGCGTCACCCTGCGCGTCGGAACGTCGCCCGCTCACGACGACGTGCTCGCGGCTCTCACGGAACGCGCCCGGTCGCAGGTGGGAGCCGGGGCATGAGCGCGATGTGGCGCGCGGGAGAGGTTGCCGAGGCCGTCGGCGTGAACGTCGAGACGCTGCGCTACTACGAACGCCGCGGGCTCATCGCCGAGCCCGACCGCACTCCCGGTGGACACCGCCTCTACTCAGAAGCCACGGTGACCGCGCTGCGGGTGATCAAGGCCGCGCAAGCCCTCGGTTTCACGCTCGACGAAGCGGCCGACCTTCTCGAGGTGGGCCGTCACCACCACGGACCTCGTCGTGCCGGGCTCCAGGCGCGAACCGCAGCCAAGCTGTCCGAGGTGGAGCAGAAGGTCGCCGCGCTCGAGGTGATCAAGGACAGCCTGATCGCCGCGAGGGATGCGGGCTGCGACGACCTCGTGGCCTGCGCCGAGACGGACTGGTGCCCCATCCCGTTCTCCCGACCGGTGGTCGCCGACCGCTGACCTGCGACTGGACGAACCCGCCTCGCAGCCGCTGCGGCGACCCCTCACCAGGTGTCGAGCGAGACCACGACGCCCAGGGCGAAGACGCCGAGAACCACCCCGAGCGCGAGAAGGACAGCGCCGTTGGCGACGTGCGCGTTCGCCCCCTTGGAGATCTGCGCTCGCCCCGCGGCGAGAACCACGAGGAAGAGAACGACGGCGATGAGGGCGACGAGGGAGACGGCCATGACCGGACCCTAGGGCCACCGCGGGTCAGCAGACCGACCTCAGCGCAGACCGAGCCCTGGTTCGTGCGGGAGCCCCGGCCAGGCCTTACCGTCGGCGATCGCAGCATCGAGACGCGCGGCCACGTCGTCGGGCCACGGGACCGTACGCCGCTGCTCGAGGCTGACGTGGCCCTCGACGAACTCGAACGTGTTCGCCAACGACCCCGTCGTCGCGTTGAAGAGCGCCTGCACCCCGTGCACGATCTTCGCCGAGCGTGCGAGGAACAGGACGTACACCGCGACGTCCTGACCCACGAGCACCTCGTCCAGGTAGCGGACGCGGTGGTCGATGCTGAACACGCTCATGCCGCGCGCGGCACGGTAGCCCTCGTTGATGCCGAGCGCCTCGAACGTGCGATCGGCGGCCCGTACGTGCAGGTCGAAGTAGTGGCGGATGTTGACGTGACCGTTCTCGTCCTCGAACTCCGGCGGAACGGTGAGGACGAGGCTCGGCTCGATGCCCGCCATGTCCTCCACGCGCAGCGCGGCGCTCATGCGCGCCGGGGGAACTTGGTGAAGTCGGGCTTGCGCTTCTCCTTGTAGGCCTCGCGCCCTTCCTTGGCCTCGTCGTTGCCGTAGAAGAGGAGGTTCGTGTCGTGCGCGAGCTGCTGCAGCCCGGCGTACCCGTCCTCGGCGGCGTGGAAGCTGGCCTTCATCAACCGCAGGGCGTACGGGGAGAGGGCGAGCATCTCGCGGCACCACCGGACGGTCTCGGCCTCGAGCTCGGCGAGCGGGACCACGGTGTTGACCATGCCCATCTCGAGCGCCTGCTGGGCGTCGTACTGACGGCAGAGGAACCAGATCTCCTTGGCCTTCTTCATGCCGACGAGCTGGGAGAGCGAGCTGGCGCCGAACCCGCCGTCGAACGACCCGACCTTCGGGCCGACCTGGCCGAAGCGGGCGTTGTCGGCGGCGATGGTGAGGTCGGCGACGACATGGAGGACGTGTCCGCCGCCGATCGCCCAGCCGGCGACCATCGCGACGATGGGCTTCGGGCACCGGCGCATCTGCACGTGGAGGTCGGTGACGTGGAAGCGGCCGGTGGCGGAGGCGTCCGTCTTGTAGCCGGAGTCGCCGCGCACGCGCTGGTCACCACCGGAGCAGAACGCCTTGTCGCCGGCGCCGGTGAGGATGATGACGCCGACCGACTCGTCCTCGCGCGCGGCGTCGAGGGCATCGGAGATCTCGATGATCGTCTGCGGCCGGAAGGCGTTGTGCACCTCGGGCCGGTCGATCGTGATCTTGGCGATGCCGTCGTCGGTCGTCTCGTACCGGATGTCGGTGTAGTCGCCGGCGGTGTTCCAGACGGTGGGGGTCGAGTCAGTCATGTGCCCATTCTCGCCGACGCTCTCTCGCCGGCGCCTCCCTGTGCGGAGCAGAGCCGGTCGCTGGGCTCTTGACATTAGTTCATGACTCGTACTAAACCGGAGATGTGACCCGCACCACTCGCGTCATCGGCGTCGACTCCTCGACGCAGTCCACCAAGGCCGTGCTCGTCGACGCCGACGACGGCACAGTGCTCGCGCAGCGCGCCGCGCCGCATCCTCCAGGGACCGCTGTCGACCCGCGCCGCTGGCTGGACGCCTGCGACGCCGTGGTCGGCGACTGGCGCGGTGAGGCCGCCGCCGTCGCGGTCGCCGGCCAGCAGCACGGCATGGTCGCCCTCGACGCCGACGGCCTGCCCGTCCACGACGCGCTGCTCTGGAACGACACCCGTTCGGCCGACGCCGCGACACAGCTGGTCGCCGAGATGGGCGGTGCCCAGGCCTGCGCCGACGCCGTCGGGAGCGTGCTCGTCGCGTCGTTCACCGCGACCAAGCTGCGGTGGCTGCGCGATCACCGACCCGAGGCCGCGGCGGCGGTGACCCAGGTGCTCCTGCCTCACGACTACGTCTCGTGGCACCTCACCGGACGACGGACCGAGCCGTTCACCGACCGTGGGGACGCCTCGGGCACCGGCTACTTCGATGCGCGGACGAGCACGTGGCGCCAGGACCTGGCGGCGTCGGCGCTCGGCCACGACGTCGCGCTGCCGCGGATCGTCGCCGACGGGGCGGCGGCGTACGAGGACGCGTTGCTGGTCGCCGGCGGCACGGGCGACAACATGGGCGCCGCGCTGGGCCTCGGCCTCGTGCCAGGAGACGTCGTGGTGTCCATCGGCACCTCCGGCGTCGCCTCGGCGATCGCCGAGGACCCGGTCGCCGACGGCACGGGAGCGGTCACGGGATTCGCCGACGCGACCGGCCGCTACCTGCCGATGGCGACGACGATGAACGCCGCCGGGATCCTCGACCTCCAGGCGCGCCTCCTCGGCGTCGACCACTCCGAGCTCGCCCGCCTGGCACTCGCGGCGCCACCAGGGGCGAACGGTGTGACGCTGTCGCCGTACTACGGCGGCGAGCGCACGCCCGACCGTCCGCGTGCGACGGGTCTCTGGGCGGGGCTGCGGCCGGGCACCACCCGAGAGGACCTCGCACGCGCCGCCGTCGAGGCGCTGCTGTGCTCGCTCGCCGACGCCGTGGACCTGCTGGCGAGCCGTGTCGGTGGCTGCGGCGGGAGGCTGCTGCTCGTGGGCGGTGCGGCCCGCAATCCCGCCGTCCGCGCGCTCGCGCCGGCGATCTTCGGACAGTCGGTGCACGTGCCCCCACCCGCCGAGTACGTCGCGCTGGGCGCCGCGCGTCAGGCGGCCTGGGCGCTCGGCGGCACCGAGGCGCCGCCGCTCTGGAAACCCGCCGGCACCGAGGTGCTCGACGCCGACCCGACCCCGTTCGTACGCGAGGCGTACGCCGACCTGCGCGACCGTACCGGCGCGTGGACCCGACCCGAGAGGACGTCATGACCATGTCGAACCCCATCCCCGAGCCCACCCCGGCGGACAAGTTCTCCTTCGGACTCTGGACGGTCGCGTACCCGGGGCGCGACCCGTTCGGTGACCCGACGCGCGCGGAGATGGACCCCGTCCACGCCCTCGAGCGGCTCGCCGATCTCGGGGCGTACGGCGTGAACTTCCACGACGACGACCTGATCCCGTTCGGCTCCGACGACGCGTCGCGCGCACGCATCATCGAGCGTTGGAAGAAGGGGCTCGCCGACACCGGTCTCGCCGTGACGACGGCCACCACCAACCTCTTCACGCACCCGGTCTTCAAGGACGGCGGCTTCACGGCCAACGACCGCGACGTCCGTCGCTTCGCCCTCCGCAAGGTCATGCGCAACATCGACCTCGCCGCCGAGCTCGGCGCCGAGGTATACGTCTGCTGGGGCGGTCGGGAGGGCGCCGAGTCGGGAGCGGCGAAGGACGTCGCCACGGCGCTCGACCGCTACCGCGAGGCGTTCAACCTGCTCGGCGAGTTCGTCCACGACCGCGGGTACGACCTCCGCTTCGCGATCGAGCCCAAGCCGAACGAGCCGCGCGGCGACATCCTCCTGCCGACCATCGGCCACGCGCTCGCGTTCATCGAGACGCTGGACCGCTCCGAGAACGTCGGGGTGAACCCGGAGGTCGGGCACGAGGAGATGGCGGGGATGAACGCTGCGCACGGGTACGCCCAGGCACTGTGGCACGGCAAGCTCTTCCACATCGACCTCAACGGTCAGCACGGGCCGCGGTACGACCAGGACCTGCGCTTCGGTGCGGGCAACGCCCGCGGCGCCTTCTGGGTCGTCGACGCGCTGGAGACGGGTGGGTACGACGGTCCGGTGCACTTCGACTTCAAGACGCCGCGCACCGAGGACGAGGACGGCGTGTGGGTCGCGGCCGCGGCGTGCATGACCAACTACCTCGTGCTGCGGGACAAGGTGCGGGCGTTCCGGGCCGACCCCGAGGTGCAGGACGCGCTCGTCGCCGCACGGCTTCCCGAGCTGGCGAGGCCGACGCTCGACGAGGGCGAGGGATGGCGCGAGCTGGAGAAGGCCGAGCTTGCGGACCCCGAGGAGCTGGCAGTGCGCGGCGCCGCGTTCGAGCACCTCGACCAGCTGGCGCTGGAGCACCTCTACGGGGTGCGGGAGTGACGCTTGTCGCGACCGAGGACCTGCGTCGTCAGAACGTCGCGGCGGTGCTGCGCAGCCTGCGCCACGACGGCCCGGGGACGCGCACCGAGCTGGCACGGCGTACCGGCCTGGCGAAGGCCACCGTCGGCGCGATCGTCGGCAGCCTCTCGGACCGCGGGTACGTCCACGAGGCCGACGCGGTGCCGGGCGTCCGCGGCCGCCCGGGAAGGCCGGTGGTCCTCACGGGGGCGACGGTCGTCGGGCTCGGCCTGGAGGTCAACGTCGACTACGTCGCCGCGGTCGCGGTCGACCTCGGCGGCACGGTGCGGCTCGAGACCACCGTGCCGGTCGAGGGACGTGACCCGTACGAGGTGCTGGTCGACCTCGCACGCACCTGCGACTCCGAGCTCACCGAGGCCGGCGGCCGCGTCGTCGGAGCGACGGTCGCCGTGCCCGGCCTTGTGGACCGCGGGCGTGGTGTCGTGGCGATGGCACCGAACCTCCGGTGGAAGGACCGTGCCGTCGCGGGTGAGGTCGGTGCGCTGACCGGACTCGCCGTCGCCGTCGAGAACGACGCGAACTGCGCCGCGCTGGCCGAGGCGCGCCGCGGGGCCACCGTGGGTCTCGGGCAGTCGGTGTACGTGACCGGCACCGTCGGCATCGGCGCCGGCGTCATCACCGACGGGGCAATCGTTCGGGGGACGTCGGGGTTCGCCGGAGAGATCGGGCACATCCCGCTGGGTGACTCCGAGGCGCTGTGCGGGTGTGGTCGCCGCGGGTGCTGGGAGGCGTCGGTCGGTCTGCGCGCCGTGCTCACGGCGGCCGGGGTCACCGAGAGCGGGACCCCGCTGGAGTCGGCCCGGGCCGTCGCCGCGCGTGCGTCCGAGGACGAGGAGGTCGCTGGTGCCCTGGCACGGATCGGGACCGTGCTCGGGCAGGGGATCGCCACGGTGGCCAATATCCTCAACCCTGACGCCGTCGTGCTCGGGGGCTACTTCGTCCCTCTGGCTTCGTACCTGCTGCCCGCCGCCACCGCGACCGCCGAGGGGCACGTCACCTCCACTCCGTACGCGCCGCTCGACCTGCGGCTGAGCGCGCTCGGCCTCGGGGCCGCCGCCGCGGGCGCCGCCGAGGAGGCGCTCACCGGCGTCTTCAGTGGCGCGACCCCCCTCTGACCTGCGGCGCCGCCCCGGCCGGTGGGAGGGCGCGCGAACCCCGTCACGGGAAGGATGTCGACATGGGGCGGCCGGCTCCGACGTTCCGGGTGAGCGGGCAGATCTGCTGGCCGCAGGAACTGAGGGGATGCCATGAAGTACGTGATCCTGATCCACGCCAACCCGCAGCCGTGGGGTCATCCGACGGGTGACTTCATCGCCGAGAACCTCGCGCTCCCGGAGGAGGTGCGCGACCAGCTGATGACCTCCTTCGTCGAGACCCTGACCGAGCTGGAGCGCAACGGCGAGCTCCTCCATGGCGAGGCGCTGGGCGACCCGGCGAGCGCGACGCTCTACCGGTGGGTCGACGGGGTCCCGGTGGAGAGCTCCGGGCCGTACTCCGAGACGAAGGAGCACTTCGCGGGCTTCTTCCTCATCGACGTGGAGTCGCCCGAGCGAGCCCAGGAAGTCGTCGCCTCCTTCTCAGGGCCGGGTGAGACCGTCGAGCTGCGGCCGGTGATGTCGCCCGGCGGGTGACGGCCGGAGATGAGCGCCGGAGCTGAAGACGAGCTGGGTGAGGCGCTGGCCGAGGCATGGAGGGCGGAGGCGCCGTACGTCGTCGCCGCGCTGCTGCGCCGGCACGGGGACCTCGGGGACTGCGAGGACGCCGCGCAGGAGGCGGCCGAGGCGGCGGCGCGGCAGTGGCCCGTGGACGGCGTGCCGCGGGACCCGCGGGCGTGGTTCGTCCGCGTCGCCTCGCGCCGGCTCATCGACCGCGTACGCGCAGACTCGGCACGAACCCGGCGCGAGACGGACGAGCACGCGCGTCTCGCCCACCGTGCGGAGCCGGCCGACGCGGGCGCGGGCGGTGACGCCGACGAGCTGCTGCGGATGCTGTTCCTCTGCTGCCATCCCGCGCTCAGTCGGCCGTCGCAGGTCGCGCTGAGCCTGCGGGCGGTGGCAGGCAGGGGAGTCGAGGAGATCGCGACGGCGTTCGCCGTGCCTGCGCGCACCGTCTCCCAGCGGCTGACCCGTGCTCGGGCTCGGCTCCGCGAGGTGGGAGCGCGGTTCGAGATGCCGACACCGGAGGAACTCCCGGCACGCGTCGGAGCATTGCTCGACACCTGCTACGTGATCTTCACCGAGGGCAACCTGCGGAGCTCGGGACGAGAGCTCCTCGACACCGCGCTGGTGGACGAGGCGATCCGACTGACGCGCCGTCTGCGCGCCGCGATCCCCGACCACGACGAGGTGGCCGGAGCCCTGGCGCTGATGCTCCTCCTCCACGCCCGAACCGGCGCGCGCACGGACGCTGCCGGTGACCTGGTCACGCTCGCGGACCAGGACCGGGCTCGGTGGGCACCCGAGCTCATCTCCGAAGGGCGGGCTCTCGTGGAGGAGGTGCTGCCGCGGGGACCCGTCGGCCGCTACCAGCTGGAGGCGGCGATCGCCGCCGTGCACGCGGACGCGAGGACGTACGAGCAGACGGACTGGAAGCAGATCTGCCTCCTGTACGCCTATCTCGGTGCGGTGGCGCCGAGCCCGACGGTCACCCTCAACCACGCGGTCGCCACGGCCATGGCGTACGGGCCCGCGGTCGGGCTGCGGACGACCGAGCCGTTGGTCACCGACCGGGCGACCGCGCGGACGCACCACCTCTACGCCGTCCGAGGCCACCTCCTCGAACAGCTGGGTGACCGGCGGGCGGCAGCGGAGCAGTACGCGATCGCGGCACGGCTGACGACGAGCATCCCGGAGCAGCGCTACCTGAACCGTCGCCTGCGCGCCCTCGAGGACGCCGCCGCGCAGGGATGAGCGCACCGCTGGTCAGGCGCTGGCGCGGGAACGACGCTCGATCAACGCGTCGACGGACCGCGGCGACAGCACCTCGTCGAGCACCATCGCGGCGGCACCGACGAGCGCCTCCCGTCCGTGCAGCGGTGAGCTGACGATGCGCAGCTGGTGGGTCGCGAGGGGGAGCGAGCGCTGGTAGACCACCTCCCGGATGCCGGCAAGGAGGTACTCCCCGGTCGCGGACATCGAGCCGCCCACGACGACGACCGAGGGGTTGAGCAGACTCACGCACGTCGCCAGCACGCTGCCGATCGCACGCCCCGCGTCTCTGACGGCGCGCACCGCCTCGACCTCGCCGCGCTCGACGGCGCGGACGACGTCCTGCGGCGACTCGATGCTCAGCCCTTCGGCGATCAGCCGCTTGGCGATGGCCGGACCGGCGGCGACGGCCTCGAGGCACCCGAGGTTGCCGCAGCGGCACGCGACGTCGTCGCCCTGACCCGAGACCTGGACATGGCCGAGGTCGCCGGCGGTCCCGAGCGCACCGCGGACGAGGAGGCGGTTGGAGATGATCCCCGAGCCGATGCCGGTGGCGACCTTCACGTACAGGAGGTCTCCGGTCTCGGGCCAGCGCGTCGTGTGCTCGCCGAGCGCCATCACGTTGACGTCGTTGTCGACCCGGACGGGCACGGGGAACGTACGGCCGAGGGTGCCCGGGATGTCGAAGTCGTGCCACCCCGGCATGATCGGCGGGTTCGCGGGTCGGCCGGTGGAGTGCTCGACCGGGCCAGGGACGCCGACACCGATGCCGACGACGGCATCCGGGGTGAGGTCGAGATCGGCGAGGAGACGACGCGCGAGATCGGCGACGCGGTCGAGGACGATCTGGGGACCCTCGGTGATGTCGCTCGCGACGCTGACCTCGCCGAGCACCTCACCCCCGAGGTCGACGACCGCGACCGCGGCGTGGCTCGCCCCGAGGTCCACCGCGAGCACCACGTACGACGCGGCGTTGAGCGCGAACCTGACCGGGGGGCGTCCGCCGGTCGACGCGGCCTCGCCGACAGGGACGAGGAGTCCGGCGGAGAGCAGGAGGTCGAGGCGTGCCGACACGGTCGAGCGCGCCGACGACGTCAGCTCGGCGATCTCCGCCTTCGTCCGCGCCTGCCCGTCCCGCATGAGCTGGAAGACCTCGCTGGCTGCAGTGGCCGGGATCGCCTGCGGCGCGAACGAATCCATGACAGGCAGTCTCCCACGGCTACTTCTGTCGTCAAGACTTTCAGAAGTACGTCGACAATGAACGGACTTTTGCTTGACCGTCGACATTGACTGTGACTAGCATCACGCGCATGTCAGAGCCCCTCCTCCAGCTCACCGGGATCGTCAAGGAGTTCCCGGGCGTGCGCGCGCTCGACGGGGTCGACCTCACCATCCGTGCGGGAGAGGTCCACTGCCTCCTCGGACAGAACGGCGCAGGCAAGTCGACGCTGATCAAGGTGCTCTCCGGTGCGCACGCCGTGGACGAGGGCAAGATCCGGATGGACGGGGAGCCGGTCTCGTTCAGCGACCCGCAGGCGGCCCTCGACGCCGGGATCGCCACCATCTACCAGGAGCTCGACCTCGTCGACGGGCTCAGCGTCGCGGACAACATCTTCCTGGGCCACGAGAAGACGCGCCTCGGCTTCGCGCGCATGGGCGACACCCGCCGCGAAGCCCGTGCGCTCCTCACCTCGCTCGGCCACCCCGAGATCCGCCCCGCGCGCGAGATCGGCAGCCTCTCTGCCGCGGGCAAGCAGATCGTGTCGATGGCCCGCGCCCTCTCGCGCCACGCCCGGGTCATCGTCATGGACGAGCCGTCGGCCGTGCTGGACCCGGACGAGGTCGACGGACTGTTCCGTGTGATCGACGACCTCCGCGCCTCGGGCAAGGCGATCATCTACATCTCGCACCGCCTCGAGGAGATCCGCAGGATCGGCGACCGTCTGACGGTGCTCAAGGACGGCCGTACGGTGGCCGCCGACCTTCCCGCCCGCGAGACACCGACCACCGAGCTCATCACGCTCATGACCGGCCGCGAGGTGTCCGGAGACCTTCCGCGGCGGACGCAGCCGATCCCCGACGTGCCGCCTCTGCTGGTCGTCGAGGGGCTGGGTCGTGACGGCGAGTTCGACGACGTCTCGTTCGCCGTACGCCCAGGAGAGATCGTCGGCCTCGCCGGGCTCGTGGGCGCCGGCCGCAGCGAGATCGTCGAGACCGTGTACGGCGCCCGGCGAGCGCACCGCGGATCGGTCACCGTCGACGGGCGGCCCCTGCGGCGCGGTTCCGTGCACGCTGCGGTCGCCGCCGGGCTCGGCCTGTGCCCGGAGGAGCGCAAGTCGCAGGGCCTGGTCCTCGACGAGGCGGTCTACCGCAACATCTCGCTCGCCAGCCTCACCCGCTTCTCCCGGCTCGGAGCCACGCGCGACGCGGCAGAGCGAGGTGCTGCCCAGGAGGCTGCCCGCTCGGTCGACCTGCGGCCGGACGATCCCGACCGGCTCACGCGGACGCTGTCCGGCGGCAACCAGCAGAAGATCGTCCTCGCGCGCTGGCTCCTGCGCAGGTGCCGGGTCCTCCTGCTCGACGAGCCCACCCGCGGGGTCGACGTCGGGGCCCGCAGCGAGATCTACCAGCTGATCCGCACGCTCGCCGACGACGGGCTCGCCGTCGTCGTCGTCTCCAGCGACATCGACGAGGTGCTCGGACTGTCCGACCGGGTCCTCGTCGTGGCCGACGGCCGCGTCGTCGATGCCGCCGCGGCGGACTCGCTCGACGCCCACGCCGTCCTCGACCGCATCCTCGCCACGCACGAGGCGGCCGACGACCCGTCCACAGACCACCGACCGGAAGGTGACGCCGCGTGAGTACCTCATCGGTGACAGGGAGCGTTCAGCCGACGACGGCCGCGCCGCAGAAGCGCGCGCGCTCGCTCGGCGTGGCGCGCAACCTCGGCCTCGTCGTCGCGCTCGTGCTGCTCTGCGTCGTCGGGCTCGTGACCGCCGGCGACCGCTTCGCCAGCACCAACAACATCATCACCGTGCTCAGCCTCGCGTCGGCGATCGGCGTGGTGGCGATCGGCATGACGTTCGTGATCACCGGCGGCGGCATCGACCTCTCCGTCGGAGCGATCGTCGCCCTGTCCTCTGTGTGGGCGTCGACCACCGGCACCCAGGCGATGGCCGGCGACGTCGGCTGGATCGTGATCGCGACGACGGCGATCGGTGTCGGCATCGCCTGCGGCGTGATCAACGGCGTCCTCATCGCGTACGGCAAGATCGTGCCGTTCATCGCGACGCTCGCGATGCTGGCGAGCGCCCGTGGTCTCGCCGAGATCCTGGCCGACCGTAAGACCCAGATCATCCGCGACCAGGGCTTCCGCGATGCTCTCGGCGCCCGGCCGTTCGGCGTTCCGGTGATCGTGTTCGTGTTCGCGGCCGTGGTCGTCGCCGGCTGGTTCCTGCTCAACCGCACCACCTTCGGACGCCGGACGTTCGCCGTGGGTGGCAACACTGAGGCGGCCCGTCTCGCGGGCATCAAGGTCCAGCGCCACACCGTCTACCTGTACGCCCTCCTCGGCGCGACCTGTGGTCTCGCCGCGGTCATGCTCATGTCGCGGACGCAGACCGGGTCGTCCACGCACGGCCTGATGTGGGAGCTCGACGCCATCGCCGCCGTCGTCATCGGCGGCACGCTCCTCAGCGGCGGCCGCGGCACCGTGGTCGGCACCCTCCTGGGCGTCCTGATCTTCACCACCCTCACCAATGTCTTCACGCTCAACAACTTGTCGACGTCCGTCCAAGCCGTCGCCAAAGGCGTGATCATCGTCGCCGCTGTGCTCCTCCAGCAGCGGCTGGCGAACCGCAACACCTAACCCCACCGAGGAGACGGCATGTCCACCACCACCCCGCGCCGACGGCTGCTGGCGATCGGCGGCGTCCTCGCCGCCGCCACCCTGGCTCTGTCTGCCTGCACCAACAGCTCCGACGACGGCGACGGCGACGGCAACGCCGCCAACGCCGGCGCCGGCGACAACGCCGAGACGGGCGACACCGTACGGATCGGATTCTCGGCGCCGGCCGCCGACCACGGCTGGATGGGGGCGATCACCGATGCGGCCGTGAAGCAGGCCGAGGCGTTCGACGACGTGGAGCTCGTCAACGCCGAGGGCACGAACGACGTGAACCTGCAGATCTCGCAGGTGGAGACCTTCATCAACGACAAGGTCGACGCGATCGTCCTCCTGCCCTTCGACGGTGCGGCGATGACCGACGTGGCGACCCGGGCGATGGAGGCGGGGATCCCGGTGATCAACGTCGACCGCGAGTTCGACTCCCCGTTCGCCGCGCGTACGACCGTGCTCGGTGACAACTACGGCATGGGGGTGTCCGCGGGCCGCTACATCTGCCAGCAGGCCGATGGCAGCACCGACGCGGTCGTCGCGGAGATCGCGGGCATCGACTCCCTCCCCCTCACGCAGGACCGGTCGCGCGGGTTCAAGGACGCGCTTGCCGACTGCGGTCTGAAGGTGTCGAACCGCGTGGCAGCGGAGTTCACCGTCGAGACCGGCGAGCGCGCTGCGGCCAACCTGCTGCAGGCGGCACCGAAGATCGACTTCCTCTGGAACCACGATGACGACCAGGGTGTCGGTGTCATGGCGGCGATCGACAACGCCGGTCGCGACGAGTTCGTCATGGTCGGCGGCGCCGGTTCGGCCAACGTGATGCGCTCCATCGAGGCGGACGACACGGTCCTCAAGGCCACCGTCATCTACCCGTCGACGCAGGGTGCGGACGGCATCAAGCTCGCCCGCCTCATCGCACAGGGCCGCTCCATGTCGGACCTGGCCGAGGTCGAGGTCCCGAGGATCGTCCAGCTCGCCGCACCGATCGTGACCAAGGAGAACGTCGACCAGTACATGGACTCGGCCTTCGAGTCCTGACGTCGGACGTACGCCCCGCCGCGACCCTCCTGACGCGGCGGGGCGTACGCCACGTTCCTCCGTCCCCTCGGCCCGAAGGATCCCCATGACAGACACCTCACGCGAGCTCGGCGTCGGGCAGGTCGGCTACGCCTTCATGGGCGCAGCGCACTCCCAGGCGTGGCGTACCGCGCCGTCGTTCTTCCCCCTCCCGCTGACGCCGCGGCTCCGCGCCCTCTGCGGGCGCGACGTCGGTGCTGCACAGGCGGTCGCCGACCGGTTCGGCTGGGAGTCGGTCGAGTCCGACTGGCGCGCGCTGATCGCGCGCGACGACATCGACCTGGTCGACATCTGCACCCCGGGAAACACGCACGCCGAGATCGCGGTCGCCGCGCTGCGTGCCGGCAAGCACGTCCTCTGTGAGAAGCCGCTGGCGAACACCGTCGAGGAGGCCGAGCTGATGGCCGACGCGGCCGCGGAGGCCGCGACGCAGGGTGTGTACGCGATGGTCGGCTTCACGTACCGCCGCACGCCCGCACTCTCGTTCGCGCGGCGACTCGTCGCCGACGGCCGTCTCGGCACGATCCGTCACGTCCGCGCCCAGTACCTGCAGGACTGGCTCACCGACCCCGACGTCCCGCTCAGCTGGCGGCTGGACAAGTCGCTCGCCGGCTCCGGAGCGCTCGGCGACATCGGCGCTCACGTGGTCGACGCGGCCCAGTACGTCACCGGCTCAGCGATCACCTCGGTCAGCGGTGTCCTCCGGACCTTCGTCGACAGCCGTCCTGTCGCCGGCGACCACGGCACCCTCGGGGGGAGCGGGAGCGCCGACGCGGAACGTGGCCCGGTGACCGTGGACGACGCGGCGGCCTTCACCGCGAGCTTCGCCAACGGCGCCCTCGGCGTCTTCGAGGCGACCCGCTTCGCGACGGGCCGCAAGAACGCGATGCGCCTCGAGATCAGCGGCTCCGACGGTGCGCTGGCGTTCGACTTCGAGGAGATGAACCTCCTCCAGTTCTACGACGCCACAGAGCCTGCGGAGACCGCCGGTTTCCGGCGGATCGTCGTCACCGAACCGACCCACCCGTACACCGGAGCGTGGTGGCCTCCGGGCCACGGCCTCGGCTACGAGCACGGCTTCACCCACCAGGTCGTCGACCTCGTCGACGCGATCGCCGCAGGCGAGCAGCCGAGACCGTCGTTCGCCGACGGCCTGTCGGTGCAGCGGGTGCTCGCCGCGGTGGAGACCAGCGCGGAGGACGACTCCCGCCGTCACACGGTGCCGCAGGACGTGCGCACCGCCGAGGGCCCGCACGCCGGGCAAGAAGGAGACCCGACATGACGCGACCGATCACCCTCTTCACCGGTCAGTGGGCCGACCTGCCGTTCGAGGAGGTCGCACGGCTGGCCTCCGGGTGGGGCTACGACGGCCTGGAGATCGCCTGCTGGGGCGACCACTTCGACCCGTGGGCCGCGGTCGAGGACCCCGGCTACGTGCGGGCCAAGCGCGACGTGCTGGACCGGTACGGTCTCGAGGTCTACGCCATCTCGAACCACCTCAAGGGCCAGGCGGTCTGCGACGACCCCATCGACGCCCGGCACCGCGACATCCTTCCCGACCGGATCTGGGGAGACGGTGACCCCGAGGGGGTTCGTCAGCGTGCCGCCGAGGAGATGAAGAACACCGCTCGGGCTGCCCGCCTCCTCGGCGTCGACACGGTCGTCGGGTTCACCGGCTCGTCGATCTGGAAGTACGTCGCCATGTTCCCGCCGGCGTCGGAGGCCCTCGTCGACGCAGGGTACGAGGACTTCGCGAACCGGTGGAACCCGATCCTCGACGTCTTCGACGCGGAGGGCGTGCGGTTCGCTCACGAGGTGCACCCGAGCGAGATCGCGTACGACTACTGGACGACCGTCCGCACCCTCGAGGCGATCGGTCACAGGGAGGCGTTCGGCCTCAACTGGGACCCGTCGCACTTCGTCTGGCAGGACCTCGACCCGCTCGGGTTCCTGTGGGACTTCAAGGACCGGATCTACCACGTCGACTGCAAGGACGCGAAGAAGCAGGTCGGCAACGGGCGCAACGGTCGTCTGGGATCGCACCTTCCGTGGGCGGATCCGCGCCGCGGGTGGGACTTCGTGTCGACGGGGCGGGGCGACGTTCCTTGGGAAGCGTGCTTCCGGATGCTCAGCTCGATCGGCTACGACGGGCCTGTGTCGGTCGAGTGGGAGGACGCGGGGATGGACCGCCTTGTCGGAGCTCCGGAGGCGTTGGCGTTCGTGAAGGCGAACCTCTTCGACGCGCCCGACGCCGCCTTCGACGCGGCGTTCAGCACGAAGGAGTAGGGGCGGAGGTGCGGTCGGTCGGTGCTCCGCACGAGCACCGACCGACCGCATCGTCATGTGCGACCTCAGCGGCGGCGCTTGACCACCGTGATCCGGATCGGCTTCGACCGGCTGGGCTTCGTCGTCCTGGACCCCTTGTACGTCACGGTGATGCGGTGCTTCCCCTTCTTGAGGCGGGGGAGCGTGACGCGCTTGATCCCGCTGGCACCGACACGCACCTTCTTGAGCGTGCGCCTGCCGTCCTTGACGACGAGCACACCGCCCGGCTTCACGCCGCGTGCGGCGCGGACCCGGACGCGTACGGCGGCACGCTTCTTCGTCGTGATGCGGTGCTTGCCGACGAGCTTCGCGCTCGTCGTGGTCGCGACCTTCACGACCGGGGCAGGCTTGGGGGGTGTGGGCTTCGGCGGCGTGGGCCTGGGCGCGAGCGCCGCCACGAAGGCGTCGGCGATCTTCTGGTGCCCTGTGTCGTTGGCATGGATGTCCGCTGCGGAGCACATCCACGTCCACTGGCAGATGCGGGCGACGTTGAGCGGGACCTCCGCCTGGCCCCCGGGAACGTCGATCGTCACCAGCGGCGTCGTCGCGTTGGAGGAGAAGGCTCCGGCCACGTCTGCGGTCGCGAAGCCGTTCTTCGTGTTCGCGCTCGTGAGGGTGTCGTTGAGCTGCTGAGCCACGCCGATCGACAGGTCGGCGAGCGGCTTGCCCTCCGTCGTGAGCCAGCCCGCCAGGAACGGGTTGTAGTACGTCATCCCGACGTAGCGGGGTGTCGAGCCGCCGGCCTGACGGAGTGCGGCGTCGATGGCGGACACGTCGACTCCGACCGACTGGATGCGCTTGCTCAGGCAGATCAGCATGTTGTCGCCATCGGCCCCGCCCGGCACGCAGGGGTGGACGTCGTTCGCGCCGATGCCGACCGAGACGTACGCGACCTGGCCGGGGTGATCCTTGATGAAGGCCACCGCCGCGGCGAGCTGCGTGCCCTCGTCGTAGGTGCACGCACCGGGGGTGCCGTTCGCGTGGCTCCCGGTGAGGACCGAGCGGGCGGTCGCTCCGGCACAGCCGAACGGCTCGTGCTGGAGGTTCGGGTGGGTCTTCTTGAGCTGCTGGTACAGCCGGTTGGTGTAGGCGGTCTCGGTGTCGTTCGTCTTGGTGTCCGGCTGCCAGCCGGTCGCGAGCGAGTCTCCCAGCGAGACGTAGTACGTCGGGGCGGGCTCGTCGGCGAGCGCGGGCGAGGCTGCCGCGAGGCCGCTGAGCGTCAAGCCGCTCGCCGCGACGAGCGCGGCGACCTTGTGAGCGATGGACACGATCGGTTCTCCCTCTGATAGGTGAGAGCACAATAGGCCCGAAGGTGTCCTCCGCCACACCTTGCCGTGCCGGCGTCACGCCGGCGGTTCGGGCGACCGTCCGTCCCCAGCACGGGGGACGAGCTCTGCCGAGGTGACGGATTGTCGCTATCCTCGCGAAGACAAGCCATGCGACAGAAGGAACCCTCGTGTTCAGACGCTCGCGTATCGCCGTCCCCGCCGCCGCCGTGCTCTGCGGCCTCGCTCTCCTCACCACCGAAGGTCCAGCCACCCAGGGCGAGGTCGTCCAGCTGGCAGCAGAGAAGACCGCACCTCGCGCGGACGACGACACGCTGGGGCCCGATCCACGGGCGGCCGACGGACCACGCGCGACCAAGGTCCAGCGGGAGGTCGCCGACCGGCTCAGCGCACTCCTGACGCCGAAGGGCGAGAAGCCCGCTGACGGGGCCCCGGTGAGCCTCGACCAAGGGTTGATCGGTGTCATCGGAAGTCCCGCTGCCGGATACACGCTGGTCGTCACCAAGGAGACCGACGGCAAGGCACTCGTGTCGTCACTCACGGCGGGCTTGCCGGAGGAGGCGAGGAAGGCCCTGGACGTCCGGGTCTCCGAGCGGTCCGCGGCTGAGCTCCGCGAGGCGTGGGCTGCCGTCTGGGAGCAGCGTTGGCGCACCCTCACCCCGGAGCCCGAGACGGGCTACTCGGTCGACCTCGATCCAGAGCTCGAGGCAGTGGTCGTCGTCATCGGCTCCGAGGCGCCGCCGACCGACCGTCTCGATACCCTCCGGCAGCCGCTGCAGGGCGTGGACGCCGGAGCGGTCGTCGTCCAGTACGGCGGCGCGTCAGGGCGCGCCTCCAGGACGAGCGACTCCGCGCCCCACTGGGGTGCCGCCAAGATCACGAAGTCCGGCGGAACGTTCTGCACCGCTGGCTTCACGGCGCGCGGACGGTCGTCCGGCGCCTACTACTCCGTCACGGCCGCCCACTGCGGACCGAACGGGACGCGGTGGAACTCCGGATCCCACTTTTACGGGACGACCGCCGGCCGGTCCGGATATCCGAGCTACGACCAGGCGCGTCTCGGGGGCTCCAGCTACTCCCCGAACATCTACACCGACGGCCTCGACAACTTCACGTCGCGGGTCGTCACCGGTGCGAACGACGGCGCCGTCGGTGACTCGGTCTGCGCCTCGGGGACGGTCACACGATCCATCTGCGGGATCAAGATCAAGAGCCTGACGGCGACGTACTGCGACATCCCGGGCAACCAGTCGACCTGCACCACGTACCTCATGCGAGGGCGGCGTGACGACGACAAGGTCGTTGCGCGCAACGGCGACAGCGGAGGGCCCGTCTACCAGCGCAACAGCACGCTGCCGCGCGCCTCGATCCGCGGCATCGTCGTCGCGTTCGACACGCGGGGTGTCCGGGTGTTCGCCGAGCGCTACGCATCGATCTCGAACCACCTCAACGTCACCGCCGTCACCGCCGGCTGAGGACGACGCGCGCCGGTGAGCCGCCGGTTCGTGAAGGCACGTCACGTTGGCGTCCGAACCTGAGCAGGGTGGGGTGCTTCCCCAGACTGTGACGGAGCGTGGCATGGCTCGACGTCCTTCGAGAGTCGCGAGCTACCTGCGTCGATCCGGCGTCGCGCCGACGAGGGAGTATCGGCCGCCCGGGTCACCGTGGAGGTCTACCCGCACGGTGTCCGCGTGGCGATGCTCGACACGACGGACCGTGAGGGACCATGCCTTCAGGACGAGATGGCACCACACAGTCCGTCCGTCGGTGATGCGGCATACTGACCGCCAGGAATCAGGACCCCCTCGCCGGCGAAGAACCGTGGTTCGGCGAGACCCTGATCCCTCGGGCCTCTAGCTCAATCGGCAGAGCAACGGACTTTTAATCCGTGGGTTGTGGGTTCGATCCCCACGGGGCCCACCACTTCCTTCGGCGGATGTCACGTCTTGACACCCCGACAGCGACGGAACCAGTGGTGATTTCGACCCCGAGTGCCGATCCGCGCTGCCTCACCAGCCCTTCAGATGCGAGGTCGGTTGATTTTCCACCGATTGTCGGATCCGCCGCACCCACTCGTCGCCGAGCACGTAGCCTTGAACCGGTACAGCCGTCGACCTGGTGCGGAGGAGGCCGTTGTGGCGACACCGGAGCCCTTGGACGTGCGTCTACGCGACCAGGATGCGCTCGACGAGATCGAGATGACGAGCAACCTGATGATCGCCGCGTCGGAGACGCCCGGCCCGTTGAGCCAGCAGATGGTCGACGAGATCCTTGGTGTTCGGCCCCATCGGGGCTGCGCCTGACGCGCCCGCGCGCTTATCCCAGGGCGTCCGGCGTAGTCTTCAGGCGCAGGATCTACCATTGATGCGGCCTTACCCCACCCTGACGGGAGCTTGTCGTGCGGTTGCGTATCCGACCGACTGAAACATCTTTCTACGATCTCTTCGCTGAGCTCGCGAACCACCTTGTGGACGGCGCGAACCTTCTGGCGAAGATGCTCGACTCCTCCGCCGACCGTGATGCGGTGGCCAAGCAGCTCGTCGAGGTCGAGCACGCTGCAGACGACACGACCCACGCGATCATCAACCGCGTCAACCAGACCTTCGTGACGCCGTTCGACCGCGAGGACATCTACAAGCTCGCGAGCAGCCTCGACGACGTCATGGACTTCATCGACGAGGCCGGTGACCTGGTCGTCCTGTACGACCTGGACTCCCTGCCGTCGCGGATGGCGTCGATGGTCGAGGTGATCCAACGCGGCTGCGAGCTCACCGCCGAGGCGATGCCGCGGCTGCGGACGATGACGGACCTGTCGGAGTACTGGATCGAGATCAACCGTCTTGAGAACCAGGCAGACCGCGACTACCGCCGCATCCTGGCCAAGCTGTTCTCCGGCGAGTACAAGGCGCTCGAGGTCCTCAAGCTCAAGGACGTCCTCGAGTCCCTCGAGGATGCCGTCGACGCGCTCGAGTCCGTGGCCAACACGGTCGAGCAGATCGCCGTCAAGGAGTCCTGAGGGTGGACCTCACCCTGGCCATGGTGGTCCTGGTCATCAGCGTTGCGCTGATCTTCGACTACACCAACGGTTTCCACGACGCAGCCAACGCGATCGCTACCTCGGTCTCCACCCGGGCGCTGACACCGCGGATCGCACTGATCATGGCCGCGATCATGAACTTCATCGGAGCGTTCCTCGGGACCGAGGTCGCAGACACGGTCGGCAGCATCATCGCCGAAGGTGTCGAGGGTGAGGGCAACCACGGCCTCACCGTCGTGTTCGCAGCCCTCGTCGGCGCGATCGTCTGGAACCTCATCACGTGGTACTTCGGGCTTCCGTCGTCCTCGTCCCACGCGCTGATCGGCGGCCTGGTCGGCGCCGGCGTGGCCTCGGCCAGCACCGTCGAGTGGCAGACGGTGCTCGACAAGGTCGCGATCCCGATGGTCGTCTCGCCGGTCGTCGGCTTCGGCGGCGCGTTCCTGCTGATGCTCGCGATCATGTGGATCTTCAGGCACCGCAACCCGCAGCGCACGATGCGAGGCTTCCGCCTCGCCCAGACCGTCTCGGCGGCCGCGATGGCGCTCGGTCACGGTCTGCAGGACGCGCAGAAGACGATGGGCGTCATGTTCCTCGCGCTGCTCGCCGGCGGGTACGTCGCCGCCGACGACGGCATCCCGCTGTGGGTCAAGGTCGGCGCTGCCGCCGCGATCTCGCTCGGGACGTACTCGGGCGGATGGCGCATCATGCGGACGCTCGGCCGTCGCATCATCCATCTCGACCCTGCACGCGGTTTCGCGGCAGAGGCGACGGCTGCGGCGGTCCTGTACGTGATGGCGATCGGCCTCCACGCGCCGGTCTCGACCACGCACACGATCACCTCGTCGATCATGGGCGCCGGTGCCACCAAACGGTTCAGCGCCGTCCGGTGGGGCGTCGCCCGAGGCATCGTGACGGCGTGGATCGTCACCATCCCGGCCGCGGCGCTCGTCGCTGCGCTCACCTACTGGTTCTGCGCCATGTTCCTTCCGTAAGGTGCGATCCGCCGACTCGTACGACACACGAAGGGCGCCTGCTGACCTCGAGGTCAGCAGGCGCCCTTCGTCGTGGTGCCGGCGTGTGTCTAGCCGAACCGGCCCGTGATGTAGGCCTCCGTCGACGGGTTCTCCGGGTTCGAGAAGATCTTGGTCGTCGGTCCGGACTCGATCAGCTCGCCGGGCTCCCCGACCCCCGCGAGGTTGAAGAAGGCGGTCTCGTCGGAGACCCGGGCCGCCTGCTGCATGTTGTGGGTGACGATGACGATCGTGTAGGCGTCCTTGAGCTGGCCGATCAGGTCCTCGATCGCGCTCGTCGAGATCGGGTCGAGCGCCGAGCACGGCTCGTCCATGAGGAGGACCTGCGGCTCGACGGCGATGGCGCGCGCGATGCAGAGCCGTTGCTGCTGGCCGCCGGACAGGCCGGCGCCGGGTCGGTGGAGGCGGTCCTTCACCTCGTCCCAGAGGTTCGCGCCGCGCAGCGAGCGCTCGACGAGGGCCTCGGCATCGTCCTTCTTGAGCCGGCCGCCGTTGAGGCGGACGCCCGCCAGGACGTTGTCGCGGATCGACATCGTCGGGAAGGGGTTGGGCCGCTGGAAGACCATGCCGATCTCACGTCGTACGAGCACCGGATCCACGCCGGGCGCGTACAGGTCGCGTCCGTCGACGCGGACCCTGCCCTCGACCCGGGCGCTGGGGGCGACCTCGTGCATCCGGTTCAGCGAGCGCAGGAACGTCGACTTCCCGCAGCCCGACGGGCCGATCACCGCCGTCACCGACTGGGCGGGGATGGCGAGCGTCACGCCGCGGACGGCGTGGACGTCCCCGTAGTAGATGTCGAGGTCCTCCACGTCGATGCCGATCGCGGCGGGTCGTGGGGAGGTGCCGGCCGCCGACGTCACCGGTGCGGACGACGTGGCGGGGGCGCGGAGTACGGATCGCATGCTCATCGCTTGTCCTTGGGGGAGAAGAAGTGGGTCACGAGGCGGGCCACGAGGTTGAGCACCATCACGATCAGCATCAGCACGAGTGCGGCACCCCAGGCCCGTGCGATGGACGGCTCCGGCGGTACGCCGGGGCTCATGATGGAGCTGTAGGTGAAGACGGGCAGGGTCGCCATGCGCCCGTCCGACAGGTTGAAGTTGGTCGAGTCGGTGATCCCGACCGTGATGAGGAGGGGCGCGGTCTCGCCGATCACACGCGCGACGGCGAGCGTGATCCCCGTGACGAGTCCCGCGAGAGCGGTCGGCAGGACCACCTTCACGATCGTCCGCCACCGGGGGACACCCAGCGCGTACGCCGCCTCGCGCAGCTCGTGCGGCACGAGCTGCAGCATCTCCTCGGACGAACGGACGACGACCGGCGTCATGAGGACCGTGAGTGCGACGGCGCCGGCGAACCCCATCCGGACACCAGGCCCGAAGGCGACGACGAACAGCGCGTACGCGAAGAGGCCCGCGACGATCGAGGGGATCCCGGTCATCACGTCGACGAGGAAGCGGACGACCTTCGCGAGGCGCCCGTCGCCGCCGTACTCGACGAGGAAGATCGCCGTGAGCAGACCGAGCGGCACGGCCATCGCGGCCGCTGCGGCCGTGATGAGGACCGTTCCCCAGATCGCGTGGTAGATCCCGCCGCCCTCACCGACGACGTTGCGCATCGAGTAGGTGAAGAACTCCGCGGAGAGAACCGGCAGGCCGTTCTTGACGACGGTCCACAGGATCGAGACCAGCGGCACCATCGCCACTGCGAAGGCGCTCGCGACCACGATCGTGACGAGCCGGTCGAGCGCCTTGCGACGGCCTTCGATGGCGTACGAGACGACGGGGTACCCGATCCCGATGACGGCCCACCCCGCGAGGAGAGCGGGGAGAAGCGCG
>Ga0233380_1000134_pt1 | contig 42697 bp, 43 predicted proteins | sample ElkDunMinimDraft_9_FD_191541 | JGI IMG/M metagenome (GOLD analysis project Ga0233380, IMG submission 191541) | Fecal eukaryotic communites from dung pellets of Tule Elk in California, USA - Elk Dung F36 | ecosystem: Host-associated > Mammals > Digestive system > Large intestine > Fecal | place... | reverse complement strand
CCTATGTGCTGATCAAGGTACTGACGCCCGGCTTTTACGCGCGGCAGGACACCAAGACCCCAGTCCGGGTCGCGGTCTTCTCCATGCTCTTCAACCTCGTCGGCAATCTGACCCTCATCTGGCATTTCGGCCATGTCGGCGTCGCCATCTCCACCGCCATCGCCGCGTGGGTGAATGTGCTGCTGCTCTATTTCCTGCTCCATCGGCGCGGATTGTTGCGCATGGATACCCGCTTCCGCGCCAAGGCACTGCGGATCGTGGCGGCGAGCGCCGCGATGGGCGCGGCGCTGCTGGCGCTTAATCCGCTGCTCGATCCCTATATGGCCGGCACATTGCTGGAGCGGGTCATCGCGCTTGGACTGTTGTGCGGCATCGGCGCGCTGGTCTATGGGGCGGCATCCCTGATCTTCAGGGCCTATAGCATTTCCGAACTGCGCGCGGCCTTCCGCCGCCCGCCCAGAGCGAGCTGATCCATCCCATGCGCGTCCTTTCCGGCATCCAGCCCACCGGCAACCTGCACCTTGGCAATTATCTCGGCGCGATCCGCAACTGGGTGCGCATGCAGGATGAGATGCAGGACGGCGGCGAATGCTTCTTCTTCCTCGCCGACATGCATTCGATCACCGTGCATGAAGCGCGCGAGCAGCGCATCCGCAACGTCCGCGACATGGCGGCCGCGCTGGTGGCGGCGGGGATCGACCCTGATCGATCGGTCCTCTTCAACCAGGCACGGGTGCCCGCCCATGCCGAGCTCGCCTGGTTGCTGAACGGCACGGCGCGCATCGGCTGGCTGAACCGCATGACCCAGTTTAAGGACAAGGCGGGCAAGGACCGCGAGGGCGCCTCGGTCGGGCTGTTCGTCTATCCCGTGCTCCAGGCCGCAGACATCCTGGCCTATCAGGCAACGCATGTGCCGGTCGGCGAGGACCAGAAGCAGCATCTGGAACTCGCGCGCGACATTGCAGCCAAGTTCAACAGCGACTTTGGCGTCGAACTCTTCACCCAGCCCGCGCCGATCATCCCCAAGGAGTCGGCACGCATCATGTCGCTGCGCGACGGCTCGGCGAAAATGTCGAAGTCCGACCCTTCGGACATGAGCCGCATCAACCTCACCGACGATGACGATGCGATCATGCAGAAGGTGCGCAAGGCGAAGACCGACCCTGAACCGCTGCCCGAAACCGCTGCGGACCTTGCGGGCCGTCCGGAGGCGACGAACCTCGTCGGCATCTTTGCGACGCTGACGGGCCGCACGCCCGACGATGTCTGCGCGGAATTTGCGGGGCAAGGCTTCGGCGCGTTCAAGCCGGCGCTGGGCAGCGTGCTGGTCGAGACCATGCGCCCGATCCGCGCGCGCTTCATGGAGCTGCGCACCGACGATGCGGCGCTCGATGCGATATTGGAAAAGGGCGCGGCGCGGGCATCGGCGGCGGCCGAGCCGACGTTGCGCGCAGCCTATGACGCAATGGGGCTCATGCGCTGACGGAATAATCCGGCCGGCGGCGTCCTTTGGCCATGGAATGTCGTGCGACCATATGAAGATCTTATGCGTTCAATCGATGTTCAGTTGCACTCGGGTAAAAGCGAGGGCAGGATGATGGCACGGGCCTTTGCTCGACACAGGACGTAGAAAAATGATCCGTTTCAAGAAGTTCGGTATGCTGGCCGCGCCCGCGCTGGCATTGGTGGCACTGTCGGGCTGCGCAACGTCGTTCAAGGCGGACGTCGCCCGTTTCCAGCAGCTCCCCGCGCCTGCAGGGCAAAGCTTTACCGTGGTCGCCGACGACCCGCAGCTCGCCGGCGGCCTGGAGTTCGCGCATTACGCCGATCTCGTCAGCCAGCGGCTGGCGCAGACCGGCTATGTCCGCGCGAGCGATCCCGCCCGCGCCGACCTGGTCGTGCGCGTCGCGTATGACGTGGACAATGGCCTGGAAAAGGTCCGCTCGACCGGCTTTGGCGGCGGATGGGGTGGTGCCGGCTGGGGTCCGGGCTGGGGCTATGGCCCGGCATGGGGCTGGCGCCGCGGATGGGCGCGTCCGTGGGGCTATGGCTTTTACGATCCGTGGCTCTTTGGTCCCGGCGGCGGCTATAATGATATCAGCAGCTATACCGTCTATACCAGCGACCTCATCCTCAAGATCGACCGCGCGGCCGACAGCCGCCGGCTGTTCGAAGGTCGAGCACAGGCACGGTCGCTTTCCAACAAGCTGACCTATTTGGTGCCCAATCTGATCGACGCCATGTTCACCGACTTCCCCGGACAGAATGGCGAGAATGTGAAGATCACGCTGCCGCCCGAAAAGAAGGGCTGATCCGCCCCTTTCGGGGACTGAAACAATGAGATTAGCCCGGTGCTCCTCAAGAGATCACCGGGCTTTTTCATGAGCGGGTCAGGAGGCACGCGCGGCCTTTGGCAGACCGCTTGTCGATCAGGGCAAGCGACGGGCCGTCACGATCTTAACCGGTTCCGTCAGCATCTGCCCCCTCATCACGCCTTCCCCCGCCGTCGGTGACTTAGGGGCAGCGAGAATCGCCTTCACGACGTCCATGCCTTCGACGACATGGGCAAACACGGCAAAGCCCTGATTATCGCCCGGTGCCTGCGGATTTGCGTCCATCGCCGGCATCTTGCCCAGCACGATGAAGAAGTCCCCGGTGGCCGAGCCCGGCGCATAGCGCGCCATCGACAGTGCGCCATCATCATGGGACAGCCCGGTCCGCAAGGTGGGCTCATGCGCGATCGGCGCGAGAATGCGCTTGGGGTCGTTCTGCGTACCGCCCTGGACGAAACCATAGCTATCGGAACCGACGCCGCGATAGAAAAGCGTGCCGTCGAACCGCTTGCCGTCCACATATTTGAGGAAATTGCCCGCCGTGACGGGGGCCTGCGCCAAATGGACCGCGACGACGATCTGCCCTGCGCTGGTATCCAGCGCGACGCGGACATCGCTGGGAGCGGACGGCGCCAGAGCCGGGGCCTGTGCGGCGAGCGGCGCGCCGATGAACGCAAGCAGCAGGATGAAAGCACGAATCATGGCGCCCAGCCTAACGGGCGCCACGAAGCGATCAAGCGTGCACCCTTAGCCGCCTTCGAGCTGCCGCTGAAGCGCGCGTACGTCCGCATCGATGTCCGGATTACTCTCGCGCAGCTGTTCGATGGTGCGGACCGCATGGATGACCGTGCTATGATCGCGCCCACCAAAGATGCGGCCGATCTCGGGCAGCGAACGCGGCGTCATCTTCTTGGCCAGATACATCGCGACCTGACGCGGCCGCGCCACGGCGCGCGCGCGCCGCTTGGAGCGCATCTCAGTCGCATCGATTTTGTAATGGGCGGCGCAGGCCTTCTGGATCTCGTCCACCGTCACGCGTCGCGCGCTCGCCCGCACCGCGTCGGCCAGCATCGACTGCGCGAAGTCGAGGTCGATCGGACGACCGGTCAGCTGGCCATAGGCGATCAGCTTGTTGAACGCGCCTTCGAGCTCGCGGACATTGGTGCGGATCGAGCGGGCGAGGAAATCGATCACCGCGTCGGGCACCGGCGGGTCGCCGGCATGGGCGCGCTTGGCTTCCAGGATCGCGAGGCGCAGGTCCAGCCCGGCCGGCTGGATATCGGCGACCAGACCGCCGGCTAACCGCGAAAGGATGCGTGCGTCGATCGAATCGAGCGACTGCGGCGCGCGGTCGGCGGTGACGAGGATGCGCGCTCCCGAGTCGATCAGATCGTTGATCGTGTGCAGAAACTCTTCCTGCGTCGCGCCCTTGCCGGCGATGAACTGGATATCGTCGATCAGCAGCAGCCTCGCAGCGCGCAGCCGCGCCTTGAACGCCATCGTGTCATTGGCGCGCATCGCATTCACAAATTCCCTCATGAAGCGTTCGGCCGACATGTAGAGAATGGGCTCACCCGGCGCGTGGGCAGCGAAGGCTGCCGCCACGGCATGCAGCAGATGCGTCTTGCCCTGCCCGGTGCCGCCATGGATGAAGAGCGGGTTGAAACGCGGCGGCGCGGCCTCTGCCATCGCCTGCGCGGCCGAGAGCGCCAGACGGTTGCTGTCGCCCACGATGAATTGGTCGAAGCCGTGGCGCGGCAGGAAGTTGCAGGACGGCGCCGCCGCTACGATAGCCGGCTCCTCGGTCGCGACTGCCGGCTTCGCCAGGGGCAGCAGACGCGGCCCATCGCTGTCGGGGGCACGCACCACGCGCACTTCGCGTACGCCCGCCGCAGCGCTTCGCCAGGCCATCTGCAGCCGGTCGCCAAACTGGCTTGCTACGAAGCTGGCGCTGAAGTCGGAAGCGACCAGCAGGTCGAGCGTCTGCGAATCCGGGCAATATTCACCCATAGCCGCTGGCTTGATCCACTGATCGAACAGGCGCGCGCCGATATCGCGGCGCAGCCCGGTGCGGATCGCCGCCCAGGCGGAGTCTAGGCGTGCGCGTGTCTCCGCTTCCGCCTGTTCCTGCCCATCGACCATCGCCAAACCGTCCTTCATCCGTGAAGCGCCCCCGCAACCGGCGCGCAACGGAACATTCCGGAAAGGCGATTTCCTTTCCGAATCCGTAGCGCCAACAAACCCAAAGTAACGGCCGCCGAAGATGATTCGAGTGGCGGCCGAGGAGCAAAATAGGCAGGCCGCGCGCATTGGATCAAGGCCGCCAGGCTTCAAAAAAATGAAATAAAGACGTTGACGACGGAATCCCTAGGGAAATGCCGACAGCCAATAAATCGGCTTAGATATTAGTAACTTATCTGGATGCCGGAGCACGAGACCACGACGAATCGCCGCAATCTATAGGGTCGTCTTTGATGACGCTTCTGTTGCTCGCCAACGAAAAAGGCCCGCATCCGAAACCGGAGCGGGCCTTTTCGAGCATTGCTGCAAAAGCGGCTTAGGCGAGCGCGGAAACCCGCTTCGTCAGACGGCCGAATTTGCGGGCTGCGGTATTCTTGTGCAGCACGCCGCGCGCAACGCCGCGCGCCAGTTCGGGCTGAACAGTGTGAAGCGCGGTGGCTGCGGCGTCCTTGTCACCGGCGGCGAGGGCCGCTTCCACCTTCTTCACCAGCGTGCGGATCCGGCCGACGCGGGCACCGTTGATTTCGGCGCGGCGGGCGTTGCGGCGGATGCGCTTCTTGGCTTGCGGCGTATTGGCCATTCTCGTCCTCGATCTAGCAATCTGAATTTCGCTGCGACGCTCAGAAGATTCGCGCCGTCGGCTCGTGAAGGCGTGCCCCTTACAGTGTCGCCCGCTCAAGGTCAACGCTCAACAGGGTTTCAGCGCTGACATTTGGGGCAGTAGAAGGTGGAGCGACCGCCGTCCACGCGACGTAGAACCGGTGCGCCACAACCGCAAGACTCTCCTTCCCGACCATAGACGCGCCACTGTTTGGAGAAATAGCCCAGCTCCCCATCAGGCCGCGCATAATCCCGCAGCGTCGATCCCCCTGCCGCGATGGCCGCTGACAGGACGGCGCGGATCGCATCCACCAGCGCAGCGAGTCGCACCTTCCCGATCCGCCCCGCTGCGCGCGTGGGGGCAATGCCCGCCATATGCAGCGCCTCGCACACATAGATATTGCCCAAGCCAGCGACGATTCGCTGATCGAGCAGCGCCGCCTTGATCGACGTGCTCTTTCCTTCCAGCGCGCCGGCAAGCATGGCCGCATTAAAGTCCGGCCCCAGCGGCTCAGGCCCCATCCGGGTGAAGGGCGCATAATTTTCCCAAGCGTCGCTGCGCACGAGATCGAGCGAACCGAAGCGACGCGGATCGTTGAGCGCCAGCACATGCCCCGACCCGGTTTCGAGGATCAGATGGTCATGCGTGCCGATCTCGCTGGGATCGATCCGCCAGCGCCCCGACATGCCGAGGTGAAAGATAAGTGTGTCCCCGCGATCGGTATCGATCAGACCATATTTGGCCCGGCGCGAAAGGCCCGTTACGGTGGCGCCCGTCAATCGCTGGCGCAGGTCCGGCGGGATCGGAAAGCGCAGGTCAGCGCGGCGCGGTTCGACGCGCGTCAATGTTGCGCCCTCCAGCACGCCGCGAAGGCCGGCGACGGTGGTTTCGACTTCGGGAAGCTCTGGCATGGCGCCGATGTAGGCATAAGCATGGGGTCGCGCAAAGCCTGCCTCCTGCATCGGCGGACAATCGCGTTCGCGCTGGCAAGGCGGCGCACTTCTGGCTAGAGCCTCAGACCATGAGCGAAACAGCATCCTTTGGCTATCGCGAGGTCGATGCCGCCGAGAAGGCGGGCATGGTCCGCGAGGTCTTTTCCAATGTCGCGGCCAAATATGATCTGATGAACGACGCCATGTCGGGCGGCGCGCATCGATTGTGGAAGGATCAGTTCGTGCGCCGCGTCAAACCGCGCGCAGGCGAAGCCATTCTGGACATGGCGGGCGGCACCGGCGACATCGCCTTTCGCCTCGCCAAACATGGGGCGCATGTCACCGTATCCGACATTAACCCAGAAATGCTGGCCGTCGGCATGGAGCGGGCGGGCAAGAAGGGGCTGGAAGGCCTTATCTGGTCGGAGCAGAATGCCGAGACGTTGACCTTCCCCGATCGCGCGTTCGACGCCTACACGATTGCCTTTGGCATCCGTAACGTGACCCATATCGACCAGGCGCTGCGGGAAGCGCACCGCGTTCTTAAGTTCGGTGGCCGCTTCTTCTGCCTTGAATTTTCGACGACCACCTGGCCGGGCTTTGCCGACGTCTACGACGCCTATTCGCACAAGCTGGTGCCCAAGCTCGGCAAGCTGCTGGCCCGCGATGAGGACAGCTACCGCTATCTCATCGAATCGATCCGCCGCTTTCCCGACATGCCCCGTTTCGAAGCAATGATCCGCGAGGCCGGCTTTGTGAATACGAAGGTCGAGCCGATCCTGGGCGGCCTGGTCGCCATCCATAGCGGGTGGAAGGCGTGACGCCCATCGGGCCGGACAAGCGATAGACAATGGCCTCGCACAGCACCCATATCTTCCGCCTCCTTAAATGGGGCCGTATCCTGGCGCGGCATGGCGCGCTCAAGGGGATCGAACGTGATCCCTTCACCCCCGCGCCGGTGCGGCGGCTGGTGCGGCTCGCGCGGCTGGGCGCGCGGGTTCCCGCGACGCCGCGCTATGCCGACGCTTTCCAGGCGATCGGCCCGGCCGCGATCAAGCTGGGGCAGACGCTTGCGACCCGCCCCGATATTGTGGGCGAAGCGGCGGCCACGGACCTGCTGCGCCTTCAGGACGCATTGCCGCCCGTCCCTTTCGACACGATCCGCGCGCAGATCGAACAGAGCCTCGGCCGTCCGATCGAGGCGCTCTACGCCAGCTTCGACGAAGTGCCGGTCGGCGCCGCCTCGATCGCGCAGGTGCACCGCGCGACGACGACCGATGGACGTGACGTCGCAGTCAAGGTGATCCGCCCGGGCGTGGCGGACCAATTCAACAGCGACATCCAGACCTATGAATGGGCCGCCGCCCATCTGGAGATGCTGGGCGGCGAAGTCGCACGGCTGCGCCCCCGCCTCGTCATTGCCAACCTCAAGCGCTGGACCGCGCGTGAACTCGACCTGCGGCGCGAAGCCGCATCGGCGTCGGAACTATCCGAAGCGACCCGCGCGACGCCGGGCTATCAAATCCCTGCCATCGACTGGGACCGCACCAGCGGCAAGGTCATGACGATGGAGTGGATCGACGGGATCAAGATCGCCAATCGCGATGCGCTGATCGCCGCCGGTCACGACGTCAAGGAACTGGCTTCCCGCCTCGTCAACGCCTTCCTGCGGCAGGCGATCGCTGAGGGCTTCTTTCACGCCGACATGCATCAGGGCAATTTGTTCGTCCGGGCCAATGGCGACATCGTGGCGATCGATTTCGGCATCATGGGCCGCATCGACCGCCGCGCGCGGCTGTGGCTGGCCGAAATCCTCTATGGCCTCATCACCGGCAATTATCGCCGCGTGGCGGAGATCCATTTCGAGGCGCAATATGTCCCCGCCCATCATGACGTAGCGGAATTCGCGACGGCTTTACGCGCGGTCGGCGAACCGATGCGCGGCAAGGCGGCAAGCGAGCTGTCGGTCGGCGGCATGCTCGACGGATTGTTCGCGATCACCCGCGACTTCGACATGCAGACACAACCCCACCTGCTGCTCCTGCAAAAGACGATGGTGATGGTCGAAGGCGTCGCCAACCGCCTCGATCCCGACATCAACCTTTGGGAAACCAGCGGTCCCTATGTGCGCGAATGGCTGCGCTCGGAACTGGGGCCAGAGGCGCGCGCCGCCGATACGCTGATCGAAAACTGGCGGACATTGCAGCGCCTGCCCGGCCTCGTCCGCCGGATCGAGGACGCCTTCCCCGAAAAGGGCGGCGCACCCCCGCCCCCGCCGCTGACCGAGGTCCGCCTGATCCGCGTTGGCGCCGGCTGGCGTACCGTTCTCGTCGCGTTATTGGCAGCGGCCGCCGGGGCTGGCGTCACGGCCGCGCTGACCTTATCTCACGCACTATGACCGATCATAGCCTGCCTGTCCTGCAACGCCGCGTCCTGCTGATCGTGTCGGGCGGGATCGCCGCCTATAAGTCGCTGGAGCTTGTGCGGGCCTTGCGCAAGCGCGGGATCGCGGTGCGCGCGGTGTTGACGGAGAGTGCGGCGAAGTTCGTGACGCCGCTCAGCCTGGGCGTGCTGACGGAAGACCATGTCTATGGCGACATGTTCGACCTCAAGGAAGAGCGCGAGATCGGGCATATTCAACTGAGCCGGCAGGCCGACCTGATCGTCGTCGCGCCCGCCACGGCGAACATCCTGGCAAAGATGACGGCGGGGATCGCCGACGATCTCGCCACCACGATCCTGCTCGCGACCGACAAACCCGTGCTGGCCGTTCCCGCCATGAACGTTCGCATGTGGGAACATAAGGCGACGCAGCGCAACCTGACGCAGCTGCGACAGGACGGCATCCACATCATGGAACCCGACAGCGGCGACATGGCCTGCGGCGAATGGGGTAAGGGCCGCCTGCCCGAGCCCGAAGCGATCGCAGCCGAGATTGCGCAGTTGATGAGCGCAGGCGAGCAAACGCCGCCGAGGCCGCTCAAGGGCACGCACATTCTTATCACCGCCGGGCCCACGCACGAGCCGATCGACCCCGTACGCTACATCGCCAATCGCTCCTCGGGCAAGCAGGGCTTCGCCATCGCCGCCGCCGCCGCACAGGCGGGCGCGCGGGTGACGCTGGTCGCTGGTCCCGTCCACCTGCCCACCCCGCCCGGCGTCGAGCGTATCGACGTTGAAAGCGCGCGCGACATGGCCGCCGCCGTCGACCGAGCGCTGCCTGCCGATGTCGCGATCATGGTTGCTGCCGTCGCCGACTGGCGCAGCGCCGACATGGCGGGACATAAGATCAAGAAGGACGGCTCCGGTGCGCCCGCCCCGCTCGCGCTGGTAGAAAATCCCGACATTCTCGCCACCCTGGGCCATTCCGACCGCCGGCCCAAATTGCTGATCGGCTTTGCAGCAGAAACGCAGCATATTGCCGAGCATGCCCAGGCCAAGCGCGCGCGCAAGGGCGCAGACTGGATCGTCGCCAATGACGTGTCCGGCGATGTCATGGGCGGCGACGCCAACAGCGTCCATATCGTCACCGCCGATGGTATCGAAAGCTGGGCGCAGTTGCCCAAGGCCGAGGTTGCCCGCAAACTTATCGAAAAGGTCGCCGATGCCCTCGCCCCTCGCGCCGATTGATATCCGTGTAAAGCGCCTGCCCCATGGCGCAGGCCTGCCGCTTCCCGCTTATGCGACGCCGCAGGCGGCGGGCATGGACGTCGTGTCGGCGGAAGATGTCACGATCCTGCCGGGCGGCCGTCACGCGGTGGCGACCGGCTTCGCCCTCGCCATTCCCGACGGCTATGAGGTGCAGGTGCGGCCCCGGTCGGGCCTCGCGCTCAAGCACGGCATTTCTCTGCCCAACACGCCTGGCACCATCGATGCCGACTATCGCGGCGAATTGAAGATCATCCTCATCAATCTGGGCGACGTACCCTTCGTCATCGCGCGCGGCGACCGCGTGGCACAGCTTGTTGCGGCGCCCGTGCAAATGGCCCGTTTCGAAGAGGTCGAGGAACTGGACGAGACGCAGCGCGGCGCGGGCGGATTCGGCTCGACCGGCGTCGCCTCGGCATGATGCCTGCCGCCCTGACCGATGATCAGCTCGAACGCTATGCCCGGCATATCGTCCTGCGCGAGATCGGCGGAGCGGGGCAAGTCCGGCTGCTGAACGCACAAGTCGCCGTGGTCGGCGCGGGCGGCATTGGCAGCCCCGCCATCCTTTATCTCGCTGCAGCCGGCGTCGGCACAATCCGGGTGATCGACGACGACGCAGTGGCTCTCTCCAATCTTCAGCGGCAGATCGCATTCGGCACGGCGGATGTGGGCGCGTCCAAGGTCGAGGCTACGGCCGCTGCGGTGGCGCGCATCAACCCCGACATCCGCATCGTCCCCGTCACCGCACGTCTCGATGCGACCAACGCCGCATCGATCCTGAGCGGCGCCGACGCCATTCTCGACGGCTGCGACAATTTCGCGACCCGGCTGGCCGTCGCCGATGCGGCGCATGCCTTGCGCGTGCCGCTGGTTTCAGCGGCAGTCGGGCCGTTCGAAGGGCAGCTCTCCACCTATCGAGGGTGGGAGGCAGACAAGCCCTGCTATCGCTGCCTCGTCGGAGATCCACAGGACGCGCCCGAACGCAATTGCGCCGAAACCGGCGTGCTGGGCGCGCTGACCGGCGTGATCGGCAGCCTCGCCGCGCTTGAGGTGATCCGCGCGCTCGTGCCCTTTGGCGAGGATATGGCCGGTCGCCTGCTGATCGCGGACTTGTTGTCGATGCGGTTCCGCACGCTGGGCGTACCCAAGGACCCGGCCTGCGGCGCATGCGGGCATTAAGGATCATCCTGACCACCAGCGACGCCGAACGGTTTCGCGGCGCCTTGACCATCGCGGCCGCCGCTGCGGCGCTGGGCGGTGAGGCGCATCTATTCCTGCAGCACGACGCCGTCGCGCTGCTAAGCCGACCCATCGCGGCGCCACAGGATGGCGCGCATGCGGCGGCGGGCCTGCCGCCGCTTGCCGCTCTGCTCGATGACGCGCTGGCGCTGGGGGTCGGGCTGACCGCCTGCCAGAGCGGCCTTGCGCTGCATGGCATCCACGCGCAGGCTCTGCCGCCAGGCGTCGAGGTCGGCGGCCCGGTCGCCTTCCTCCAACAGACCGACGACGCGGCACGCCTGCTCTTCGCCTGATCGGCCCGGCGCTTCCCTTGACTATGCGCGCTGCTATTCTAAGGGACAGGAAGGCGCATTGACGCCTGCATTCCCCTGATCCTCCAAGGAAAGACCCACCTGTGTCCGCCATGCTCAAGATCACTCTGCCCGATGGTTCCGTGCGTGAAGTTGCGCCCGGCACTACCCCGGCGGACATCGCGGCGGCGATCGGTCCGGGCCTTGCCAAGGCGGCAATCGCCGCGCGGGTGGATGGCGAATTGCGCGACATCAAGCGTCCGCTTGAAAGCGACGCGCAACTCGCGCTGGTGACGGCAAAGGACGAGGCCGACGCACTCGACCTTGCCCGCCATGACTTTGCCCATGTGCTGGCCGAAGCGGTGCAGTCGCTGTTTCCCGGCACGCAGATCACCTTCGGTCCGTCGACGGACGATGGCTTTTACTATGACTTCGCGCCCGATCCGGCGCGCGGCCCCTTCACCGAGGAAGACCTGCCGCGCATCGAGGAAAAGATGCGCGAAATCATCCGCGCCGACAAAGTGCTGACGCGCGAGGTGTGGAGCCGGGAAGACCTGATCGCACGCTGGCGCCAGCAAGGCGAAACCTTCAAGGCGGAATGGGCGGCCGAACTGCCGGAACATGAGGAACTGACCGTCTATACGTCAGGCGGCGAATGGCTCGACATGTGCCGGGGTCCGCATCTCGCCTCGACCGGCAAGCTTGATCCCGCGGCTTTCAAGCTGACGCGCGTATCGGGTGCCTATTGGCGCGGCGACCAGAAGAACGCGATGCTCTCGCGCATCTACGGCACGGGCTGGCTGAACAAGAAGCAGCTCGACGCGCATCTCCATATGCTGGAGGAAGCGGCCAAGCGCGACCATCGCAAGCTGGGGCAGGAAATGGACCTGTTCCACCTCCAGGCCGAAGCGCATGGGTCCGTCTTCTGGCATCCCAAGGGCTATATCATCTGGCGCCAGCTTGAATCCTATCTGCGCCGCCGCCTGGACGCGGCCGGCTATCAGGAGGTGAAGACTCCGCAGATCATGGACGCGCGCCAGTGGGAGCAGTCCGGCCATTGGGGCAAATATCGCGAGAATATGTTCGTCATTCCCGACGAAGTGCCCAATACCGATGACGAAGGCCCGGTTGTGTCGCACGAGGCGCAGTGGATGGCCCTGAAGCCCATGAACTGCCCGGCGCACGTGCTGATCTTCCGTCAGGGGATCAAAAGCTATCGCGACCTGCCGCTGCGCCTGGCTGAAATGGGCTGCTGCCACCGCAATGAGCCGCATGGCGCGCTGCACGGCCTGATGCGCGTGCGCCAGTTCACGCAGGACGACGCGCATATCTTCTGCCGGGAAGACCAGTTGGTCAGCGAGGTCGCGGCCTTCTGCGACCTGCTCGACACGGTCTACAAGGATCTGGGCTTCGCTGATTATGCGATCAAGCTCGCGCTCCGCCCGGAACAGCGTTTCGGCTCGGATGAGATGTGGGACTGGTCGGAACAGTCGTTGCGCGACGCGGTCGCCGCGACGGGGCGCGACACGCCCGAATGGGGCTGGGAAGAAATGCCGGGCGAAGGCGCCTTCTATGCGCCCAAACTCGAATTCCATCTGACCGACGCCATCGGCCGGACGTGGCAGGTGGGCACGATCCAGACCGACACCGTGCTGCCCGAGCGACTCGACGCCAGCTATGTTGCCGAAGATGGCGAGCGGCATCGGCCCGTCATGCTGCATCGCGCGATCCTTGGCAGCTATGAACGCTTCATCGGCATATTAATCGAACATTATGCCGGCCGCTTCCCGCTCTGGCTCGCGCCCGTGCAGGCGGTGGTTGCGACCATCGTTTCCGATGCCGACGACTATGCGGCGCAGGTTGTCGAGCGGCTGCGCGCGGCCGGCATTCGCGCCGAACTCGACGTCCGTAACGAGAAAATCAACTATAAGGTGCGCGAACACAGCCTTGCCAAGGTGCCCAACCTGCTGGTTGTCGGCCGGCGCGAGGCGGAGGAGCAGACCGTCGCGCTGCGCGTCCTGGGCAAGGACGGGCAGACGATGCTGTCGCTCGAAGATGTCGTGGGTCGCCTTGCAAATGAGGCGCTGCCCCCCGATATGCATTGAGGCAGCAATGCCACATGGGGGCGCCAATCCACGCAAGTGGGTTCACGTCCCCCTTTGCGCTTTGCATGAAAAGCCGCTAAGAGCCGTCCGTTTAGAACGACCAGAGGAGATACTGTTATACGTCCCCCGATGATGCGCCGCCCGCTGGCGCCGCCGCCGAAGTCCGGCCCTCGCTATAATGAATTCATCACCGTGCCCAAGGTGCGCGTGATCGACGAGGAAGGCGAAAATCTGGGCGTGATGTTCACGCAGGAAGCTATCGATCAGGCAGCCGAAGTCGGCATGGACCTGGTCGAGGTATCTCCGAATGCCGATCCGCCAGTCTGCAAATTCCTGGACGTCGGCAAGTTCAAGTACGAGGCGCAGAAGAAAGCCAACCTCGCGCGCAAGACCCAGCGGACGCAGGAGATCAAAGAGATCAAGATGCGCCCGAACATCGACGATCATGACTATGATACGAAGATGAAGAAGGTCCATGACTTCATCGGCGATGGCGACAAGGTCAAGGTAACGCTGCGTTTCCGTGGCCGCGAACTTTCGCACCAGCAACTCGGCATGCAGCTGCTTCAGCGCGTTGCGGAGAATGTGAGCGAAATCGCCAAGGTGGAGGCCTATCCCCGAATGGAAGGTCGCCAGATGCTGATGGTGCTGTCGCCGAAATAAGGTCGTCAGCAGATGATCGGGCGGCACTGGTGGCCGCCCTCCCTTTCGCCTCCGTCCTGAAATGGACGGAGGCGAAGTGCTTTTGGTCAGGGCCGCAACAGCCAGCCCGCCACACCGCCGAGCGTTAAAAGCAGCGGCGCTGCCCATTTCCCCTTGATTCTCCAGGCTCCGACCAGAGCGAGCACGAGGATAGAGAGGGCTACGACGAGGCTGGACGAGCGCGCGAAGGTCGCCGATGCCAACTCCACCAGCGTCGCGGCGATCACGCCGACAACGGCGGCCGCAACACCGGCCAGGATATTATGCAGTGCGGGGTTCTCAACGACCGACTCGAGCCGCTCGAAGAAGATCATCGAAAAGGCGAAGGCCGGCAGGAACATGCCGACCGTGATCACCAGGGCGCCAGGTAAACCACCTGCGACATAGCCTGCGAAAGTGGCGAAGATGACCAGCGGCGCAGGCAAAATCCCGGCAAACGCGACGCCGTCCAGAAATGTCGCGTCGGACAACCAGCCGCGCCCGACCGTATCGGCGCGGACATAGGGAATCGCCGTATAGGCACCGCCAAAGGTCAGCAGCCCACCTTTCAGCCCGGCGATAAAGAGCAGCAGCAGGCCCACCCCCTCCCCCTGCGGCGAAGCAACATGCAGGCCGTGTGACCGGTGAAGAAGCACGCCAAGCGCCAGACTGACCATGAGAATCAGCACGACTACGCCTCGTCGAGCCCGCATTTCGCGCAGCAGCCCGGCGGCGATCAGTGGGATCCAGAAGGGCGCACCGAGCAGAGTCGCGGCAAAGCTGCCGATCGCAAGCAGCCACGCCTGCCGATCCTCCAACACATGACCGCCGATTCGCTGGACCGCGCGGGCGATAATCGCGAGAACGACCAGTTGAATGCCGAACAATGCGCTCGTCCAGCCCGACGCCCCGGCGATCCAGTCGCGATAAGCCCACCCCGCCAGCAGCATGAGCAGCAACCCCGGCAACATGAAGCCAAGCCCAGCGAGCAGTCCGCCGATTCGCCCGCGCGCCGTCATTCCCATATGCACGCATAGTTCATGTGCCTCAGGGCCGGGCAATATCTGCATGATCGCCAGCAGTCGATTGAAGCGGGCGGGGGAAATCCAGCGTTCCTCCTCGACCAGTGCCTGTCGGATCATGGCGATTTGCGCGACCGGACCGCCGAAAGCGAGACAGCCAAAGCGCAGGAATTTGAGGAACAGGGCCGGAAGGCTGATGGAATTCAGGCCGGGATTGATGTCGGGCTCGGCAATGGTCGTCATCTATTCGCTCCTGCCGCAGACACGGCGCATGGAGCGGAACTTGGACGACAAGCCGTCTGAACGGGCGTCCGCGATTGCCCGTTGATCGGCCTATATCAAAATTGTCGCGGAGGAAAAGCCCTGGCGCGCCTCTGCCGATCAGGCGGAGGGGCGGGCTTTATACAGCTTTGGATACATGGCTTTGAACGCCGCCAGCTTGGGCGCATCCCACCTGACGATATAGGGATGGCGCGGGTTTCTGACCATGAAGTCCTGATGATCGGCGTCGGCGTCCTGAAACCCCTTGAAGGCTTCCACGCGCGTCACGATGCGCTCCCGCCAAAGTCCCGCTTTCCCAAGCTGCGTAAGATAAGCTGTTGCCGCCTTGCGTTGGTCAGAATTGGTCGGGAACAGCGCGCTGCGATATTGTGTGCCGCGATCCGGCCCTTGCGCGTTCAAAGTCGTGGGATCGGCGACCACCGAAAAGAATATGCGCAGCAACGTGCCATAGCTGACCTGCTGCGGGTCATAAGTCACGCGCACAGCCTCGGCAAAGCCGGTATTTCCGGCGCTGACCTGCGCATAATTGACCCGGCGTCCCTCAGGACCACCGGCAAAGCCCGAACGCACGGACTGCACGCCCTTTATGTGGGAAAATACGCCTTCGACACCCCAATAGCAGCCGCCAGCGAAAATCGCCGTTTCCATTTTGCGGGTCGACTCAGCGTCAATGAGGGGAGCGGGTGCCCGGACGACGCGTTCGGCGTGCAGAGGTGAGGCGACGGCGACCGCCGCCATGATTGCGAGAGTTATGCCCTCAGCGCGCGGCACGATCGATGATCTGCGGCGCGGCCGCCACTTCGGGCGCAGCATAAGCAGAGGTGGTCAGCGCAGGCTGCTGCGTCGGGGCAAAAGCCACCATGCCGGCAACACCGAGCGCGAAGCCGCCGGCAAAGCGCAGGAAAAGTCCGGACTTGAGAAATGCCGTCATGGCTCTTCTTCCTTCTTCCGACATCATGTCCTTTGTCACGATGCGGTCATAACAAATGGGGATTGCTAAGCCCTGAACAGGTTGGGCCTAGTCAAACAGGTTGCGTATCGAAACGGGATATAGGAAATTTCGCGCCATCGGCAAGATGCGCCGGAACGAAATGGACCGTTTCCAGTTTGTGACGGTACAGCCCGATATTGTCCGCAATCACTGGCAGCAATAGTGGCCGAAGCCACTACACTTCCAGCAATCCCGCGCGCTTATTTTAGCGCTGCGCAGGCTTGCTGGATGCGGGTGCAGGCTTCCGTCAGAACCGCTTCGGACGTCGCATAGCTGATACGGAAAGCGGGCGAGAGGCCAAAGGCCCCGCCATGGACTGCGGCAACCTTCGCTTCATCGAGGAAATAGCCGATCAGCGTTTCATCGCTGTCGATCACCAGCCCCTTGGGCGTCGTCTTGCCGATCACGCCGCTGGCATCGGGATAGACGTAGAATGCGCCTTCGGGCGTCGGGCAGTGGAGGCCCGGCGCATCGTTCAACATCGCCACGACCAGGTCGCGGCGCGCACGGAAAGCGGCGTTACGCTCCTCAAGGAAATCCTGCGCACCGGTGAGCGCGGCAACGGCAGCAGCCTGGCTGACCGAGCTGGGATTGGAGGTCGACTGCGACTGAAGCTTGGCCATCGCCTTGATGATCCATTCCGGCCCGCCGGCAAAACCGATGCGCCAGCCGGTCATCGAGAAGGCCTTCGAGCAGCCGTTCACCGTCAAGGTGCGGTCGTAAAGGTCGGGGCAGACCTGCGCGATCGTCGCGAAGGGCGTCGGTGCATACCAGACATGCTCATACATGTCGTCGGTCATGACCAGCACATGCGGATGACGGCGCAGTACTTCGCCCAGCCCGATCAGTTCCTCGGCCGAATAGGCAGCGCCGGTCGGATTCGACGGCGAGTTGAGCAGCAGCCACTTCGTACGCGGCGTAATGGCAGCGTCGAGCTGCGCGGGCGTGATCTTATAGCCCTGGCTCGCCGGCGCTTCGATGAAGACCGGGGTGCCGCCGGCGAAATTGACGATGTCGGGATAGCTGACCCAGTAAGGCGCGGGGATGATGACCTCGTCGCCGGCATCGACCGTCGCGACCAGCGCGTTGAACAAGGTGTGCTTGCCGCCCGAATTCACGCTGATCTGGCTGCGCTTATATTCAAGGCCGTTGTCGCGCTTGAACTTGAAGGCGACCGCATCCTTGAGTTCGGCGGTGCCGTCGACGTCGGTGTAGCGCGTCTGATTGTTGCGGATCGCCGCGATGCCCGCTTCCTTGACGAAATCGGGCGTGTCGAAATCGGGCTCACCCGCCGACAGGCCAATCACATCGACGCCCTGCGCTTTCAGCGCATTGACCCGCGCGCTCATCGCCAGGGTGGCGGAGGGCTGGATACGGCCAAGGGCGGCGGAGGTCTGGCTCATCGCGAGGGTCTTTCTACTGATGTCTGTCGCCCGCGCGCCTGCGGACGGTGCGGTCCTTAGTCCGCAAACCGGCTTCGGGCAACCGCCAGATGCGCTGCAGTGGCCCGAAGACCCGATGGCCCGCCGATCAGCAGAGCAGCGTTGCCGCCACCAGCCCGCGCGAGGAATTGCCGATGAAGAAGCCCTGCTCCAGATCGGCCATCGTCAGGTCGGCCTCCACCGCCTCCCCCATGTCGATCAGGCTGCGGCGCAGCACGCCGGGCAGCAGACCGCGACTGAGCGGCGGGGTCAGCAATTTTTCGCCCCGTTCCACGAAGATCGAAGAGAAGCACCCTTCGGTCAGATAGCCCTCGCTATCGCGCATCAGCACTTCATAAGTGCCGCCACGCCGGAGTGCATCGCGATAGATGGCGCGATCCGTGGTTTTCGTGCGCAGGCGCGGATCATCGGCTTTGGCATTGCGCGGCACCACCGCCACCTGCATGATCGCCTTGGGCCAGGTCAGATGCTCGCGCACCTCGATGACGATATTGCCGAGCCGCGAAACCAGTAGCCGAAGCCGGCTCCGCTCGCGCAGATGAAAGGTTGCCGCCTGCAGTTCATTGCGCACGGCATGCCGATCGAAGGCGAAATCCAGTGCCTTGGCGCTGTCGTTCAGTCGCTCCAGATGCAGTTCCAGCCGCCTCACCCCGTCCTCGGGATCATAGGCCATTGTTTCCAGCAAATCGAACCGCGTGTCGGCAAAACTCATGACGCTCTTTCCAGTCTGCGACGGCCGGGAAGTCAAGCGGTCACGAGAAATTTGCCCTTGGCCAGACACTCGGCCCATTCGTCTTCGACCCGCGAGTCGGCAACGATGCCGGAGCCTAGGCCCAAACGCGCCGGCCCGCCCGAGCCCATAGCGAGGGTACGGATCGCGACATTGAAGGCGGCGTCGCCATCCGGATCGATCCAGCCCAGCGCGCCGGTATAGACTCCGCGTGGGCTGGCCTCGACACCTGCGATGATCTCCATCGCCCGCACCTTCGGCGCGCCGGTGATGGAGCCGCACGGAAAAAGCACGCGCATAACATCCACCGCGCCAAGGCCAGGCAGAATGCGCCCCCGCACCGTCGACACGAGCTGGTGAACGGTCGGATAGGTTTCCACCTTGAACAGATCGGGCACCGTCACGCTCCCGGCCTGCGAGACGCGCGACAGGTCGTTGCGCAACAGATCGACGATCATGAGATTTTCCGCCCGCTGCTTTGGGTCGGTGGCAAGCTGGCGGATGGCGGCCGCGTCGCTCTCGACATCCCCGGCGCGCAGGGCCGTGCCCTTCATTGGACGGGTGGTCAGCTGGCCGCGCACCAGCGTGAAAAACAGTTCAGGCGAGAAGGAGAGAATCTGGTGCGAGCCCGTCGACAATATGCCGCCATAGCCTGCCCGCGCCCGCGCCCGCACGGCTGCATAGAAAGCGAGCGGGTCGCCGACGATCGGCATTTCGCAGGGGAAGGTCAGATTGACCTGATAGATATCGCCCGCGCGAATCAGCTCCTGCACATGCGCAAAGGCGGTGCGATATTCCGCTTCCGTAACCAGTGGCCGGGGTGGCGCAGCAGCGGCAACCGGGGGCGGCAGCATCTGCGCGACGTCGTCCGGTGCGATGCGGCGACATCCTTCGAACAGGCCGAACCAGAGCAGCGGCATGGCTCCCGCCTGCCCGGCTAGCTCACTTCGCGCAGCAATGGGCGCGAGACGCGGTTCAAGCGCCAAGCCCGCCTCATAGCTGATATAGCCAGCGGCATGCAGTCCCGCATCGCGGGCATCGGCGATCCGGTCGAGCGCGGGCTGAACTTCGGCCTGGGAATGCGCGACGATGGTCGCGACCGGATCGCGGTACAGCCGCGCAGCAGCAGCCCCGCGCGCCCGCGCATCATCATATAATATATAGGCTTCGTTCGGTCCGGGGAGGCGCATGGGCGGTTTCTAGGATGTTCCGGCCGCCGCCGAAACCATCTCGACGAAAAGACCGCGAAAATAGATTGCCGCCGTCCCGCGACGGATGGAGGGGCCGTTGCCCGCTCGTCCCGCGTCTCCTATGGGAATGGGTGATGACGACGCCCCTGCCCGATCGCCCGCTGCGCCCTGCACTGGCACGCGCCCTGCGCGGACGTTGCCCGGCCTGCGGCGACGCGCGGATCTTTGCGTCCTTCCTGAAGCCCGCCGCAGCCTGTCCTGCTTGCGGACAGGCGTGGGACGGGCATCGGGCTGACGATTTCCCGTCCTACATCGTCATCCTGCTGCTCGGCCACATCATGGTGCCGCTGATGATCGAGGTGAATGCCGCACTGACGATCCCGCTCGGCGTTCAGGCTGCTCTATGGCCGACGCTGGCAGTGCTGCTTGCCGGCGCAATGCTGCAACCGGCCAAGGCTGGAGTGATCGCATTCCAATGGTCGCGGCGCATGCACGGCTTCCGCTAGCCCTTGGTGATCGGCGCGGTCAGTCCGGGCGGCGCAGCAGATTTCGCTCCATCGCCTCGCGCAGGCTCTGATCGATCTGGCGGCGCCCTTCGGCACCATGGGTGACAACCGTCGTGTCGCAGGTGGCGACGCACACGCCCTTTTGAAAGCCCGCCGAACTGATCGTCCAGCTGGTGCGCCCGATATGCCCGATCGCGCAGCGCACATCGAACGGATAGGGGAAATGCGATTCCTCGATGAAATTCAGGGACACGGCAGCGACCAGCCAGCGCACGCCCTGCTCCTGCGGATGGCGTCCCATATGATGGTGAAAGCGTATACGCGCAGTTTCGAATATGCCCGAAATGGCGACGTTGTTGATGTGGCCCATCGTGTCCACATCCTGGAACCGCGTATCGAACCGGGTTTCGAAACCATAGGCTTCGGGGTTCAATCGCCATGCTTCGGGTTTGGCCATAATCCTGCTTTTTCCCCTGATATTGGCGTCGTCATACCGCCCGGCGCACAACATGCAAATGGAGCGACGCGAAATGAGGTCATGCGCGGCCATAATGACACAGCGTCCCCAATACCACCATGACCCAGCCCAGCAACAGCGGCAACAATGGACATAAAGCGAGGCAGGCAATAGCCTTGGCTTCCACCTTCCTTTCGAAAGGCCGCGCCGTGCCGCAACGCTATAGCCTGATCGCCATCGCCCTGCACTGGTTGATCGCGGCGCTGCTGGCGTTCCAGATCAGCGTGGGATGGGCGCTCGAGGATCTGGGTGCGCGTGGCTTCTCGCTGTTCCAGCTGCATAAGTCCGTCGGCATCGCCATATTGGCGCTCAGTCTCCTCCGCGTCGCCGTCCGCTGGTGGAAGCCGCGCCCGCCCAAGACCGAAGGCGGGTGGCAGGGCGCGCTGGCGAGCGCCGTGCATCTTGGCCTCTATATTTTCATGATCGGCGCCCCGCTGACGGGCTGGGCGCTGGTATCCACCGCACGGGTTCAGGTACCGACCCTCCTGTTCGGAGCCGTGCCCTTGCCGCATCTGCCGCTGCCCTTGGCAAGCCATGACCTTGCCGAGGGCGCGCATGGAGCCCTCGCCTGGATCGGCATTGCTTTGCTGGCGCTGCATGTTGCGGGGGCGCTGCGCCATCATCTGCTCATGCGCGATGCCCTGCTGTGGCGGATGATGCCTGCGCGCGCATCGCTGTTATTGGTGGCGCTGCCCGCGCTCCTGATCTTCGGCTTTGCTCTCGGTCGCCTGATCCTGCCGGTTGCCCCCCCGCCAGCGCAGGCGCGCCTCACCGCCCCCGAGGAGCTGCCGACCGCGCCGTCGAACGATATTATTGAGGCTTCACCGCCGGCGAACGAGACCGCCCTGCCCGCTGACAATACAGCGGCGAAAGAGGCTGACGAAGAAGAGGACATCCCAACCGGCCCGCCGCCAGCGTGGCGCGTCGCGCCTGGCGGACGCATTGGCTTTGCAGTCGGCAATGACGGCGAAACCATAGAAGGCAGCTTCACCAAATGGTCGGCCACGATTGCCATGGACCCCAACCGGCCCGAAAGCGCCGAGATCGCCGTCACCATCGACCTGGCGAGCGCCAGCGTCGGCGACGCCTATAAGGATGGGATGATCGCGGGGGACGAATTCTTCGCCACCGCCACCAACCCTAGTGCCCGCTTTGTCGCCAGCAGCGCAGAACGCACGGGCGCGAACAACTATCGGGCGTCGGGACGCCTGACCCTGAAGGGCGTCACCCGTCCCCAGAGCATCAACTTCACCCTGTCGGGCAACGGGGATCGGCGAAAAGTCTCAGGCACCGCCACCATCGCCCGCCTGCCCTTTGGCATAGGAAGTGGTGACAGCGGCGCGGCGCTGGACGCGAAAGTCAGGGTAAGCTTCGCATTTGACGCCACAAGGAACTGAGCAGGACGCGACGCGGCGTCCTCACTCCATCTCCGCCGTTGCCTCCAGCCATGCTTCTTCCGCGACAACCAGCTTCTTTTCCAGAGCCGAGCGACGGGTCATGAGTTCGCTGGTGGTCATCTTGGCTTCTGCGCCGCTCGCGCTCTTGGGATCGAACAGTGCCTGATCGATCCGGCTGCGTTCGCTGGATAGTGCCGCCATTTCCTTTTCGGCGCGCGACAGCGCATTTTTGAGTGCCTTCTGCCGCTCGCGCCATTCGGCCGCCGCACGCTTGTCGGCCTTGCGATCGACCTTGGGCGCATCCCCACCCGCACCGCTCTGGCCGTCGGCCTTGCGCAGGATGAGGTCGGTATAATCTTCAAGACTGCCGTCGAAGGGCGTCGCAGTGCCGCCATCGACCAGCACCAGCCGGTCGGCGACCAGTTCGATCATGTGGCGGTCATGGCTGACGATCACCACCGCGCCCGAATATTCGTTAAGCGCCTGGACCAGCGCTTCGCGGCTGTCGACGTCGAGATGGTTGGTCGGCTCGTCGAGGATCAGCAGATGCGGCGCGTCGCGGGTGATGAGCGCCAGCGCAAGGCGCGCGCGCTCGCCGCCCGACATGGAGCCGACCTTTTGCACCGCGCGCTCGCCCGAAAAGCCAAAGCGCCCCAGATGCGCGCGCACAGCGCCCGGCGTAGAGCCCTTCATCACGCGGGTCATATGTTCGAGCGGCGTGTCGGTGACGTCCAGCTCCTCCACCTGATACTGGGTGAAATACCCCACTTGCATCTTGGCCGACGCGTTCATTGCCCCTTCCATGGGGGCAAGCTGCGCCGCGATCAGCCGGGCGAGCGTCGTCTTACCGTTGCCGTTGCGGCCGATCAGCGCCAGCCGATCGTCGGGGTCGATGCGCAGATTGACGCGTTTCAGGATCGGCGTGTCGCCATAGCCGACCGAAGCCATGTCCATGGTGATGAGCGGCGGGCGCAGTTCAGGCGGACTCGGGAAGGCAAAGGCAAGCGTCGGATCTTCGATCGCCGCTGCGATAGGCTGCATCCGCGCCAGCGCCTTGGCGCGTGACTGCGCCTGTTTGGCGGTCGAGGCGCGGGCGGAGTTGCGCGCGACATAGTCCTGCAATTTCTCGCGCTCGACCTGCTGCTTCGCACGCGCCGCTTCCTGCTGCGCCAGCCGTTCGGCGCGCTGCCTCTCGAACGCGTCATAGCCGCCGGGATAGAGCGTGATCTTCCCGCCTTCGAGATGCAGGATATGGTCGACGACATTGTTGAGCAGGTCGCGCTCATGGCTGATGACGACGACGGTGCCGCGATAGGATTTGAGGAAATTTTCGAGCCACAAGGTCGCTTCGAGATCGAGATGGTTGCTCGGTTCGTCGAGCAGCAGCAGTTCCGGGTTGGAGAAGAGCAGCGCGGCAAGCGCCACGCGCATCTTCCACCCACCCGAATAACTATCGAGCGGCCGCCCCTGCATCTCTTCGTCAAAGCCAAGGCCCACGAGAATGCGCGCCGCCCGCGCCGGCGCGGTATAAGCGTCGATCGTGGTCAGCCGCTCGTAGATATGCCCCAAGCGATCGGGATCTTCCGTCGTCTCGCTTTCAGTCATCAGCGCTGCGCGCTCAAGATCGGCGGCGAGCACCGTGTCGAACGGCGTCGCCGTGCCCGAAGGCGCCTCCTGCGCGATGTAGCCGAGGCGCGTGCCGCGCGGCATGTCGCAGGAGCCGTCGTCCGGGTCGAGTTGCCCGATCATCACCTTCATCAGCGTGGATTTACCTGCGCCATTACGCCCGATCAGCCCGACGCGGCTGCGGGGCGGCAGCGATGCTGTCGCGCGGTCGAGGATGACGCGCCCGCCAAGGCGCACAGTGATACCGGAAAGATTAAGCATGGGCGCGCTTTAGCAGGCTTGCCAGCGAAGCCAAGCACAAGGCGGAAACCAGCCTTGGCGCACACCTCCCCCGCCAAGCCTATCGGCCGCAAATCAGTATGGAAACATGGCCGCGATAAGGCGTTAGCGGCAATATGCACCGACTTTATTTCGACATTCGCAACGGATCCGGCCTGACCGAGGATAATGAAGGGCAGGCCATGCCGATCGAAGACGCCCGCGCCTTTGCCATTCGCTCGATCCGCTCGATACTGAGCGATGAAGTGCTACAGGGCATGCTCGACCTGACCGGCCGGATCGAGATCCGAACCGTGGACGGCCAAAGCGTCAGCATGGTGAAATTTGACGAGGCGATCGAGCTGCGTCTGCGCTAGGATAGATCTATGATCGATCCCCATATTCAGCGCATTCGCGTCCGTCATCGCCTGAGTCAGGAGGAGGAGGAGGCGATCCGGTCGATCATGCCGCCTCCGACCAGGCTCAAACGCCATGCAATGGCGGTGCGGCATGGCGACAGGCTGGAGGCGAGCACCCTGCTGATCGCCGGTCTGATGGGGCGGTACAAGGATTTGCCCAACGGCCGCCGTCAATTCGCGCAGCTGCATGTGCCAGGCGACTTTATCGACCTGCATGGCTTCACGCTCAAACGGCTTGAGCATAATATCATGGCGCTGTCGGACTGCACGATCATCACCGTGCCCCATGATCGGCTGCGTCCACTGCTGTCCAACTATCCGCGCATCGGCATGCTTTACTGGTTCAGCACGAACCTGGATGCATGCATCAATCGCGAATGGGAATTATCGCTGGGACAGCGTTCGGCGGTTGGCCGGGTGGCGGCGCTGTTCTGCGAAATGCATGTGCGTGTGACCCAGATCGGCGATCCGTCTGCTCTGAGCTTCCCTCTGCCGATGAACCAGAGTGAGTTGGCCGAATGTGTCGGCATGACTCCGGTGCACGTCAACCGTACCCTGCGGCAGTTGCGCGAAGAGGGCATCGCCACGTTCGAGCGTGGACGCGTCGACATTCTGGATCTGGACCAGTTGCACAAGCTGGCACAATTCGATCCCAGCTTCCTGTATCTCAACGCCGAGCCGCTATGATTGGATAGGGATGAGCCACCTGGGGCGCCTCCATTTGGAAGCGCCCCCTGGGCGGCGTGGTGGACAGGGATGGATTCGAACTATCCCGAACAAATTTACCGAAAATGCTGTATTTTGGACCCAGAATCGATTTCTCTTGCGTACCGAAGCGTGTACCATTTATGAAGTCTCATGTCGAGGCAGCCGGAGCCCATTGGGGGTAGGCGCCGACAATGAGGAACATCGCAGATGTTGACGACGCAAGGCACCGCAGAGGGGACGATCAGACTGGGCGAAGGCGCCGTCGCTCGCTTATTATCGGACGGTCGAGTGGAAGTGACGCAGGGGGAAGTTGGCAGCTATCGCTATCGCCGCCTGATGGACCACGAGACCTTAAAGGCCGGGTACGCGGCATGGGAAAACCGAACACCCCGAGAGGCGGACGGCCTAGTGTCGATCGGTAACGACACATGGGTCGATTACCATGCTGAGCACATCGATTTTGGCGGGCATGAAGTGGAAATGGTCGAGGGCTTCGGGAGCCGGATCGGCCTACCCATTGGCGACGTGCAGCGCCTCATAAGCACAACGACGCACTAAGCATCGGAAAGATGCCAAGGGGCTCGGAGGCGACTTCGGGCCCTTTTCTGTGTCTAGAGTATTCGCCATGCCAGAGCACCGCCGCCCAAACCAATGGCCTCAACAAATACGTTTTTTCCAGCTTTCACAAATCCCTCAGCTTGGCATCTTTTCAAGTAGGATATCGACCGCCAATGTCGGCGCATGAATGATGTATTCGGCACTCGCCAGATTTTGGAACGGTTGATAGCCCAACGGGGCGATAATTATGCCGATCTTTCCCGGCTACTCGGACGAAATGCCGCCTATATCCAGCAGTTCATTAAGCGCGGCACCCCGCGTAAACTGGACGAGAGAGATCGGCAAACCCTTGCACGCTATTTTGGCATTGACGAAGTGACACTGGGCGGGTCCCTGCCCCTCTCTTCGGCCTCGCCCCAGCCTAGAGGAGAGCCGGTCGTCGTGCCGGTGCCGCGCCTGACGCTAGGCGCATCGGCAGGCGCAGGGTCGCTCTACGATGACGAACGCGCGGAGGGCGTCATGGCGTTCGACGCCGCCTGGCTGCGGCACCTGGGCGTACGGCCGCAGCGCGTGTCGATCATCCGGGTGGACGGCGAATCGATGGCGCCCACTCTCAGCGATGGCGATGAGATCATGGTGGACCATGATGATGGCGCGGAGCGGCTGCGCGATGGCGTCTATGTGCTGCGACTCGATGGCGTGCTGATGGTGAAGCGCGTTGCGCTGGGGCCGCTGCGGGGCCGGTTCAGCATATTGTCCGACAATGTTCAATATCCCGACTGGACAGGAATCAACCCTGAGCTCGTCAATATTGTCGGCCGAGTGAAATGGGTAGCCAGTCGGACAACATGATAGATTTTCCCGTCAAGCAGACTCGCATGACGGAGCCGTAACGAGTATTCCGCGTTCGCGAATAATCAAGTAACGGGTAGGGCAGTATTAGATGCAGCAGCAAATCCAGCCGACGATTGGCGCCCATGAAGAGATGATCGTTGCTGAGGTCATCAAGTCGCTTAAGGTATCACTGCATCGGCTGGACAGGCTGAAATTATGGCAGGCTGGCGCTCATTTGGATATGGCCATTCACTGCTTAGCAAGCGGAATTTTAGGTGAACCCGGAGCTAAATCTGACAGTAGCAGATGAATTTTTGTGTTCCACTCGGTCGAAAGACTGACCCATTTTCGGCGACTGTCGGATGGATCATCCTTGCGGCATATGATGCCCCGCGCTTCCAAAATCCTGATCCAACGCAGTGCAGTCGTAGGTGGGACATTAGCAGCTATACAGGCGCTTGATATCGACACCATCTTGCTTTTTGCTCCAGCTACAAACAGGTCGAGTATGATGTCCCACGCCGGCTCACCAAACAGACCGCTCCCTAGAACGGCCTCTCGATGCCGCCGCATGGCGATCATACGCTGAGCAACGCTCACGCTATCCACAGCTGTACTGGGATCTGGAGGCGGAGGAACTCGGATACCTATCAGGTCGCTGCTTTGGCGCCGCTCCAAATTTTGCGCCATCTTCTCCGCCAGCACATCTAGGAAGACGTCCTGGCCTTTGAAGAGATCAGAAAATGGATGGTTCATGCTACCTTCCTCCGCAACTCAGCAAGTGCCTCGTTGACATTTCCAGACCTGTAGGCAGCGATCAGAGCCTCTTGATCGGATCGGAGAGCATCGATTGCATGCAGGTGATCTGGCAGCTTGTCCTCCAGCAAGATAGACGGGCAGCGGCCTTCAAAGTTTCCTAAATTCGGTCGGTGCTGCTGATAGCCCACCAGCGCTGCGAGCTCAGGCGAGAACGTTCGCGCTATTTCTGGAGGATAAGCCAGCCACTGCGCTTCGTATGGCTTCAGCCAACCTAGGCTGTAGCTGATGATAATTCCGCGCCTGATTTCGTGCGTACTGTTCCGCCCGCCGCCATGAAGCGTTGAGCCCAGGAACATCAGCGCTGAGCCCGGCTCCATTTCCGCAGCAATAGCGATGTGCGCGGGCAGGATGATCTCCTGTTGCTGCCTATGGCTCCCTGGCCACACGACAGTAGCGCCGTTATCGGCCGTATAGCGGTTAGTTGGCCACATGACGTTGACGAGATATTCCACTTCACCCTTTGGTCCCTGCCACATATCCTGATCTCGGTGCGGCACCTGCTCAGGGGAGTTCGGATGAATTTCTACCGCCTGTGTCAAGTTAAGCTGAAAAACGTCGCACCAAGGCTGTAAGATTTCAGCGGTGATTGCTAAAATCAGTTCGTTTTGCACCAATGCTGCACCATGGTCTGTACAGGTCAGGAGCCGACCAAATCTCTTGGTCGTATTGCCGTAAAATGGACCGTCGCAGAACGGCGTGCTTTCGAACCGTGATGCAAGCTGCTCGTCCATCTGACGCATGATTGCAGGATCTGTGAGGTCGGGGAGGACGACGTATCCGTCCTCTCGAAGGGCGTCGGCGTAAACTTTTGCAAGATCTTCAAGGCGCGCGTCTTGAGACGCCGCCGTGGGGGCGATCGAATACATTCTCATGCTCCTAAAAAGATTTAAGCGGCGACGCGCGCCGGGCTGGCCAGCTGAAGGCCCGACACTGCATATGTTCCGGCGGCACGCAGAAGCTGAATGCTGTGTGAATCAACGTGGATCTGCAGTGCGCCCAGCAGAGAATTGCCGACCTGTTTCGGCAGTCCGAGCGGATCGCAGCGCCAGCCGAGCGCCAGGATCTGCGTGAGCCACCCTAGCTCAGCCACACCGGTGTAGCTGCTTATGCCAGTGAGCAGGCCGTATTCGACCAACGCTGTAGCGAGTTGATCGCGTACTTCACGACGTTGCCGGGCTCTTAGCCGGGGAGAAAGGCACAGCCTAGTGATCTCCCGGATCGAGCTACCTGTGGGAACCGTGCCGTCGCAAAGATGAGGGAATATATCGCCTAGAATATGGGGCCGATCCGTACGAAGAAGTCGCACTGAACCAAGGTGCTGGCCGGTTACCCGATCGATGACGACCAAATATTCTGTCTGATCGTCGTCAAATTGGTCGCGTTCATAAGCCCCATCCGCAGGTATGTCCCACCTAAGAAGATCGATGAATATCTTCTTTCGATCGCGGAACATGGCGTCGAGAGAAAGCGTATGTTGCGCCCGATTGTCGAAATTAATGACTGAAACCATTTGTCCCTCCTGCTTGAAGGGACAATGTTCATCAAAAATTAATCACAATCTTCCCTACGTTCGGAGGGGTCAGGTCAGTACGTCAGTTAATGCAATATGCCCATCGTGAACTGCCCTCATGACCAGCTGTATGCGCTTGCGAACATCATATTTGTCACGCGCTGTCTCGATATACTCCTTCACCGTTGACTCTTTGATGGCGAGGATCATGCCAATCTCAGCGTCGGATTTTCCGCGTCCCGCCAGCACGATGCAATCAAGTTGACGAGGCGTCAGCTTTACCCTTCGGTAAGCTTCCGGTGCTCTAGGCTGGGATCGCAGGGACAGATCGCGCGCCGCTTGAAATGCATAGGAACCCACCAGCTGCACCATGCCGATGTTCTGCCGAGGCAGGCTTCGGCCGGTCTTGACAGCAAAGCTGCACGAACCATTTGCTTCGCCGGGGAGGTTTGCAGGAACGGTGAAGCCGTCCCCAAGTCCCTCCTTCGCTGCGGCTTTGAGAACACTTTTATGCCGGTTGCTGAGTTTGATCATATCGGGAACGTCAGACCAGGCGAACGCCACGTTCGTCGCATAACTTGCCATGTGTATGGGATCCCAGGAGTACAGTTCCTGCTCCAGAAAAACGCTCACCCAAGATTCAGGGTAATTTTCTAGACGAATTGGCGCTCGCTGATTTGGAGACCGATGATCGACATGGTGGATCAGTGCGTAGTGATCGAAGCTCATTTGGTTGCCTATTTGGTCCAACATGGCTTCTAACTCAGCAATGCTCCTTAGCTTTCTCGATCGATCAACAAATTCCTGAATGTCCAATACGACACTCGTATCCCACCCTGTCGCAGCCTGCCCCATCACCCATCGCCCCGTTTTTCAGCCACTTATGATGGTTAACGACCAGTTCATTCGACCAAGCAACCCTAAATTTGCGACTCCAACCATTTTGGAACAATCTCTCTCTAGAGACACCGGAAAAAATGCCCCCGCAGCGCCCAAAGGCACCACGAGGGCGAATGCGGATATTGACCGCGATTAACGTGCTATTCCACTTTCTGGATAGACCAACCGGCGTTACGAGACTTGCGGGTCGAAGGGGGTGCAGGGCGCGGCACGGCCGATTTGCTGCTCAGCTCCTTAAGGAATCCTCGCTCAGCAACTTGTTGCGCCTCTTCGAACGTCATCCCGCTGGGCGATGCTTGAGACGTGCTTCCGAAACGGCTGATCCACTTGGAGCGCAGGAGGTTTCTCGTTTGCTCCAAGCCGCTATCGCGCCGGGCGGCTTCGATGATCCTGAGATTCTCATTGATGCCCTTGTAGGGACTCACTGCCGCCGTTCGCGCTAGCGCCACGTCCCGATCCGACGCGGGACCCGGAGGCAGCGCTTGTCCACGGGTGACGCTACGCGCCGAAACGGTATTGAGAGTATCACGGGCGTCGAGCGTGTCTTGGCTGATAAAGGCGCGTGGTATCAGGCCAACAATAGCCCCGGCCGCGTCAAGAAAGCCCCCGTCTTCGGAAGGTGTGATAGCGTCAAGAAAACCAGCCTTCATCGGACCGGTATTCATTGTCCGCACCGCTCGTTCGGTCATGTCGTAATCGCGCATCGCGTCACGCTCTGTCTGCGCTTTGGCTGAAGCCGCATTAAGCGCAGTACGGTCTTGAGGTGACGTGTTGCCCTTCCCGCCCACACCAGAAGACTTAACGTCCGCAGCGGTAGCGAAGGGATCGTTGTCCCACCAGTTTGCCATTAGGGCTTGATCCTTTTCGAGCCATCGGGGGCTATGTATTTGGAGCCGCTGGGGAGGCCCTGATATTCTGTCTGGCTGCGGATGAGGCTGTAGCCCTTAACGGGCTTAGCGCCGCTGCCGCCGCGTCGGACACTAGGCGGAGCGCTAGGCGCACTAGCCTTAGCCGCGACCCGAGCGTCTTTCGCCCGACTAATCGCAATGCGCTCACTACCTTGGGCCGTTCGGGCCACATTGGTCTCAATGCGATTGTCCGCCACGCGGTCCGCTCTCACGTTCGTAAGGGCCTGATTGACGTTAAGCCCCATTCCGCCCGCTACCTGGCCGTAGGTATCGTTCCACACAGGGGGCATTCCGCGCGTGTCGATCCCATAGGCGTCTGCGTTCTGGAGGACGTCGGCGTAGGCCGCTGCCCGCTGTTCCTTAGGGAGCTGAGAGACGGCGTAGAGGGCCCGTGAGCGCCGATCGTAAACGTCGGTGGCTTTGGGTGCCGATCGGGCCTCACGCTCCTCCTGGACCGCCTTAGCGAACTCTGGGACCTCTTGGACCGTGCGGTTGCCTTGGGCGTCCGTGGTGATCGCGAAGCGGCCGTCTGGGCCACCATAGGTCGTGGACTTGGCGTTCTCAGCGCGGAGCCCTGAGTGACGATCGGACATAACGCCCGCTGCGGCTCCAAGGCCCTCCCCAAAGTTCTGATTGGACAAGAAGGCCTGTCCGATCCCTAGGAGCGTTTGGGAGATATGGTCCTTGTCGAAGATGGTTGCGGCCTTCTTTTTGACGGAGGGCGGTGGGGTTGGGAGGGGCTGTTGGAGACTTGAGGTTTCGAAAGGTGACGTCGGGCTGCCTATGGATGGGGCAGCGTCCGGTGAGATCAGCCCCCGCGAGCGGCGGAGGCTCGGCGGAGCTGGAGGTAAGAATGTCATATGCGTTTTCTTATTGTGAGGAGGGTGTGAGGCGGACGGCGATGAGCGATTAGCCCTTCTTGCCCGCCCCCTTGATACCGCTGAAGGCCCCAGCGGCCGTAGAGGCAGCGCCAAGTATCTGGCCAAGGATCGAACCGGACGACTTCGACTTCGAGGTGCCCGAGCTGGTGCCTGATTGGCCCCACTGGTTCCCGCCTACGATTGACATGTAGCGGGCCAGAAGGTCCATTTCGCGGCTGTCGGCGCCTTCCCACTTGCTGAAGTCGGCGTCGAGCTGGCCCTGGCGATCTGCCTGGGCTGCCTGATCCGCGCCACTCATGGCCGCGAAGGCCCCATAGCCCGCGTCGGACGAGCGGCCTAAGGCGTCGATGCCCATGGACGCTAGGTTGCCATAGGCTCCTGCGGCCGAAGACATAGCGGACAGCTTGGAGGCGCGGTCTCCCTGTGCGAGGCTGAGGCCCTGGCTGTACGCATCACCGCGAAGCGAAGCCGCAATGTCCGCGATGCGGTCCGCTGCGCCGCGCTGGGCAATGCCTGAAGCAACACCAGCTCGCGAGGAGTTGATATTACCACTTGCGGATGCTGAGCGATCGATGCTCGGGAGGATGCTTTCGGACAGGTTGCGGGTCACGTCGCGGCTGGCTGCGTCAATCTGCCCGTCTAGGAACGGATTGGACGCATAGCGCTGAGCGGACGCAATGTTCTGTGCGGTCGCGTCTTCGTTCGCCATGGCCGAAAAGCCGTCGATGGCCGAAGCAGCCTTACCGGCGTATCCGGACATTTCGGTGCCGAGAGTGCCGAGGGTCGAAGCGGTCCCGAGGCCTTGAGTGGACGCGAAGGACTTTAGGCGGGCGAGCGTGTCCCGACCCTCTGATGACATTCTTGCGTAAGTGTCACCCTGATAATAGGGTGTGTCCTTGGCGTTGGCATAAATGCTCTGTGCCGCGTTGAACGTTTGGTCTAGGTACGGCTTCTGAAAGCTGCTCGGACCAGTGTCGAACTTCTCATTCGTTTTGGTCGTGGTAGAGCCGGAAAATAGTCCCATTGTCAGAGGCCCGCCGCAACAAGAGCCGCCATGGCCGAAGGATTGGACGCTGAGCGGGAGCTAATGCGCTCCGCCGCGCGAGCTAACAGCCGGTCAATTCCGTCATGGTTCGTAGCCTGGTCGCTCGCGGGCGTTTCGACTTTACCGGCACGTTGCTCCGCAATGAAACGCTGAAGGGCGATGCCCCTGTCCGTTTGATAGGCGGGCAGAAATCTCAGCTCCTTCCATTCGGGAACCCGGCCGGTAAAGCGGCTTGGACGATCAGGCCGAGAGCCGTCAGGCCGCAAGGTGAGGTGAAAGCGAGCATCATCGGCCGCAGGGTTGGGAACCAGCTTGGCCGCCTCGCGGCGCGACCACGCTGCGAACCTGGCGCACGTTTCGGGCAAGCAGGTTTCCACGAAATTGAAGTGCCCTATGGGCGAGAGGACAAACACGGGCTCCGCGTCAAAGGCGAACTCCGCGATATCTGTATCTGACGCATCTTGGTTGAAGCGATCTAGTTCCGCAGGGTCGATGCCCATCGCGGTGCATAGCGCTGAGGCTTCGAACCATGGGCTTCCTTCGAACATGTAGACGCGGACTGGGCTTCCGAAGCAGTCGAGCGTGAAGGCTAAGCCGTCGATTGATGGCTTGGGGGTCATTGGTATTCCTAATTTTGTAAAGGTTAGAGGTTGTGGATTTGGTCCCATCAGGGACGGAGAGTGCGAGAGCCCACTTAGGCTCTGACGGTGCGGGACCGCGAACAAGAAGGAGAGTGTGGCGAACGCACGGAAAGCGGTGCAAACATGATGGTGCGCCGAATGGTCGGACGCCCTGCAACGCTAAGGACTTATATTATTACACTGACTTCTATCGCCGCCTATCTGTTTCAAAACCCTTTGGTAGCGGCGGCATTGATCGGACTTGCAGACACCTTGCTTGAGTATCCTCTACAGATGCTCAAGTATATGACTGCCAAGTTGGCTGACCGCACAGGCTAAGGCGGAGGGACGGGGCCAAGCTGACACTTGGTTCCCGGACCCGCCTGAGCATGACGAAGGGCATTTGGTCCCATGGGGACTTTCCGTACCGAAAAGGCCCGGTGTGTTAGCGGCTCGATCGGGGAAAGCGCTGGAGGGAACCGTCAGCCTTGGGGAGGGACCCAATTTATCGGCACCGCAAGTTCTCAGAGAAACGCCGTGCGTGATGAAGGTCCGACCCAAAATTATTTTGTTCGAGCGAAGCCGCCAATTTTGAATTGCATTGGCCAATATGCCGCTGGGACCACGGCCAGCGCGGAAGGGGACCCGTGAAATCGACATGGGGCATTGCGTGACTTGGTGCCGAGGTGGAACCGCTGAGCCCCGGCCGAGCCCCCGGCTCTCTCCACTGTTGCACCGCGTGGGGGTGATCCGGCAAACGACCAGGGGATTGCAGAAGGCCGACTGATTGTAGTCGGCAGCTCAGGACATTAGGCCCCCCTCGCGTCCTTTCCCTCCTTCGCCTCGCCAAAGGCATCGTCCACTAAGGTGTACCCTGAGGCGACGTACACACCTCGCGCTAACCGCGTGCATTTTGGGTCCATTGCAAATTAGTTGACAGTGATCGCCTGAAGGTCTTAGACCTTAGTGAACACTTCAAGGACACATCGCACCATGAGCATGATCGGCTACGCCCGCGTCTCTAGTTCCGGCCAATCCACAGACATTCAGGTCCAGAAGCTGAAGGAGGCGGGATGCAACGTAGTGCGACAGGAGAAGGTATCAGGACGCTCCCGCGAAGGGCGCTCAGAGCTTGAGACGGTCATGGACTTCATCCAGGAAGGTGACACGCTGACTGTTACAAAGCTGGACCGCTTGGGCCGCTCGACGCGCGACGTCCTCAATCTCGTGCATGAGCTGGAGCAGCGTGGCGCATCACTGAAGGTTCTTGAGCCCGCTATCGATACTTCAGGTCCAATGGGGACGGTCGTACTTACCGTGCTCGGGATGGTTTCCGAAATGGAGTTGGGCTTTATCCGCGAACGTCAGATGGCAGGCATTGAGAAGGCTAAGGCGGAAGGCCGTTATACGGGCAGACCTTCCACCCTTTCGGCCGTTGAGGTGCGGAGGATGAAGGCCGAAGGCATGGGGGCAACGGCCATTGCCAAGCAGATGAATTGCTCCAGAAGTGCGGTGTACAAGATACTTGGCTCAGTATGAGGAAGGAAATCGCGTCCGGACGCTATGTGGCCAAGCGGTTCTAGGCGTCCTTGGGGAAGAATATCTGGCGCCGTCCGCAGATCGAAGCGCGAAAGGCTGAGCCGGGGTCCTTCGAGCCGCTAAATGCTTGAAAAATAATCGGGTGCCTAAGTCCCATATTTCTATTCCACCTCAATATTTTAGGTCCGCATCGGCCCTTTCGTTAGCAGTGATGGTGGAACATTCAGATCGGGCAGCGATCACCCCGCGAGGGACTTAGAGGTCTCTGCCGCCCCTCCGCCGCTCCCTGCCCTGCGTATCTCTTTCGTGGCGAGCTCAAGGCCCTCAGCGGCCATCCAGGCCTTAAAGACCGGACGGGTTAACACTTGGGCGAGCTCGGGGGCCGTTGAGAAACCCACAGCCATTCGAATGTCGATCTTCCGGACCCGCATAGTGCCATCAGTCCCGAAGCGCCGCTTTATCTCTTCAGCGACCTCAAGGGCCCTTCCGGTCAATTCGTCCGCTACGGGCCGCCAGTCCTTTACGTCAGCGCCAGGGAACGTCTCGGCCAATAGCCGCTTGGTGTCCTTCCCAACCCTGCCGATCACATATGCCTCGCAGTCCCCACAGACACCTTCAGCACCATTCCGCACATTGGCCCGGCAAATCGCCTGCAATAGGTTGTGACGATGCTCCCCGGCCGCCATTCGACTGATAGTCTCCCGATCAAGCCCTTGGGGCGGAACGCTGCCCGTGGCGGCGATATGGTGCGCAGTGTATGCCGCATCCGTCATATGCCAGAGGCTCAGCACCATGACCTTGCGGACGTGGCGGTAAGCGTTGGTGGCGTTATGGCGCCCCCAGTTCACGAAGTGGAGCCGAGCGGGGTTAGCGACTTTGGCCTTGAGCTCCTCAACGGTCGTGTCGCCGCTGCGGGGCTGGTGGTGGACGATAAGCCATTCTTCATCGGGATCAGAATTAATCACCGATGCGGCGGCCTCCAGTATCTCGCGGCGGCTTTCAGGGTCGTTCAGCGTCGATCGGCTCGAAGGCCTATCCCAATGATGGACCGTAAGGCGATGATAGCTGCGCCCGGCCCCCGTTAGGCGGTCTATGGATGCGCCGCCCTCTTCCATAGCTGAATAGGTTTCCCGGACCCGGCCGGATGCGTCCAGCACCAGCGCAGGCAGAAAGTCATCCGGGAGCGGCGCGGTAGCCGAAGCCAAGACCTTACCCATGCGATTGTCCCGAAGGATGACCGCCTCACGGCCCAGCGTCGAGACCATGGCATCCCATGCTTGCTTCTGGACTCCTGAGAGCCCCGCTGGAGCACGATGCGGGACTGCAAGGTGCTTGGGTAGCCAGATGGGACGATGAGTCTCGGAGGACTCCACAAAGGCCGTGAGGGCATCAAGGCTTTCAGCGGCCTTGGGGTTGGCCAATCGTATCACGGCCGGGATGGCTTTGAGCACGTCCAGGCGGACAGTCACCGGATTGGCCGGAAGGAAGCTTTCGTCCCAGATACGGACTGATCGGGGTTGGCCGCGATAATGGAAGATCGATGCTTCCGCGAAGGAGCGGCCAGCCGTCCAGCGCCTCAGCTTCTCATGGGTCGTGAAGAGGACGGGCGCGGTGTTCGGGTCGGACAAGCCCATATCGTTCATTGCGTCGCCTTCCGCCACGAAGACGGCATAGTCACCACGGTCGAGACCTGAGTTTTCGATATAGAATCGTATCTCATCGTGTCGGGACAGAACGATCAATGCGCCTTGGGACTGGCTGAAACCCTCTTCCTTCGAGGACCGCAGGAAATCACAGACAGCCGAAGACTTGCCTTCTCCGGGGTCTATGGTTGAAAGGACCAGATTTCTACCGCTATCTTTGAGTCGCTTAATCTGACTTATAGCCTCTTTAAGTTCTTTTGAGTTATTATCTATAATCAATTATCATTGTCCATATTCAAACTATAAGTCACCTAAAGTTCTTAAAGTCCCGTATAGTATACCGCCGAGCTACTAACTTCAGTGTCCGTCACCCCGTTATAGGATGAGAGAACACTGGCTGTCCCATACAGGCAAGCGCTCCTGAAAGACGGGAGATGGCCCCGAAGGACACTTCGGGTTGTCGCTTACGTGATGGCCGCGTAACAAGCATGGGCATCTTACGTCAGCACTATTTGCCCACCATGCGGTGCCGCTCTCGCCGCTTCCGTCCAAAACAGGTGGGGAACCTACCGCAATTCCCAGTTCCCCACGCCGGTAGGGTATCTCACGTGGGTTATAATTGCGGTTCATCCGAAGGGCACGAGCTGAGCGGGAAGTTGTTCTTAAGTGTGGATGATTTGTAAGCTGCTGAAATCAGACCCATATTCATGGGCTGCTTACTTGGCCTGTGTTGCGCCCGAGTTACCATCTCGCCTTTCCTCTCGCGCCAGATGAAAACTTCTGGCGCCTTCCCTCTCTGAGCGTACTCTTCAACTCATTTCGTCCGATTGGGAGTGAAGTATGCGTAAGGTCTTGGCTCTGCTTGCGGGGCTTATCCTCGCATCATGCGGCCAAGGGTCGCCCACGTGGACGCTATATCGCACCAATGTAGCCGGGGGCGACCGTATCCACCTCGCGACGTTCGATGCTGACGATACAGGTGGCGGGACGCACAAGTTCAATGAACTGAACTGCTCCGCTGCTGTTGAGCTGTTCCAAAAGGCCGCAACGGAGCTGGCCGAAGAGGCTGATGCGCGTCCTGTGTCATACTGGTGCGAACAGGGAACGTACAGTGAGTGACCGCGCACCTGATCACCAGTAATATACTATAGGTCAGCACTATTTGGCCTCGCCCGGAACCTGAGTGGCTCCGGGCGGCTGGCGAGGGTTGTTCTTAGATCGGCACTAATTACCGGATTTCTGCGGGTTTCAGCCGTCCAGCCTGCCCGGATCAATGCCCCGTTGGCGCAGCAATTTATCTGATCGCGCCTTCAGGCCCCGCAAGGCACGTATCTGCTTCTTATCGTCCGCCGTCTCGGCTTCCGCCAACTGGCGTAGCGTGTCCCCGTGCAAACGGCAGAGTGACGCTTCAAACTCTTCGCCTGTGGGTAATCCTGTCATGCTTGGGCCTCCGCATCGTGGCAAAATTTATCGCATAGCGTAGCGTCCGCCCAGGGCGTTGTTCTCAGATACACAGTATTTCCGTCGTCTCTACTAAACCACCCGCGCCGCGCTGATATCACCGCCCTTTCAGCGCCCTAATGATCCCCGCCAGACCACTGAGCACCGCTGCGACACCCATGAGAAAAGCTCCGTCGAAAACAACCATCGCGACTCATCCTTTCGACGCCATGTTCCTTGTTTGTTCTCGTGTAGGACAGAGGATTTTTTAGTCGCTGACAATTCAAAGGCCGTGAAGTGCGGCATGTGCTTATCGACAACGAGCCGTGGTTTGTGGCCGCTGACGTGTTCCCCTGTCTAGGGATGCCGGTGGGAGGCTCAGCGGGCGGCGTCACCAAACGGCTAAAGTTTCTCTCGTTCGATGAGAGAAGGACCGCGTCCCGAGCTGAGGAAATATATTTTCCTCTGTTCGTTCACACCAACGCCCCACGCTTTACGCTCGTTTCCGAAAGCGGCCTCTACAAGCTCATTATGCGGGCCGATAAGCAGGGACGTCCGGAGGTGGCATCCTTCCAAGACTGGGTGACACGTGAAGTCCTCCCGTCCATTCGGAAGACAGGGGGCTACATCCTTAACGAGGACATGCGGTCCACCGCAGCGGCCGACAGTCGCTCAGAGTTTCCCATGCCCTCTTCGTTCTCCGACGCCCTTCGCAAGTTGGCCGATGAGGTCGAAAGGCGCGAGCGCTCACTAAGGAACTCGCCGCCGTCCAATGAATAACTCCAGTTAAATGAAATCGCCCTTGCGAGATTTGCAGCCGCCGTGGCATTCAAAGCATCTGCATGTGGGGACGTGCAGTATGGGGGATGATTTCTGTGGGTAAAGTGCGCCTCGCTGCGATAGCGATTTCTCTGATTTTGTCGTCGCCCGCCATCGCGGATGAATATTTCGCGGTCACGCCATCTGGGGCCACGGAAATGTTATTCGGAGAACAGCCCGCCGAGGTAGTTGGGAAGCTGTCCGCCGAGTGTATCGACTTAGGATGGAGCGTGACTTCCTCATCTGCAACGGAGGTCGTGTGCGAAGCTCCGATGAATTTTGGGCAATCGCTCATGGGCTCGTTGTTGATGGGAAACAGCTACTCCACGCCTCCGCGACGGTTCTTCAAGTATAACGTTTCGACAGTTTCCGGCATCTCTCGGGTGCAGGCGTCAGGCTGGATGGAACTTCAAATGGCGTTTGGACAAATGCGCCGTACTGACTTTTCAGGACCGGAGTTTCACAACGGTGCGATAAACGTCATGGCCGCCGCTGGCGGCAAACTGCCTAAAGGGACCACGTTTCCTAATCATGCCGTGCTTGGAGTAGGCTTCGAGCCCGTCCAAAACGGTAAACTAACAAGCATGCGCGTAACGTCAGTCCAAGAGGGATCGGCTGCGGCGAAAGCGGGCGTTCAAGTTGGGGACGTGGTGACAGCCATCGCGCAGAAGCGGCTCAAGGGCGGTGACGATCTTATGGACGCGACAGCTAAAGCCGCCAAGACACCTACATATCCGATCGAGCTGACCCGTGAGGGCAAGCCCATGAAGCTTACCATGGACCGCGACTTTCGGCCGCCGTTCGAAGAGACCGTAGTGGCCCAAGCAGCCGCGCCGGTCTCTGTCGCTGTCGCGAATCCACACACGGTATCGATTGCTGACGAGCTCGTGAAACTCGCCAAGCTCAAGGCGGACGGGCTCATCACTCAGGCTGAGTTTGACGCTCAGAAGGTCAAGCTGCTGGCGCGGTAACATTGTCTATTGAACGGTCATCCTGATCGAAGGAAACGGCCGTGCCATAGCGCAGGCTCCAGCGTAATCCGTAGATAGCCATTCCCCATACTGCGATGGATCGAGGATGACCGGCATCGCCTTGGGATGCAGCGGCGCCACGAGCTCGTTGGGCTCACACGTCAGGAAAGCGTAGACGGGCCCATGTTCGCTCTTTCGCCAGATGCCCGCAAAGGCCGCTAGGGGCTGGTCCACCACATTGAACCACCATTCTTCCCGCCCCTGTCCGATCTTGGGCTCCGCAAAGGTCGAAAAGGGCACAAGGCAGCGTTGAGCCGGATTGGCGAATATTTGAGCCAATGCACCCCGCCTAGTTTGGTTGGGTCGGTATCGTAGCGGCAATGATTTGCAGATGACAACCTATACGCTCATTATTGTCCGTACGCCCTTCTGAGAACTTCCTGCTCATCTTTCGAAAATCCTTGCAATATTTGCTCACCACGACGGCGTGATTCTCGTACCGCGTCTTTTCTTTTCCAATCACATAACTGGGAAAATACTTCATCGTGATTTTTTAAATCGATATTACCTGTTTGTAAGGCCCTCTATCATATGACCAATCACAATTAAGCGGCTTTTTATCTTCGTAATGATAGATTTCCGCTTTATCTTTAAGAATTTCATCGAGAGCGTAACAACCCTCTTCGCGGGTTTCCGGAGATACAATTTTGCGGATAACTGGCTCAAGCTCGTGGACTGCGGCCACGCGGGCAACGTAGCCCGAGCAGTATTTGGTTTCTCGCTTTTGCGGTCCATTACACCCAGCAAGGGCAACAGGAAAAGCCAAACATATCAATTTTATGAAAGTCATGATCTGCCTTTCCACCCCCGCCCGAAGAACATTGCCGGGCCAGCCTCTGCCCGCAATATACTTTCAAGCTCATTTCATGTTTTATCTATGCATTAGAATTGTCCGACGTGGAAAACATCAGGAATAAGTGAAAATTATTGTAAATTTTGATATCCCGCATGGATGCCGAACCATTGCGCAGCGCCTGTTAGCTCAACCAGTCGGGTCGATCGCTAGCTTGCGTATTAACGTGCGGCGAAACTACACACCCCCATGCTCCTTATCGCCCTAGCAGCCGCAAGCGCCATATCCTCCGGACAGTCCTTCAAATGCACGCCTACCCGCGTGTGGGACGGCGATGGCCCGATATGGTGCGCAGAGGGACCTAAAGTCCGTTTAGCTGGCATAGCGGCCCGCGAGATAGACGAGACGTGCAAGCCGTCCCATCCATGCCCTAGGACCTCAGGCCGAGCCGCCCGCGATCAGCTCGTGAGGTTCCTTGGCGGGCCAAAGGGCAAGACGTCCACCGGCCATATCGTCGTGTCCGCTCCGGCTATGCGGTGCGTATCGAACGGGAGTGCGCGAGGGTCGCGTACAGCGGCTTGGTGTTCCGTCAAAGGCGTGGGAGACTTGAGCTGCGCAATGATCCGGAAGGGCGTTGTGTTGCGCTGGGACCGTTATGCTGGGGGACATTGCCGCTGATGCCTAGAGGAACAAGTCACGAGCTTACCGGGATATTGCTTGAGGGCGATGGGCGCTTTCCGGTGCTGAGGGTGCCTAACGGAGTCAAATACCGCTTGAGTACATAATATTGTGATCGCCAGTCACGTAAACAAGTTTATATAAAGGTTTCATGATACCCTTTATACATTCGTAGTATGGCGATCATCCCAGTTCAGGGCTAGTTAGGTTCGCCGCATGAAAAGCACTGACCAGCACCGTAATTCGCCTCAGATGGAGCCGCGAACTTTCCTCCACACGCCACACATGCTTCCAAAATAGCTTCAAAATCGGCATTGCAGATTAAACAGTGCATTGCTTTCTCGGATTTATTGTAAAAGGCGGTAGAAACTTCCTGAACGCCTGGTCCGTTTCGACGAACGGCCCAGTCATCCTGACAGCGAAAACAACCGAACTTCACCTCGGCCTTCTTTACGCCGAAAAGCTGCTTAAAACGAGCGGCAGGGATCAAGCTCCGATCATATTCCATCAAATGCATAATGGACTGTCGCGGCGACCAGTGCTTACCGTCGAAAAAGCCCTCTCGTACATAAGTGAATGCTACTCGATCCGACAGCCAAGCACGACCGGGCCAAAGTTCCAAATACTGATCGATCAATCCTGAGCACATCGAAATAGGGTCCAGAGTGGCGCTGGTGTCTCCTAGGTGAGTATACTGGTTCCTCTGAATCCGCATTTGCCCGTAACGCTGCCTGTAGTTATCGCTTACCGGCTCTGACGTAAGCGCATTGACTGCTTTTGGCAGGTCCACTGCGTCCAAGGTTCGCAACGTTGCGAATTCAATCTGTGGTGCGGCACTAGATAGATTCACATCGTTATTCAACAAAAGTAAAAATGGGCTTACAGCCACTATCCGTGATTTAAGTGCGAGCTCATTTGCCTGTTGAGCAATCGATGCAGATGCATGAAAATCCTCTTGAGCAGTCTGTAAATACTCTGCCCGTTCATCTGCGTAATTATCATCATCCGGGCCTAACCAAAGATTTACTGGAACTTGGTAGGATTCGTCAAACTCAAGAAGGGCGTCCACGATCCCTTGCCATGCGCGGAAGTATAGCTTCAAGGCAGTGGTAGACAGCGCATCAGACGTCGGTAGATTTACAATCATATCTGCCGCCCTGACGGATATCGAAACAAAATGGCGGGGGGAGCGGGATTCGAACCCGCGTTACGGTTGCCCGTAAGCCCGATTTGGAGTCGGGTGCCTTCGACCACTCGGCCACCCCCGCTGAGCCACCTCAAATAAAATGCCTTCGCATAATTGCAAGCGCCCGTCAGACCCCGTAGCGCTTATTGCCACCGCTAGTAATGCAGTAGCGCCCACCACGCGGCCCAATGCACACAGAGCCCCCGCTGCACGGACAGCTCCCTCCGCTGCTGCCGTAGGCACCGCTGGACCGCCGGGACTTCGAGCGCTTAGCGGACTTGTGGGCCTTCTTCGTCTTTGAAGAGCTGAAGCCGTACAGGTCGCTGGAAGACTGG